>RCUI01000636.1_pt1 | contig 11206 bp, 8 predicted proteins | sample 2166121 | NCBI WGS metagenome assembly RCUI01 (sample SAMN09932700, study PRJNA488358) | compost metagenome | feature: garden; material: soil; isolation source: compost soil in succinic acid-enriched culture | place: Germany: Experimental Botanical Garden Goettingen | collected 2016-01-27
TCCGATAGCCGCTTTCGTCATGGATGGCCGGCACCAGCAGATCTTCGCGCTGGTCGTCATCGAGAATACTGAACAGCTTCAGGTCGCGGATCACGGTGGGTGACAGGTACTGCAGGATGAAGCTTTCGTCCTTGAAGCTGCTCATGGCGAACTTGATGGTCGACAGCCAATCGCTGCCGGCGATGTCGGGGAACCAGCGGCGGTCTTCCTCGGTGGGGTGTTCGCACATGCGGCGGATGTCGCGGTACATGGCAAAGCCCAGGGCATACGGGTTGATGCCACTGTAATAAGGGCTGTCGAAACCGGGCTGGAACACTACGCTGGTGTGCGACTGCAGGAACTCCATCATGAAGCCGTCGGTTACCAGGCCCTCGTCGTAGAGGTCGTTCATCAGCGTGTAGTGCCAGAAGGTGGCCCAGCCTTCGTTCATCACCTGGGTTTGGCGTTGCGGATAGAAGTACTGGGCGATCTTGCGCACGATACGCACGATTTCCCGCTGCCAGGGTTCGAGCAAGGGTGCATGCTTTTCGATGAAGTAGAGAATATTTTCCTGAGGTTCGGCGGGGAAGCGCGCATTGTCGCGCTCGCTATTCTTGTCGGCACCCTTGGGAATGGTGCGCCACAGGTCATTGATCTGCTTTTGCAGGTGTTCTTCGCGTTCCTTCTGCCGGCGCCGCTCTTCTTCCGCGGAAATCGGGTACGGCCGCTTGTAGCGGTCAACACCGTAGTTCATCAAGGCATGGCAGGAGTCGAGCAGGTCTTCGACCGCGTCGATGCCATGGCGCTCCTCGCATAGGGTGATGTACTGCTTGGCGAACACCAGGTAGTCGATGATCGAGCTGGCGTCGGTCCAGGTGCGGAACAGGTAATTGCCTTTGAAGAAGCTGTTGTGCCCGTAACAGGCATGGGCAACCACCAGGGCCTGCATGCAGATGGTGTTTTCTTCCATCAGGTAGGCGATGCAGGGATCGGAGTTGATCACGATTTCGTAGGCAAGGCCCATCTGGCCACGGCTGTAGGATTTCTCGGTACTCAGGAAGTGCTTGCCGTATGACCAGTGGTGGTAGCCAAGGGGCATGCCCACGGACGCATAGGCGTCCATCATCTGCTCAGCCGTAATCACTTCGATCTGGTTGGGGTAGGTGTCCAGGGCATAGCGCTCGGCCAGGCGGCTGATTTCCCGGTCATAGGCCTGGATCAGTTCGAATGTCCATTCGGACCCGGTGGAAATGGGTTGGCGCTTCTGCTCTCTAGCGGTCATGTCACTAACCTGCGCTGGAAGAGTTCACGGAAGACCGGATAGATATCGCCGGCCGACACCAGCTGCTGCTGGGCGAACGTATCGGCAAAGGCTTCGCCGATGCGTTCATATTCAAACCACAATGCCTGATGTTCGCGGGGAGTGATCTCCACGTAAGTGTAGTACTGGACGAACGGCATGATTTGCTTGGTGAGGATCTCGCGGCAAATCGGCGAGTCGTCATTCCAGTTGTCGCCGTCGGAGGCTTGGGCGGCGTAAATATTCCATTCACTGGCCTGGTAGCGCTCGGCCATGATTTCCTGCATCAGTTTCAAGGCGCTGGAAACGATGGTGCCGCCGGTTTCCCGGGAATAGAAAAACTCCTCCTCGTCGACTTCGCGAGCACTGGTGTGGTGGCGGATGAAGACCACTTCAATCTTGTCGTAATTGCGCTTGAGGAACAGGTACAAAAGGATGAAGAAGCGCTTGGCGATGTCCTTGGTGGCCTGGGTCATGGAGCCAGAGACGTCCATCAGGCAGAACATCACCGCTTTTGAGCTGGGGTTGGGTTGCTTGACCAGCAAGTTGTACTTGAGGTCGAAGGTGTCGAGGAAAGGTACACGGTGAATACGGGCACTCAACCGTTCTATTTCCGCTTCTATTTCCTGAATATCGCCGAAGTTGTCGGGCTCTTCGCGCTTCAGGCGTGCCAGTTCCTCTTGGGCTTCGCGCAGTTTTGCGCGGCTGCTGCCAGACAGGGCGATGCGTCGGGCGTGTGCTGAGCGCAAGGTGCGGATGATGTTGATCCGTGACGGATTGCCTTCGTTGCTGATACCCGCGCGCACGGTCTTGAAGGTATCGGTGCCGGCCAGATGGCGTTTGACCAGGTTGGGCAGTTCGAGGTCTTCGAACATGAACTCAAGAAACTCTTCCTGAGTGATCTGGAAGACGAATTCATCCATGCCTTCACCCGAGTTACCGGCTTTGCCGCGTCCGCCTCCACCGCCTCCACCCTGGGGGCGGGCGATGTGTTCGCCAGCAGTGAACTCCTTGTTGCCGGGGTGGACGACTGTCTGCTTGCCGCCACGACCGTGGTGCAGCACCGGCTCGTCGATATCGCGACCGGGTATGCTGATCTGCTCGCCATGTTCCATATCGGTAATGGAGCGGCGACTTACGGCCTCCTCGACGGCTTTCTTGATGTGGTCACGGTAACGCCGCAGAAAGCGCTGGCGGTTGACCGTGCTCTTGTTCTTGCCGTTCAGGCGTCGGTCGATCACATAGCTCATAGGCCCCTCCGGGAGCTGAAGACTCAAGCTTCAAGCCGCAAGCCCTGCCAGGCAGACAGCAAATGCCTGGGATAGAGCCTGCGGCTTGCCACTTACAGCTCGGTCACTGCGATTTTCTGACGCGCAGGTACCATTCCGAGAGCAGCCGAACTTGTTTGTCTGTGTAACCGCGTTCTACCATCCGGGTGACGAAGTCGTTGTGCTTCTGTTGATCTTCTTTGCTGGCCTTGGCGTTGAAGCTGATGACCGGCAGCAGGTCTTCGGTGTTGGAGAACATTTTCTTCTCGATCACCACGCGCAGCTTTTCGTAGCTTAGCCAGGTCGGGTTCTTGCCATTGTTGTTGGCTCGGGCGCGCAAGACGAAGTTGACGATCTCGTTGCGGAAGTCCTTCGGGTTGCTGATGCCTGCCGGCTTCTCGATTTTCTCCAGTTCCTCGTTGAGGGCGATACGGTTGAGGATCTCTCCGGTTTCCGGGTCGCGGTATTCCTGGTCCTGGATCCAGAAGTCGGCGTACAGCACGTAGCGGTCGAAGATGTTCTGACCGTACTCGCTGTAGGACTCGAGGTATGCCGTCTGGATTTCCTTGCCGATGAACTCGATGTAGCGCGGTGCCAGGTACTCCTTCAGGTAGCGCAGGTACCGCTCGCGTACCTCGGCCGGGAACTGCTCCTGTTCGATCTGCTGCTCCAGTACATAAAGCAGATGCACCGGGTTGGCAGCAATTTCGTGTGGGTCGAAGTTGAACACCTTGGAAAGGATCTTGAAGGCAAAGCGGGTCGAAAGGCCGTTCATCCCCTCATCCACACCGGCCGCGTCGCGGTACTCCTGGATCGATTTGGCCTTTGGGTCGGTGTCCTTGAGGTTTTCACCATCGTAGACCCGCATTTTCGAGTAGATGTTCGAGTTTTCAGGTTCTTTCAACCGTGACAGCACGGTGAACTGGGCGAGCATCTTCAAGGTGTCAGGCGCGCAATGAGCCTTGGCCAGCGAGCTGTTGAACAGCAACTTGTCGTAGATCTTGATCTCATCGCTGACCCGCAGGCAGTACGGCACCTTGACGATGTAGATACGGTCGATGAACGCCTCGTTGTTCTTGTTGTTGCGGAAGCTGTGCCATTCCGATTCGTTGGAGTGCGCCAGTAAGATGCCGGAGTAGGGGATGGCACCGAGACCTTCGGTACTGTTGTAGTTGCCTTCCTGGGTGGCGGTCAGGAGTGGGTGCAGGACCTTGATGGGCGCCTTGAACATCTCGACGAACTCCATCAGGCCCTGGTTGGCCCGGCACAGTGCGCCCGAGTAGCTGTAGGCATCGGCATCGTTCTGTGGGTATTCCTCGAGCTTGCGGATATCGACTTTACCGACCAGGGCCGAAATGTCCTGGTTGTTCTCGTCACCAGGTTCGGTCTTGGCCACGGCGATCTGGTTGAGGATCGATGGGTACAGCTTGACCACCTTGAACTGGCTGATATCGCCCCCGAATTCAGCCAGGCGCTTGGTCGCCCAGGGCGACATGATGGTATTGAGGTAACGACGCGGAATGCCGAAGTCCTCTTCAAGAATGGCGCCGTCCTCGGTGGCATTGAACAGTCCCAGTGGCGACTCGAACACCGGCGAGCCCTTGATGGCATAGAAGGGCACTTTCTCCATCAGCTGCTTGAGCTTTTCAGCCAGGGAAGACTTGCCGCCACCCACCGGCCCCAGGAGATAGAGGATCTGCTTCTTCTCCTCTAGCCCTTGGGCGGCATGGCGGAAGTAGGAGACGATCTGGTCGATGCATTCTTCCATGCCGTGGAAGTCTTCAAATGCCGGGTAGCGGCGGATCACCTTGTTGGAGAAGATCCGCGACAACCTGGAGTTGTTCGAGGTGTCGACCAGCTCCGGCTCGCCGATAGCCATCAACAGGCGTTCGGCCGCCGAGGCATATGCGCTGCGATCACTTTTGCAGAGCTCAAGGTACTCTTGCAGCGAAAGTTCTTCCTGACGGGTGGACTCGAAACGTTGTTGGAAGTGGCTAAAAATACTCATGACGTCACCTCGCTCGATACGTGGAGCCGACGCCGGATCAGTCAGCTGATGCTGGCATGCAATCGGCACTGCCGATTGCTGTATACCCCCCAGAACACCTGTAAAGTCGCTACCGATGACCCGCACGCCGGTGTACCGGCTCTCCCCTTTTTGGATGGCCTGGGCTTAAGGATAGTTCGTTCTCGGGGAGGTCAAGGGCGGTTGGATGAATTGTTGATGGCGACCGTTCGTCAGGTCAGGCGCGAGCCCGCACAGGACGCGGGCTGCAGGAAATGAAAAAAATTATTCGGCAGTGCCCTGGGCGGTTTCCGCAGGGTAGGTGCCGCGCCACAGCTCGAAGCCACCGTCCAGGCTGTAGACGTCGGAAAAGCCCTGGCTGACCAGGTAGGCGGCGGCACTCTGGCTGGAGTTGCCGTGGTAGCAGACCACTACGGTCGGAGCGTCGAGATCTGCGCCACGAATGAAGTCGGCGACCGAATGATTGTCCAGGTGCTTGGAGCCTGCGATGTGCAAGGCGGCGTAGGTTTGCGGGTCGCGAATATCGACCACGACCGCACCTTGCTCCCGCAGGGCCTGGGCCTGCTCGGGAGGGATGCGTTTGAATTCGCTCATGGGAATGGTTTCCTTCAGGACTGGTCGTTCATTCTAGCCGGTTGTTCCAGCGCCGGCTGTGGGCGAGGTGTTCCTTCGTCGGTGCAGTCGCATCGGTGGAACACGCCACTGTCGACGTTGTACAGGGTCATGGCCCCGCCCCAGACGCATCCGGTATCCAGGGGGATGACCCCGGGCTCCTTGCAACGGCCTTCAAGTGCTGCCCAGTGACCGAAGATGATCTTCACGTGGCGTGAGCGGCGTCCCTTATGGGCAAACCAGGGTTTGTAGCCTGGCGGCGCGGTATCGGCGCCTTCCTTGCCCTTGAGGTCGAGCTTGCCTTCACTGGTGCAAAAGCGCATGCGTGTAAAGTAGTTGGTGATCACTCGCAGGCGGGTCACGCCACTGAGGTCCTTGCTCCACTTGTTCGGCTCGTTGCCGTACATGCCGTCAAGGTAGGGCTTGAGGCGATTGTCGTCGCGCAATACTTCTTCGACTTCGCCAGCCAGCTCGAGGGCTTTGCCCAATGTCCACTGGGGGGGGATGCCGGCATGTACCAACGCGACGCTGCGTTGCTCGTCGTAGTGCAAAAGCTTTTGTCGACGAAGCCAGTCGAGAAGTTCACCGGCGTCGGGCGCCTCAAGAATTTCCCGCAGGGTGTCGTGCTTTTTGAGGCGCTCGATGTTGTGCCATGCCGCCAGCAGGTGCAGGTCATGGTTGCCCAGCACGCAGGTCAGCGATTCGCGGATGGAATAGAGAAAACGCAAGGTTTCCAGTGATTCCGGGCCACGGTTGACCAGGTCGCCCACCAGCCACAGGCGGTCGGCTGCCGGGTTGAAATTGACTCGTTCGAGCAGGCACTTGAGAGGTTGCAGGCAACCTTGCAGGTCGCCGACTGCGTATACAGCCATCAGTGCAGGGCTCCTGGAACTGCCAGGCGGAACGGGGCAATGATGGCATCGAAGTGCTTACCGTCTTCGGCGAGCATCTGGTAGGTGCCCTGCATTGTGCCTACCGTGGTGCTGATGACCGCGCCGCTGCTGTAGGTGTGGCTCTTGCCAGGTTCGATCAACGGTTGCTGACCGATGACACCGGCACCACGGACCTCTTCGACCAGGCCGTCGCCGTTGGTGATCAGCCAGTGCCGGGACATCAGCTTGGCTGGCACCGTGCCGTTGTTCACTACGGTAATGGTATAGGCAAAGGCAAAGCGGTCGTTTTCGGAGTCGGATTGTTCTTTGAGAAAGCGGGTCACGACGCTGACGTCGATCTGGTAGCGAGGATCAGACATGCAAGGGGCCTTGGAAGCAGACGCGGATACGGCAATTGCACCAGTCTAGGCCATTGGCGGGGTTGCCGGCCAGTCATGCAACATGACTGGCCGTGTACGACTTTCAGTGGCTACCCTGTTGTTCGGCCAGCTTGTCGGCCAGGCGCACAAATGCCGCCAGGTCCAGCTGTTCCGGGCGCAGGCTGCCATCGACGCCAGCGGCTTCGATAGCGTCGCTGCTGAGTAGCGCCTTGAGGGTGTTGCGCAAGGTCTTGCGGCGCTGGTTGAAGGCTTCGCGGACAATGCGCTCCAGCAGGCGATGATCCTTGGCAGGATGGGGGAGAGTCTCATGGGGCGTCAGCCGGACAATGGCCGAGTCAACCTTCGGCGGCGGGTTGAACGCGCCAGGGCCGACGTTGAAAAGGTGCTCTACTCGGCAGTGGTACTGGACCATGATCGACAGGCGCCCCCAGTCACCACCGCCAGGGCCCGCGGCGAGGCGCTCGACCACTTCCTTTTGCAGCATGAAATGCATGTCGCGAATCAGCTCGGCATTACTGAGCAGGTGGAAGATCAGTGGCGTGGAGATGTTGTACGGCAGATTGCCGACCACGCGCAGGCTGTTTGGCGCAGCGCCCAGGCTGGTGAAATCGAATTTCAGGGCATCGCCCTGGTGCAGGCGGAAGTTGCCACGACCGGCGAACTGCTGGTTCAGGATCGGGACCAGGTCCTTGTCCAGCTCTACAACGTCAAGCTGTGCACCGCTGCCCAGCAGGCCCTCGGTCAGGGCGCCCTGGCCCGGACCGATTTCCAGCATGCGGTCGCTGGACTTGGCGTGGATCGAGCGCAGGATGCGGTCGATGACGCCGGCGTCGTGCAGGAAGTTCTGGCCGAAGCGCTTGCGCGCCCGGTGTTGGTATTGCTCACTCATAGTCGGGTCTCGGCCATCTGATAGGCGGTTTCCAGCGCGACCTGCAGGCTCCCGGTGTCGATCCGGCCGCTGCCGGCCAGATCCAGGGCGGTGCCATGATCGACCGACGTGCGGATGATCGGCAGGCCCAGGGTCACGTTCACTGCAGCGCCAAAACCCTTGTACTTGAGTACGGGAAGGCCCTGGTCGTGGTACATCGCCAGCACTGCATCGCAGTGCTCCAGATATTTGGGGGTAAACAGGGTGTCGGCAGGCAACGGGCCGCGCAGGTCCATGCCTTCGCTTCGCAGGCGTGCCAGTGTGGGTTCGATGGTGTCGATTTCTTCATGGCCCAGGTGCCCCCCTTCACCCGCGTGCGGGTTGAGGCCGCAGACCAGGATGCGCGGATTGGCGATACCGAACTTCTGTTGCAGGTCGGCATGCAGGATCCGCGTCACGCGCTCCAGGCGCTCCGGGGTGATGGCATCGGCAACATCGCGCAGGGGCAGGTGAGTGGTCACCAGGGCAACACGCAGGCCTCGGGTCGCCAGCATCATGACGACTTGTGCGGTGCTGGTCAGGTCGGCCAGGAACTCGGTGTGGCCGGAAAAGGCGATACCGCTCTCGTTGATCACCCCTTTGTGAACGGGGGCGGTGATCATTCCGGCAAAGTGCCCATCCAGGCAGCCTTGGCCGGCGCGGGTCAGGGTTTCCAGCACGAACGCGGCGTTGGCCTTGTCGAGCTGGCCGGCGACTACCGGGTTTTGCAGCGGTGTATCCCACACATACAGGCTGCCGGCAGGGGCTGGCTTGGCTGGGAAGGTCTCGGGGCTCACCGGCAACAATGTGACGGCCACACCTAGCTGCGTGGCCCGCTCGACGAGCAGGTCACGGCTGGTGATGGCAATCAGGGGGTGAGGCTGGGCTTGCGCGGCGAGCAGCAGGCACAGGTCGGGACCTATGCCGGCTGGTTCGCCGGGTGTGAGGGCGAAGCGTCTAGGTTTCACTGGGAGGCCTGATTGGCGCCAGGAAGCTTGATTTCAACGTAGGCTTCATCGCGGATCTGGCGCAGCCAGGTCTGCAGTTCCTCGTCGTATTTGCGATTACGCAGAACGTTCATTGCTTGTTGCTCACGCGCCTGCTCAGTGCTGTCGGTAGCGCGACGGCCGAGGACTTCCAGTACGTGCCAGCCGTATTGGGTCTGGAATGGCTTGGTCACTTCACCTTGGGGTGCATTGGCCATTTGCTCACGGAACTCAGGCACCAGCGCGTTCGGATCAACCCAGTTGAGGTCGCCGCCATTGAGGGCGGAGCCTGGATCTTCCGAGAAGCTTCTGGCCAACTCGCCGAAATCTTCACCGGATTTGATCCGGTCGTAGAGTTTCTCGGCCAGTTGCTTGGTCGCCGCTTCGCTGCGGATTTCGCTTGGCTTGATCAGGATGTGGCGCACGTGGACTTCGTCGCGGACCATGGTCTGGCCGCCGCGCTTTTCTTGCAGCTTGAGGATGATGAAGCCACCCGGGGTGCGGATTGGTTCGGTGACATCACCCACCGACATCGAGCTGAGCAGGCGATCGAAGGGCGGCGGCAATTGCGCGGCTTTACGCCAGCCCATTTCGCCACCTTCCAGGGCTGTTTCGCTGGCCGAACGGGCAATCGCCAGTTGGGCGAAATCGGCGCCTTGCTTGAGTTGCTGATACACCTCGCCCGCTTGTTTGGCGGCTGCCTGGATCGCGGCAGAATCGGCGCGTTCCGGGGTCGGGATGAGGATGTTGGCCAGGCGGAACTCTTCGGACAGCTGCATCTTGCCCAGATCTGATGCGAGGAAGTTCTTTACTTCCTGCTCCGATACCTGGATACGCTCGGCTACCCGGCGTTGACGCACGCGGCTGATGACCATCTCGCGACGGACCTGCTCGCGCGCATCATCAAACGACAGGCCGTCGCGGGCCAGGGCTGCGCGGAATTGCTCCAGGCTCATACCGTTGCGCTGGGCAATGGTACCGATGGCCTGGTTGAGCTCTTCGTCGGTGATGCGGATGCCGGAGCGCTCGCCGATCTGCAGTTGCAGGTTTTCGACGATCAGGCGTTCGAGCACTTGCTGGTCCAGTACGCCTGGGGGTGGCGCAGCGCCACCGCGCTTGGCGATGGTTTGCTCGACCTCGTGTACGCGCTGGTCCAACTGGCTTTTCATGACCACGTCGTTATCGACGATGGCCACGACACTATCCAGAGGCTGAACGGCGGCATGCGCCGCACCGCTCAGCAATACAGCGCCCAGCAATAGCGGGCGCAGACAATCAGTAAGCTTGGTCTTCACGTGTACGATAACCTTGAATGCCCTGGTCGAGGAAAGACTCGACCTTGTTGCCCACTACGCCGCCGAGGCCTTTCAGCACAATCTGCAGGAAGACGCCGTGGTCGCCTTTTTCGTTTTGCGGGGTTGCCTGGCTGAAGTCGTCGTAATCGATCCAGTAACGGTTGATCAGACGCAGCTTCCAGCAGCAGTTGTCGTACTCGAAGCCACCGAAGGCTTCCAGGGTACGGTTGCGGTTGTAGTCGTGCTGCCAGCGGGCGATCGCGGTCCACTGCGGAACGATCGGCCACATGACCGAGAAGTCATGTTGCTGGATCTTGTAGTAGTCCTTGATGTAGTTCGGATCGCCCGGGGTGCCGTAGTCACCGCCGCCGACTTGCCAGCGACCGGTGGTCTGGTCGTAGATGACCATATCGTTGCGGTAGCGGTAGCCGAGGTTGACGACCTTGTTCACGTCATCTTCAGGCTGGTAGTGGAACATCGCGCTGCCCGAGCGGGTGCTGCGGCTGTCTGGGTCCCAGTTGAAGTCGGAATTGAAGCGCCAGTCGCGGTTGAAGCGGTATTCGTATTCCAGCGCATACGGCGAGACGTCCGATTGGGCGTCGGCGCGGGTGCGATAGTCGATACCTGGCAGTTGGACTTTGCGATCTTTGAAATACAAGGCCTGGCCAATGCTGAAGCGCTGGCGCTGGAAGCCGTTTTCTTCGATCCAGCGGTTGGTCACGCCCAGCGAGAGCTTGTTCTCGTCTCCGATGCGGTCCGTGCCGGCGAAGCGGTTGTCACGGAACAGCGAGTTGTAGTCGAACAGTGTCTCGCCACTGTCGAAGATCGGGATGTCGACCTGATCTTCATATGGGACGTAGAGATAGAACAGACGCGGTTCGAGGGTCTGGCGATAGTTCTTGCCAAACCATTGGGTGTTGCGGTCGAAGTACAGGCCGCTGTCGATGCTGAAGATCGGCACGTTGCGGTTCTGGGTGCCACTGAACCGGCCGAGTACGTCCAGACTTTCCGGAGAGGCGCTGGCCAGATCGCTCTCGCCTTTGCTGTCCAAATCCAGATCGTAATGGGTGGTCACGTACTTGATAGAAGGGGTTACATAGCCGTAGGAAGCGGACAGAGGCAGGCTGATCTTGGGTGCAAAATTCAGCCGCGTGCCGTTCGAGCGCGCCACACCGAAAATGTTTTCGTCGAGCCGGCGACCCGGTGCGCCAGCACTGGCGTCAGGGTTGCCGTCTTCGTCCAGGACAAAGTCATCTTTCAGGTCACGGTCAAAGCGCACAGCCTCGGACTCATAACTGAAATCCAGGCCACCCGGATGATACGGCAGCATGCCGTTCAGGGTGAGCTGAGGCAGTCGGTCGTAAGGGGTGATCTGCGAGATGGTTGCGAGTTCATAGGCGTGGGCGTTCAACCGCGCTGTGTAGTTGTCCCCACGGTAGGTCAACGCACCCTGCTGGTTGATGAAGTCCTGGCTCTCGACACCAATCTGATCCGTCTCCAGGTCCTGGAAATAGAATGGGTCGCTGATGTCGGTGTAGTCGACCTCGGTCATCAGGCGAG
>RCUI01000637.1_pt1 | contig 11202 bp, 5 predicted proteins | sample 2166121 | NCBI WGS metagenome assembly RCUI01 (sample SAMN09932700, study PRJNA488358) | compost metagenome | feature: garden; material: soil; isolation source: compost soil in succinic acid-enriched culture | place: Germany: Experimental Botanical Garden Goettingen | collected 2016-01-27
AAAAAGCCAAGGCCTACCCGCTGGCCAGCAAGGACGACCAGGGTCGTCTGCGCGTTGGTGCTGCGGTCGGTACCGGTAAAGACACCGGTGATCGCGTTTCCGCACTGGTTGCTGCCGGCGTTGACGTGGTAGTGGTCGACACCGCTCACGGTCACTCCAAAGGCGTGATCGATCGCGTTCGCTGGGTCAAAGAGAACTTCCCGCAGGTTCAGGTCATCGGTGGCAACATCGCTACCGGCGCTGCTGCCAAGGCTCTGGCCGAAGCTGGCGCTGACGCGGTCAAGGTCGGTATCGGCCCTGGCTCGATCTGCACCACCCGTATCGTCGCCGGTGTCGGCGTGCCACAGATCAGCGCCATCGCCAATGTTGCCGCTGCCCTCGAAGGCACTGGTATTCCGTTGATCGCCGACGGTGGCATCCGCTTCTCCGGTGACCTGTCCAAAGCTATCGTTGCCGGTGCCTCGGCAGTGATGATGGGTTCGATGTTTGCCGGTACTGAAGAAGCACCGGGCGAGATCGAACTGTTCCAGGGGCGTTCCTACAAGGCTTACCGTGGCATGGGCTCGCTGGGCGCCATGTCCCAGGCCCAGGGCTCCTCGGACCGCTACTTCCAGGACTCCTCGGCCGGTGCCGAGAAGCTGGTACCGGAAGGTATCGAAGGTCGCGTGCCGTACAAGGGCACCCTGACCGCGATCATCCACCAACTGATGGGTGGCCTGCGTTCCTCGATGGGTTACACCGGCAGCGCCAACATCGAAGAGATGCGCACCAAGCCTGAGTTCGTGCGTATCACCGGTGCCGGCATGGCCGAGTCCCACGTGCATGACGTACAGATCACCAAAGAAGCGCCAAACTACCGCGTAGGTTGATGCTTCTGGCAACACTTGCTAGCGGGGCTGTTATCGACAGCCCCGCGTCGTTTCCGATTTCCACTGACGAGATTGAGTCATGGCCCTCGACATTCACGCTCACCGAATCCTGATCCTCGACTTCGGTTCCCAGTACACCCAGCTGATTGCCCGCCGCGTGCGCGAGATCGGCGTGTACTGCGAACTGCACCCGTTCGACATGGACGACGAAGCGATTCGCGAATTCGCGCCGCGCGGCATCATCCTGGCCGGCGGCCCTGAGTCCGTTCACGAAGCCGATAGCCCGCGTGCACCACAGGCCGTCTGGGACCTGGGCGTACCGGTATTCGGTATCTGCTACGGCATGCAGACCATGGCCGAGCAACTGGGCGGCAAGGTTGAAGGCTCCGAGCTGCGCGAGTTCGGTTACGCCCGCGTTGACGTAGTCGGCAAGAGCCGTCTGCTCGATGGCATCGAAGACCACGTCGATGCTGACGGCGTACTGGGTCTGGATGTGTGGATGAGCCACGGTGACAAGGTCACCCGCATTCCACAAGACTTCCATATCCTGGCCAGTACCCCGAGCTGCCCGATCGCCGGCATGGCCGACGACACCCGTGGCTACTACGGCGTGCAGTTCCACCCGGAAGTGACCCACACCAAGCAGGGCGGTCGCATCCTCTCGCGCTTCATCCTCGACATCTGCGGCTGCGAAGCCCTGTGGACCCCGTCGCACATCGCTGAAGACGCCATTGCCCAGATCCGCGCCCAGGTCGGCACCGACAACGTACTGCTGGGCCTGTCCGGCGGCGTTGACTCCTCGGTGGTTGCAGCCCTGCTGCACAAGGCCATCGGCGACCAACTGACCTGCGTCTTCGTCGACAACGGCCTGCTGCGCCTGCACGAAGGCGAGCAAGTGATGGCCATGTTCGCCGAGAACATGGGCGTCAAGGTGATCCGTGCCAACGCTGAAGAACAGTTCCTGACCAACCTTGCCGGTGAGTCGGACCCTGAGAAGAAGCGCAAGATCATCGGCCGCACCTTCATCGACGTGTTCGATGCCGAGTCGAACAAGCTCGAGAACATCAAGTACCTGGCCCAGGGCACCATCTACCCTGACGTGATCGAGTCGGCTGGCGCCAAGAGCGGCAAGGCCCACGTGATCAAGTCGCACCACAACGTCGGTGGCCTGCCGGAAGAGATGAACCTCAAGCTGGTCGAGCCGCTGCGCGAGCTGTTCAAGGACGAGGTCCGTCGCCTCGGTCTGGAGCTGGGCCTGCCGTACGACATGGTCTACCGTCACCCGTTCCCGGGCCCGGGCCTGGGTGTGCGTATCCTCGGTGAAGTGAAGAAGGAATACGCCGACCTGCTGCGTCGCGCCGACCATATCTTCATCGAAGAACTGCGCAAGGCCGACTGGTACCACAAGGTCAGCCAGGCTTTCGTGGTGTTCCAGCCGGTGAAATCGGTGGGTGTGGTCGGTGACGGCCGTCGTTACGCCTGGGTCGTGGCCCTGCGTGCGGTAGAAACCATCGACTTCATGACTGCACGTTGGGCACACCTGCCTTACGAGCTGCTGGAGACGGTCAGCGGCCGTATCATCAATGAGATCGAAGGCATCTCTCGCGTCACCTACGACGTGTCGAGCAAGCCGCCTGCCACTATCGAGTGGGAGTGAGTTGAACAACCAGGGCGCCTACGGGCGCCCTGGTTGTATCTGCGTTGTGCTCAGGGGCACCTCTCTACATCCAAGGGCGGGAGATCGCCACTTGCAGGAGCAGGTCGTTCCTGACGAAGAAGTGCTCACCGTCCACTTCGTCCCAGAAGCCGGAGTCGGCGCCAATGCTGCCAGCTTGGCCAATTTCGATATCTTCAATCCGCAGGCCGATGGCGCCTTGCAACTCACTCAAACCTGGTACGCGGTTAAAGGTATTGACGTGAGAGTTGCCGACCAACGCAACCCATCGCCCTGCGCCGCGTCGCACTTTATCGGCCTCAATAATCCGCTGAGCAAAGAAGTTCATCATTTCCTGGCGGATGGTGGGTGAGGGCTTTTCGTACCAGGCCTGGCGGTATGAGGCCAGGCAATCGATAGCTTGTATGCGTACGTTTTGCTTGTATGCCTCATGCAGCACTTTCTTCATGGTGTAGGGTGTCTGTTCGCCAAGCGTGGCGATGTAATCATAATTTTCGACATAGGCTTTGAGCCCATCGGGTAGGGTCCCGGTTCGATTGAACAGATCCAGATCGGCTTGATGGAAGTCCGTCATGAAATGTTCCATGTAGAGCACATCAACGCCCTGTTTTTTGAGCTGGCGCATCGTGCTTATCAAGAACTGCTTGGCGCTTTTTTGGGTGTGTGACTCGCCGATCACCAGGCCTGCGCTTTGTTCATAGAGGCTGCGCAGAATTTCTTTGGGGCTGGCGGTGCTGGAAATTTCCGGGATCACTGGGCGAGCAGGTGGCACGACAGCAGCGTAAAACTGCTGTGCGTCAGTGGCCAGTTGGTCGCGTAACTGCCGATACAGTGAGTAGGGGGCACCGTTATAGGGGTCGCTCAGTGCCCTGTCTTCTTTGCCGTCCGCTGCGCTCTGCAAGGGCTCGCGCTCGGCTTGCGGGACTTCATAGGGGCTAGGCTCTAATGCGGGTATGGCTGGCCTTGGGGCCAGCCTGCCCCAGGCCTTGAGCAGAAATCGGGGGGTTCCGCCCCTGAGCCCCAGACGTTCGGTGAACTGCCAGTTACCGTCGCCGTCCGCAACGATGGGAACATTGCGGGCAAACGAGTAGGGGTTATCCGGGTCAATAATGACCCATGTCTTTAACTCCCTCACGTAGCGCACCTGATAGGTGTCCTCGCCGACCATTGCGTATTGCTTCCCGTCTTGAAAAAGAATGCCGGTGAAGCGACCGCTGTCAGGAACGTTCCTGAGAATATCGTTGCTTTCCAATGACTCTAGCAACGGCGCCAGCTCGCTTGGCTGGAACGGTTTTGGGACCCAGGCCTCTATTTCGACCGAGGTGGCCGGTTCTAGCTCCTCGCCTGTCGGTTGGCTTTCTTCGCTTGGTTCGAACGGGTTCTCGCCACCGGTAGTGGCTTCACCGATTTCAGTGGCCTCAGCGATTTCTCCGGCGGCATTCACGCCACTCGCGTACAACAGGGCCACGTTGAACAGGGTGTTGACCCCGGCCAGTATGGCCCCCGTGACACCTGCCTGGCGCTCGGCGGTAGTATGACCATTGATGGCCTGGTCGATGTTCAGGCCGGTCTCGGCCAGGCCCGCTCCCACCACCGCCAAGGCCACTGGCCAATCGACAGCGGCCATGGGGCCAAACACTTTGGCGAAGGCTGCGAGGTAGCCGATCCACAGCTGTTTGCGCAGGTCTGCATTGGAGCGCAGGGCAAAGTGGGCGTCGTCGAGCATGCGCTGGCGTGTTGCATCGCGAAGGTAGCTGAAGGCGTCTACCTGCAGGGTTCTGTCCAGTGTATTGAGGCCTACAGGGTGCGCGCAGTCCCATTGCGTCTTCAGGACGTCGAGTAGGTGGCCGAGCCCCACGCTGGTGTCATTCTCTGCTTGGCTGTTGAGCGCGAAGTGACTCATGAATCGTGCCCGATCTTCTGCTGTGCCGGTTTGTGCCAATACCCACGTATTCAGCGCTCTAGCATCGCTGAACAGTTGCAGCGCATCCACTTCGCCAGGAAGGTAGAGCAACTGGTAGCCATCCTCCATCACCACTCTGAAGATCGAGCTGGCGATGTGGCCACCTACGTCGAAGGTGCACAGGCGAAACCCTTGTGCTGGGCTGATCTCTTGCTGTAGCTGTTGTAGGGTCGGCGGCCAGGTCCGTTCACCGGTTAAGGCCTCAGCCACCTGGCGGGCGCGCTTGGCCAGGGCGCTGCTGCCTTTCTGTGCGCTGACCTCCAGGACTTTGCTGAGGAATGTGGACTTGGCCAAGGTGCGATAGGCGTCTGAGTCTTCTGACCAGAATTGCTCAAGGTGCTGATGGAAGTCCGCGCTGAAATCGACTTCCCAGAAAAATTCAAGCGCCTCTTTAGGCGCAAGAGGGATCTCATTGCTCTCGTCGTAGCCATCCTTACCCGGCCCAGCACTATAGAAACCAGTGTAGTTGGCAAGCTCGTCGCTGTAGTTCTGGTCGTCGACAGAGAAGCGGTGCATGACCAGCTGCGGCAAGGTCAATGATTGGTAAGGCGGGCTGTAATGCTGCCAGCCGCTGAAGGTGCGCGGGCTGCTTGATGCTGAGTGGAAGCGGTGAAAGTAGACCTGGTCAGGGTCATGGCTAGACAGGTTGTGCCGGGCGAGCAGTTGTTTGGCGATACTGCGGGCCATCTGCCGGATGTCCGGGCAATGTGTGCTCACCTGAGTGGCTAACTGTCTCAAGCTTTGAAGGTCGCTGCTTTGCTGGGCGTTAAGAGGCATGAGGTGTCTCGCAATGATGGGCGAGCGGGCAGGATGAGGCAGGCGGTTGGCGTAAAGGTGGTAACTAATACTGCGCTCGTTCGCTATCTGCGCTGGCAGGTGCGACATCATGCGCAGGAGCTAAAACAAGACTTCACTTAATCTTTCGCAAATGCAGGTGTATCGTATTCGCCCTTCATCGCCGCGGCTTTGGCTCTTTTTGGGCAAGCTGCCGGCATGGTGTTCTTGGCAATACGAGGTACCTGCGGCATGGCTTTTACCCGGCGACAAATACTCGGTGGCCTGACCGGCCTGGTGGCAATCGGTCTGGGGGCCGGTGGCGCATCCCGTTATTGGTTGGGGCGCAGCGACCCAAATGCCGGGCATGACTACGAGCTGATTGCCGCGCCGCTAGATGTTGAGCTGGTGTCCGGTCACACGACCGAGGCCTGGGCCTTTGGTCCCTCGGCGCCAGGTACCGAGTTGCGCGCGCGTCAGGGCGACTGGCTGCGCGTACGCTTCATCAACCACTTGCCGGTGGCCACCACCATTCACTGGCACGGCATTCGCCTGCCGCTGGAAATGGACGGCGTGCCGTACGTCTCGCAGCTGCCGGTATTGCCGGGTGAGTATTTCGATTACAAGTTCCGCGTGCCGGATGCCGGCAGCTATTGGTATCACCCTCATGTGAACAGTTCCGAAGAGCTTGGCAAAGGCTTGGTCGGCCCGCTGATCGTCGAGGAGCGCGAGCCCACTGGCTTCAAGCATGAGCGCACCCTGAGCCTGAAGAACTGGCATGTTGACGAGGAGGGCGCTTACCTGCCGTTCAGCATCCCCCGTGAGGCTGCCCGCGGCGGCACTGCTGGGCGCTTGATCACCATCAATGGCCAGCCCAATGCCATAGTGGAGATGCCGGCAGGGCAGATTGTCCGGGTACGCCTGCTCAACCTGGACAACACCCTGACCTATCGCATCAACCTCAAAGGCAACTTCGAGGCGAAGATTTATGCGCTCGATGGCAATCCGATCACCCCACGGCCATTGGGCAAGGATTACTGGCTTGGGCCGGGTATGCGTATCTGCCTGGCAATCAAGATGCCGCCTGCCGGTGAGGAGCTGTCGTTGCGCGATGGTCCGGTGCGTCTGGGAACCTTGCGTTCGGTGGCCAGCAGTGACACGCCGGGTGATTGGCCAGCGGCGTTGCCGGCCAACCCGATTGCCGAGCCGGACCTGGCTAATGCCGAGAAGCTCAACTTCAATTTCGAATGGGTCGGTTCGGTCTCGGTAGATACCGACAACGGCCGGCCGCCGAGCCTTTGGCAGATCAACGGCAAGGCTTGGGATATCACCGACAAGACCTGCGCCGACCGCCCGATTGCCACGCTGCAGAAGGGCAGAAGCTATATTTTCGAACTCAAGAACATGACTCAGTACCAGCACCCGATTCATTTGCATGGCATGAGTTTCAAAGTGCTCAGCTCGAACCGTCACAAGATTCAGGAACAGTACTTCACCGATACCTACCTGCTGGGCAAGAACGAGCGAGCACAAGTGGCATTGGTGGCCGATAACCCGGGCACCTGGATGTTCCATTGCCATGTCATTGACCATATGGAAACCGGTCTGATGGCCGCGATCGAGGTCGCCTGATGCGTCAGCCGCAGATCATCGATCGTAGCCGCGATCAGGAGTTCATGCGCCAGGCCTTGGCGCTGGCGGCACAGGGTGCTGCCATGGGCGAAGTGCCGGTCGGCGCCATTTTGGTGCAGCATGGCCAGGTCATTGGTCGTGGCTTCAATTGCCCGATCAGTGGCAGTGATCCCAGCGCCCATGCCGAAATGGTCGCCATTCGTGCTGCCGCTCAGGCAGCGAGCAACTATCGGCTGCCAGGTAGCACCCTGTACGTGACACTGGAGCCCTGCAGCATGTGTGCCGGGCTGATCGTGCACTCACGCATCGCGCGCGTGGTGTACGGCGCGCTGGAGCCCAAGGCGGGCGTCGTGCAGAGTCAGGGGCAGTTTTTTACCCAGGCTTTTCTCAATCACCGGGTGGTGTTTGAGGGAGGGGTGTTGGCCGAAGAGTGCGGGACAATCCTGTCTGAATTCTTTAAGGCGCGTCGGGCCAAGGCGTAGCCGCTGCCGTCAGGCTGCGATCGGCTGCGAAGCAGTCGCCACCCCGTCACCATTGTGTCGTTGTGTGCCTGAATGGCGGACGCTTCGCGCCCGATCGCAGCCTGGCGGCAGCGGCTACAAGGATCACAAAGGCGGCGTCTGCTCGGTCGGCTTGGTCTTGTCGACCCCCGGCACATGCAGGTTGCCATCGGCCACCTGGCTGCCCTCGAGCTGCGGCTGGGTCACCCAGGTGAGGATGTCGTAGTAACGGCGGATGTTGGCGACGAAATGCACCGGCTCGCCGCCCCGGGCATAGCCATAGCGAGTTTTGCTGTACCACTGCTTCTGTGCCAGGCGTGGGAGCATTTTTTTCACATCCAGCCATTTGTTCGGGTTCAAGCCCTCACGCTTGGCCAGTTTGCGCGCATCATCCAGGTGACCGCCGCCGACGTTATAGGCCGCCAGGGCAAACCAGGTGCGGTCTGGCTCCTTGATATCGTCGTCCAGCAGCGATTTGACGTACATGAAGTACTTGGCCCCGCCACGGATGCTTTGCACCGGATCCAGGCGGTTGGACACGCCCATGGCCTGGGCGGTGCGCTGGGTCAGCATCATCAGGCCGCGCACACCGGTCTTGGAGGTGACTTCAGCCTGCCACATGGACTCCTGATAGCCGATGGCGGCCAGCAGGCGCCAGTCGACCTGTTCTTTCTTGGCTGAGGCCTTGAAGTGCTTTTCATACCGCGGCAGGCGTTGCTGCAGGTGCTGGGCAAAGGTGTAGGCACCGACGTAGCCAAGTACATCAACATGGCCGTAGTAGCGGTCTTTCAGGCGTTGCAAGGTGCCATTCTTCTGCACCTTGTCGAGAAATTCGTTGATCTCGTTAAGCAGACTGTTGTCATCGCCGGCGGCCACTGCCCAGCGCTGGTCGCGCGAATCGCCCAGGTCGAAGGCAACCCGTACCTTGGGGAAGTAAACCTGGTTCATCGCCAGCTCATTGGAGTCGACCAGGGTCAGATCGATCTGACCTTCATCGACCATGCGCAGCAGGTCAACGACCTCTACTGCGTCAGACTCTTCGTATTCAAGTGCCGGATACTGCTTTTTCAGCGCTGCCAGCTGCTCGGCATGGGTGCTGCCTTTGAGTACCATGATCTTTTTGCCGACCAGATTCTTGGCATCGGTGGGCCGTGAGCGACCGTTGCGGTAGATGATCTGTGGGGTCACTTCCAGGTAAGGGTGAGAAAAGCGTACCTGAGACTTGCGCCGCTCGCTGCTGACCAGGCCCGCAGCCGCCAGTACCGGGCCGGATGGCTGGCCAAGCTGGCTGTACAGTTCGTCGAGGTTGTCGGCCGTCTCGATCTTCAGCTCCACGCCAAGGTCATCGGCAAAACGCTTGACCAGCTCATACTCGAAGCCGGTCTCACCATTGCGGTCCTCGAAATAGGTGGCGGGGCTGTTACGGGTGATCACGCGCAGCACACCGTCCTCCTTGACGCGCTCCAAGGTGCTGGGTTTTTCAACACAGGCACCGAGCATCAGGAAGAGTCCGGTTGCGATGAGCCATCTGGCGCAGCGCTGGCGCAAAGCAGTTTGGGCGAACATAGCTTGCAGTATACGCAAAGGACTGGTCTCGCCATATCTCGACAACGGTTTGCTTGTCTGCTAGCGCGCTTGGCGCCAGGCGAGGAATGCGGCCTCAAATCGATCGGTTTTTTGACCTCTGAGTCCGGTTTGCGCCGCCGACATAATGCGCGGTTGCGGGTGCCGAAAGCGACGGATTTAGGCTAGAATGCACGGCCTCTAAGCACACCCCCTTCCTGAGGCTGTCCCGACGATGTTGATCCTGCGCGGCGCTCCTGCCCTTTCTGCCTTTCGCCACGGTAAATTACTCGAGCAATTGAGCCAGAAAGTCCCCGCTGTTAGTGGTTTGTACGCTGAATTCGCTCATTTCGCCGAGGTTGACGGCGATCTGACTGCCGACCAACAGCAAGTGCTCGCGCGCTTGCTCAAGTACGGCCCGAGCGTACCGGTACAGGAGCCGAGCGGTCGCCTGTTCCTGGTCCTGCCGCGTTTCGGCACCATCTCGCCCTGGTCGAGCAAGGCCAGCGACATCGCCCACAATTGCGGCCTGGAGAACGTCCAGCGCCTGGAACGCGGTATCGCCTACTACGTCGCCGGTGAGCTGAGCGAGGCCGACGCTGCGCTGGTCGCCCAGGTGCTGCACGACCGTATGACCCAGATTGTCCTGAGCAAGCTGGAAGAGGCCGCCGGCCTGTTCAGCCACGCCCAGCCCAAGCCGATGACCTCGGTGGACATCCTCGGCGGCGGCCGCGCGGCGCTGGCCCAGGCCAACATCGATCTGGGTCTGGCCTTGGCCGAAGACGAGATCGACTATCTGGTCACCAGCTTCCAGGGCCTGAAGCGCAACCCGAACGACATCGAACTGATGATGTTCGCCCAGGCCAACTCCGAGCACTGCCGTCACAAGATCTTCAACGCCAGTTGGGATATCGACGGCCAGAGCCAGGAAAAAAGCCTGTTCGGCATGATCAAGAACACCTACCAGATGCACAGCGAAGGTGTGCTGTCCGCTTACAAGGACAACGCCTCGGTGATCGTCGGTAACGTCGCCGGCCGCTTCTTCCCGAACCCTGAAACCCGCCAGTACGGCGCGGTGCAGGAGCCGGTGCACATCCTGATGAAGGTCGAGACCCACAACCACCCGACCGCCATCTCGCCGTTCTCCGGCGCGTCCACCGGTTCCGGTGGCGAGATTCGCGACGAAGGCGCAACCGGCCGCGGTGCCAAGCCAAAGGCTGGTCTCACGGGTTTCACCGTGTCCAACCTGCAGATCCCAGGCTTCGAACAACCTTGGGAGAAGGCATACGGCAAGCCTGAGCGCATCGTCAACGCCCTGGACATCATGATTGAAGGCCCGCTCGGTGGCGCGGCGTTCAACAACGAGTTCGGGCGCCCGGCGCTGACCGGCTATTTCCGGACCTTCGAGCAATCCATCAACACCCCGCACGGTGAAGAAGTGCGCGGTTACCACAAGCCGATCATGCTGGCTGGCGGTATGGGTAACATTCGCGAAGATCACGTGCAGAAGGCCGAGATCACGGTTGGTGCCAAGCTGATCGTCCTCGGTGGCCCGGCCATGCTGATCGGCCTGGGCGGCGGTGCGGCGTCCTCGGTTGACACCGGTTCCAGCTCTGCCGACCTTGATTTCGCCTCGGTGCAGCGTGAAAACCCGGAAATGGAGCGCCGCTGCCAGGAGGTCATCGACCGTTGCTGGCAGCTGGGCGACAACAACCCGATCGCCTTCATCCACGACGTGGGTGCGGGCGGTATCTCCAATGCCTTCCCTGAGCTGGTCAACGACGGTGGCCGCGGTGGCCGCTTCGAGCTGCGCAACGTGCCCAACGACGAGCCGGGCATGGCCCCGCACGAAATCTGGAGCAACGAATCCCAGGAACGTTACGTCCTGGCGGTCGACGCGGCCGACTTCGAGCGCTTCCAGGCCATCTGCGAGCGCGAACGCTGCCCGTTTGCTGTCGTTGGCGAAGCGACTGCCGAGCCACACCTGACCGTTACCGACAGCCACTTCGGCAACAGCCCGGTAGACATGCCGCTGGACGTGCTGCTGGGCAAGCCGCCGCGCATGCACCGTTCGGTTACCCGCGAAGCGGAACTGGGCGACGATTTCGACCCAAGCGCCCTGGAACTGCAAGATTCCGTCGAGCGCGTGCTGCGTCACCCGGCCGTTGCCAGCAAGAGCTTCCTGATCACCATCGGCGACCGCACCATCACCGGCCTGGTTGCCCG
>RCUI01000639.1_pt1 | contig 11178 bp, 12 predicted proteins | sample 2166121 | NCBI WGS metagenome assembly RCUI01 (sample SAMN09932700, study PRJNA488358) | compost metagenome | feature: garden; material: soil; isolation source: compost soil in succinic acid-enriched culture | place: Germany: Experimental Botanical Garden Goettingen | collected 2016-01-27
ACTGCGCCAGAATGATCTGGCGCATTATGCGCTACTTCAGGCAGTCGATCAGCGCCTGCTGCCAATGCGGCTGGCTGACCTGCCACTGGCGTTGCAGGCGACTGCAATCGAGGCGCGAGTTCAGCGGGCGGCGGGCCGGGGTCGGGTAGTCGCTGGAGGAGATTGGCAACAGCTCGGCACAAGGCAGGCCCCGGGCCTTGAGTTGCTCGGCAATGGCCTGGGCAAAGCCGAACCAGGAGGTTTCACCCTGGGCGGTCAGGTGATAGGTGCCCCAGGCACCGGCCTGGCCAGCCTGCCAGCGTTCGATCAGGGCACGGGTGCTCTGGGCGATGGTACCGGCCCAGGTCGGCGCGCCGATCTGGTCGGCAACGATGCGCAACTCTGGCTTTTCCTGCAGCAGGCGCTGCATGGTCAGCAGAAAGTTGCGCCCGTGGCGCGAATACACCCAGCTGGTACGCAGGATCAGATGCTGGCCACCCACTGCAGTAATCGCCTGCTCGCCGGCCAGCTTGCTGCGCCCGTAGACGCCGAGCGGATTGGGCTCGTCGTCTTCGGTGTAGGGGCTGGACTTGCTGCCGTCGAACACGTAGTCGGTGGAGTAGTGGATCAGCGGGATCCCCAGCTTCGCGGCTTCCTCGGCAAAGACGCCGGGGGCCCGGGCGTTGATCGCGAAGGCCAGCTCCGGCTCGCTTTCGGCCTGATCGACGGCAGTGTGGGCCGCGGCGTTGATGATCAGGTCGGGCTTGAGCGACTGTACCCGCTCACGAATGCCTTCCGGGTTGGCGAGGTCGAGCTGGTCACGACCCAGCACATGCAGCTGGGCCAGATCGCCCAGGCGCTGTTGCAGCTCCAGGGAAACCTGGCCGTGCTGGCCGCTGATGAGGATGTTCGGCGCACGTAAGGTCATGGCAACAGGTCTGCATCCTTCAGGCGGCTACCGTTCTGATCCTTGGCCGATAACTGCGGCGCCTCGTTCAGTTGCCAATCAATCGCCAGGTCCGGGTCATCCCAGCGGATGCAACGTTCCGCCGCTGGATTGTAGTAATCGGTGGTCTTGTAGAGGAACTCGGCGGTGTCGCTGAGCACGACAAAACCGTGAGCGAAGCCTTCGGGGACCCAGAGTTGGCGGTGATTGTCGGCGGACAGTCGGGTAGATATCCATTGGCCGAAGGTAGGCGAACTTCGGCGGATATCGACCGCAACATCCAGCACTTCACCGCGGGTCACTCTGACCAACTTCCCCTGGACGTTCTCCAGTTGATAGTGCAGGCCGCGTAACACGCCCTTCTGCGAGCAGGAATGATTGTCTTGTACGAACTGGCTGGTAGTCCCGGTCAGTTCCTGGAAGCTTCGGGCATTGAAGCTCTCGTAGAAAAAACCACGGCTATCGCCAAAAACCTTGGGTTCAATGATCAGTACGCCCGGCAAGCGGGTAGGAATCACGTTCATGGCTGTTCTTCGGCCAAAGAGTAGAGGTACCGACCATAGCCGGTCTTGCCAAGCGCCTGGGCACGCTCGAGCAGGCGGTCGCGATTGATCCATTGCTTCTGATAGGCGATCTCCTCCAGGCAAGCCACTTTCAGGCCCTGCCGGTGCTCGATGGTCTGCACATACTGCGACGCTTCCAGCAGGCTATCGTGGGTGCCGGTATCGAGCCAGGCGAAGCCGCGGCCAAAACGCTCCACGCGCAGGTCGCCACGCTTGAGGTAGGCGTTGGTGACATCAGTGATTTCCAGCTCGCCGCGGGCAGACGGTTTGACACCCTTGGCAATTTCGATCACGTCGTTGTCATAGAAGTACAAGCCGGTGACCGCGTAGTTGGACCTGGGGTTGCTCGGCTTTTCTTCAATCGACAAGGCGCGGCCCTGGTCATCGAAATCGACCACCCCGAAACGTTCCGGATCCTTGACCCAGTAGCCGAAGACTGTGGCCCCCGAGGCGCGGTCGATTGCCCGCAGCAACTGTTCGCTGAAACCCTGGCCGTGAAAGATGTTGTCGCCCAGGATCAGGCACACCGAATCATCGCCGATGAACTCCTCGCCAATCAGGAAGGCTTGTGCCAGGCCATCGGGCGAGGGCTGCTCGGCATAGGAAAGTCGGATGCCGAACTGGCTGCCGTCGCCGAACAGCTGGCGATACTGGGGCAGGTCCTGAGGTGTGGAGATCAACAGGATGTCGCGAATTCCGGCGAGCATCAGCACTGAGATCGGGTAATAGATCATCGGTTTGTCGTAGATGGGCAGCAGCTGTTTGGATACCCCGAGGGTAATGGGGTGCAGGCGAGTGCCGGAGCCGCCTGCCAGGACAATACCTTTGGTCATGCAATAAGATCCTTGAAATCACTGGCGCCCAGGCGTTGGCCTTGATAGCTGCCATCTTGAACGTGCTGGCACCACTCCAGATTCTCCAGGTACCACTGCACCGTCTTGCGCAGCCCGGTCTCGAAGGTCTCTTCGGGAACCCAGCCCAGCTCACGCTCGATCTTGCTGGCGTCGATCGCATAACGCTGATCATGGCCAGGACGATCCTGCACGAACGTGATCAGGTCGGCGTAGCGGGCAACGCCAGCCGGATGTTGTGGCGCCAGTTCTTCGAGCAGCGCGCAGATACCCTGGACCACGTCGATGTTCTTCTGCTCGTTGTGACCGCCGATGTTATAAGTGTCGCCGACCTTACCTTCAGTCGCGACTTTGACAAGTGCGCGGGCATGGTCCTCGACGAACAGCCAGTCACGTACCTGTAAGCCGTTGCCATACACAGGCAGTGGCTTGCCGGCGAGGGCGTTGAGAATCACCAGCGGTATCAGTTTTTCCGGGAAGTGGAAGGGACCGTAATTGTTGGAGCAGTTGGTGAGCAGTACCGGCAGGCCGTAGGTGCGATGCCAGGCACGGACCAGATGGTCAGAGGCAGCCTTGCTCGCGGAGTAGGGCGAGCTGGGTGCGTACGGGGTGGCTTCGCTGAACAGGTCATCGACGCCGTGCAGGTCGCCATATACCTCATCGGTGGAAATGTGATGGAAGCGAAAGGCCGCCCGTTCAATGGCTGGCAAGCCGGACCAGTAGGCGCGGGTCGCCTCCAGCAAGGCATAAGTGCCGACAATATTGGTGTGAATGAACTGTGCCGGGCCATCGATCGAACGGTCGACATGGGACTCGGCAGCCAGGTGCATGATCACCTGGGGCTCGAAGCGTTGCAGCACAGCGCCGACGGTAGCCTGGTCGGCGATGTCGGCCTGGACGAACTCGTAACGCGTATCCGTGGCAATGCTGACCAGCGATTCCAGATTGCCGGCGTATGTCAACTTGTCCAGGTTGAGCACTTCGTGCTCGGTGGACTCGATCAGATGCCGGATAAGTGCTGATCCGATGAAACCGGCGCCGCCGGTGATGAGAATGCGCATATTGCAAGGCCTCTGGGGCAAGCAGATGTCAGTGTGGAAAAAGCGGCCAGCAAGGCCGCAGTCTATCTCGTCAGCCAATGGCTCGGGTCAGGGCGTCGATAACGTGATCCTGTTGGGAAGCAGTCATGCCGACCCATAATGGCAGTCGAAGCAGCCGCTCCGATTGATGGTCGGTTACTGCCATACTGCCGCTCACTCGGCCGTAACGTTGCCCTGCAGGAGAGGAATGTAAAGGGACATAATGAAACACGGAGCTGATGTTTTCGCCCTTCAATGCTGCCAGGACCGCTTGGCGATCAATACCCGGAGCAAGTAATACGTAATACATGTGCGCATTGTGCTGGCATTCCTCGGGAATGATCGGTCGGCGAATCAGCCCTTTGGCCTCAAGCGGTTGTAACGCCGCATGATAACGACCCCACGTGTCCAGTCGTTGACGGGTAATGGGCTCCGCTTCTTCCAGTTGGGCCCAGAGAAAGGCGGCGATCAATTCACCCGGAAGAAAAGATGAACCCACTTCCTGCCAAGTATATTTATCAACCTCTCCTCGGAAAAAGCGGCTGCGATCAGTGCCTTTTTCCCTGATGATCTCGGCCCGTAGGGCCAGCACCGAATCATTGACCAGCAGCGCGCCACCTTCGCCGGAGATGACGTTTTTCGTCTCGTGGAAACTGAATGCTCCCAAGTCGCCAATACTCCCCAGCGCGCGACCTTTATAAAAGGCCATAACACCTTGTGCAGCATCTTCTACCACCGGCAGACCGTGTTTTCGGGCAATCGCCATGATGCTGTCCATCTCACAGGCGACACCGGCATAGTGTACCGGTACGATTGCTTTGGTTCGTGCTGTGATGGCGGCCTCAACCAGTCGTTCGTCAATATTGAGTGTGTCTTCACGAATGTCGACGAACACTGGCACGCCACCTCGAAGTACGAAGGCATTGGCCGTCGAGACGAAGGTGTAGGAAGGCATGATGATCTCATCACCTGGCTCAATGTTCAGCAGCAGGGCAGCCATTTCCAGAGCAGCAGTGCAAGAGTGGGTGAGTAATGCTTTGTTACAGGTGGTTCTCTCTTCAATCCAGTGATGGCAACGCTTGGTGAAAGGTCCATCACCTGCGAGCGAACCGTTGAAGTGCGCTTCGGCAATGTAATACAGCTCTTTGCCTGTCATGTGCGGCCAGTTGAATGGGATTCTTTCGTTATCATTATTCATGAATAAACACTCGACCGTCCGGGCTGTGGGCCTGCAGGCTGTGGCATTGCAGGTTTAGGGTTAAAAATGTGCGTTTGCTCGGAGAGCGGCAAGCGGGTGAGCTTTTTCTTCATGATGCGGCGGTTCACGAGTTACCCGAGCCGACATTGTTGCTGGCGGTAAATACGAAATATTTAAGCATCACGAAAACAAAAGCTGCAACAACGAACAAGGCGATGGCTTGGGCCAATTGGTGAGGGTAGCCCAACACATCAACCACGCAGACCTGGATAAGCAGGGTGATCAGGTATCCTACCCCGTAAGTGATGAGATAGCGTCCCCCGGTCGACAGCACATTGCCTGTATGGCTGAAGGTGTAAGTTCTGTTTGCAGTGAAGCTGATTGTCACACCGACGGCATAAAGCACCGTCATCGCCAGTTTCGGCGCAACACCTGCAGCAGTGACCAACAGATACACCAAGTAACCAGCGAGATTACTGGCGATACCGACCGCTGCAAAACGCAAAAGCTGTGTCATCGAGTATTGCTTGCGGATACGAGCGGCGAACTTATACATGGGACATTACCGCAAGCCCGAATCCTGTTTTGCCGTAGCCGTTGCCGTTGTACAACATGTAGCGATTGCCGCCGTGGTCGAAAACGAAGGGATATTCGATCATCTCCGAATCCCACCCCTGAGCTGAAACATCGATACCCGTGCTTTCAAGCGCCAATTCCCAATCTCTACCGTTGCTACTGGTCGCAGAGCCAATACGGTACTTTTCTCCCGCACCGCTGCGAAAAGAGAACCACATCCTCAAGCTGCCGTCCCGTTCTCGGGCGACCGTAGGGCGGGAAAAAGCCTGTGCCAGGCCGAGGCTGCAAGGAACGGCCTGGCCTTCGCGTGTCCATACGTGGCCGTCGAGGGAACTGGCCCGATTGATTACATGCAGCATCTCACCATTGCCAGCGTCCCATGATCGGGTGGAGCCATACCACATGACATAACCGGTGGTCGCCTCTGCGACGACCCAAGGATAGGATAGGCTGATTGGATCATGTTGGTCCGAAGCCATGAATGGCTCGTTCGAATCCAGTGTCAGAGTCATGTCATCATGCACTTGTAATCGGCCTATGTCGCCGCGCCAGTGCCCATCGGCTGGCGACTGCCAACCCATGAACAACATGTAGGTTTTCCCTTCCGCCACGTAGCAATTACCGATACTGACGCCATCTGAGTAAAAGCTGCCCTGCGGGCCGTGAGTGAAGAACGGTTGTGGATGTTCTTGCACGATCTGCCGACGCTCGATATCGATGTCGACCGCTCCTACGGATGAGCGATTCTTGTAGTCACGGCCACTGTAAAAAATGCGGTAGACATCACCGTACAAATGCAGCGGCAACGGATTGGCGGAATGCGTCAGGAGTTTTTCGTGACGATTGTGATTGGCAGGGCAATACAGTAGCCCAAGCTTGTGCCAGTGACCTGTCATAAGCTGCGCAACCTTGAGCTGGGAACCCGTGAGCGCTCGGTAGCAGTACCGATGTAGACCCCGTCAGCTTCGGCATCCGCGAGCACCAGAGCGCCGGCTCCAATCACACAGCGATCACCGATCTTGATGTGATCGCGTAATGTCGCATTGACACCGATAAAACACTGTTCGCCGACTTCTACGCCACCAGAAACCACGATATGCGATGCGATGAAACTGTGGTCCTTGATAACCGAGTGATGGCCAATGTGGTTGCCGCTCCACAAGGTTACGTTGTTTCCGATCTCGACAAAGGGTTGAATAGTGTTGTCTTCAAGAATGAAGCAGTTCTCACCAATGTGTCCAGCGTTGAGAACGGTCGCCTTTGAGCTGACATAGCGTGCCAACTGATACCCCAAGGCTTTGGCACCCAGGTATTTGTCTTTTCGGACCGCGTTGAGGCGGGAATAACTCAAGGCAATGAACAGTTGATATTGCTCGGGAGGATAGTGATGGGCCAACTGTTCGAAAGGGACCACCGGCAGATCGCAGAATGTCGCCTCCTTTATGTATTCGGCATCCACTGTGAATGCCGAAACCTGGTACTCAGAGTCGCTGCTGAAGTAAAAATGGGCAAGTTGCGCAATATCCCCAGTGCCGAAAATGACCAGTTTCTTGTTCATTTTATTTCCTGACGAGTAGGGTGAATTCATAAAGCCCATAGTCATGCAGCAGGGCAACCTGACGGGAATACCTGCGTTTGCAGAGATCGAACAACTGGCAGGGGTCGGCGTAATACAGGTAGTCGCGCTTCTTGTCTTCGTCTGAATACGACGTGAGGCAATTGAAGGCAAAGCCGCTACGGCTGCTCCGGTTGAGAATGTCGAGGGTACTCTGCAGGTACTCAAACCACTCGGCATCGGTACGCCCGAGCCTGACATTGAAGATGCCGCTGGCCACGCCGAAATCGGCGACGCGGTCTGGTTCGGCTGCGTGCAGAAATCTTGCTTTGGGCTGCTCGCTGTAGCGCTGGCGAGCGCTGGCGATCATATCGTTGGACACATCGATTCCAAGGTAGGAATCGAGATGCTGCGATCCTTTCAGAGCATCAAACAACGCGCCGTACCCACAACCCAGGTCATTGATTGAGTAGTTCCGGTTGTCGACGATGATTCGGCTCAGCTGCTCGAACCGCAGGACCTGGCTTTGCTCGCCATTCCAGTCAACGCCGCGTGGGGTTTCGCCATGCTCGGCCAATTTCTCCGAGTAATAGAGGGCTACTTCATTAAGCAGCTCATTTTGGCCGTTTTGCATAGATTTGCCTCACAATCGTATAGGGACGTTGCTTGGTCTCGGCAAAGATTTTCGAGAGATAGATACCGACAATACCAATGAATGAAATGATCATCCCACCCAGCAACCAGATCGAGGCCATTACGGATGTCCAGCCGCTCAAGGGTTTGGCGAGGAACATCCAGTTAATGACCAGATAGGAAATATAAAGTGTGGACAGTAAGGAAATCGCTAAGCCAATGTAGAAAATGCTGACCAGCGGTGTGTTGCTGAAAGAGGTTACCGAATTGACCAGCAACGACATTTTGCGGCGGAAGGTGTAGGTAGTCTGGCTGGTGCTCAGCTTGTTGAGGATCTGTCCTCGCTGATCAAACCCGGTAATGTGCCAAAGCCCAGCCATGAAAACTTCCCGCTCCTGATGGCGCAACAGCGCGTCCACATAACGACGGGTCATCAACCTGGCCGTGACAACGTTTCGGGGCAGGGCGAATCCGGTCAGTAGTTTGAACAGGCCGTAAAACCACTGACCGCTTATCCGTTCGAAGCGGCCACCTTTGCGGCTCTCCTGCTGACCATAGATGACATCGCAACCTTCCCTCGTCATCTGTTCTGCAAAATGGCCCAGACATTCGGGCTCTTCCTCAAGATCACTGTCGATCAGGAATACGTGCTCACCCTGTGAGTGGTCGAGGCCTGTCATCATTGCCTTGTGATGGCCAAAATTTCTCGACAGGTCGACTACCACCACATGGTCGTCCTGTTCACTCAAGCGAACGGCCAGTTCCAGGCTGTTGTCCGGCGAGCCATCGTTAACCAAGATGATTTCGTAACTGTCACCTACCAATCCCCGCGCTGCCTGGGTAACACGCTGGTAAAATTCATCAATGTGACTGGCAGACTGGTACAGGGTTGCAACGACAGACAGCTTCATGGGCGTACGTACCTCATGTAGTTTGCAGCTTCGTGGCCGCAATTGAACAGAAGATCCAGCACTGTCACGCCGTGACTGAACTCACCCCAGAGTTGGGGGTATTCCTGGTAGCCCGCATAGTCGAACCACGTCAGCTTAATACCCATGCTGCAGAACACAGTCTTGTCTATGTAATCCTTGGCTGCCGGACCAGAGATGTACTCAGTAGCGCCGGCCTGGGCGCACAGATCGGCAAGCCGCTCTGTCTTGCCATCAAGCAAGGTATAATCCCAAGAGTTGGTGATTCGGGTCTGAATGCCAAGATATTTGCAAACCGCTTCGATCAGGTGGCGATTTAATACTGAAATATGGCTGTACTGCTGTTCAAGGTAAAGTGGCTGCAACCATTCCTGGATTTCCTTGAAATAGGGCGCGCGTTTGTAATTTTGCTCCAAGGCTCGCCAATGGCTGCTGGCCCAATCCGTTCCATCAATTTCCGTCTCACGAATCTTCTGATGGTACTTGCCTTTTACCAGCACAGGTACGGTCAGCCACTGGCTGCCTTGCGGTGTTTTGATCTGATTGCGGTTACGCCAGTCACGCCGTGTATATTGCATATCATCAAAGATAATAAACTCATCGACGGCCGCAATCATGTCGAAGTATCCCTTCCAAGGGATGTAGTTGGATTGGAGGATTGCAACTTTTTTCACGTGCGTTTCCCACTGCGAAGGCTGTGACAGTTGGCGAGTACACCCTGCTGACGAATCGGCTTGTAAAGTGTTTGTTCGCGCCGGGTAGGGTAGCCGGCAGCGCCTGCCGCGGTCACCCACGAGGTGCCTGCTTCGTAATCGTTACCAAGCGTTGCGCCGAAAGAGTTCAGCAGCGTATCCGGTATGCTGCGCGGCCCCTGTTTTTCGGCCAGTACCCATGCAGTAGCAATTTTCTCACAGGAAACTCTAGCCAAGGCGGCAGCCGCCAGTTTTTCGCTGCCAGAATAAGCCCCAATCATCCATGGCTGACCAATGTTTTGCGCCTGCAATGCATACAGCAGCCCAGGTGACAGACCGGTCAAGTCTATGATGGGGGTAGCAGGCTGGAGTCCAGAAGCGTGGGCATTGGATACGGCTGAGCTGACATAGTTTGCATACCCAGGCGCCAGTACCAGTGTCGACCCTGCGCGACCGACTTCGACCTGAGTATGGTTCAGTCGCAACGGTTCGGGCTGCCGGTAAGGATGCTCTTGGGCGAAGTGGACAAAGGTTGCGCCGATAGCTTGAGTTGCCAAGACCAGAGGGATGGCAAAGGTCCAGCTCCGCAGGTGGCGCGCTACCGGGACCAGCAGGACAAATGCCACATAGCCCCAGAAAACTGTCGCCCCTGTACCCGCCTGCCAGTAGTTGTTGTTGGTACCGAAGGCATAGGCTTGAGGCAACAACAGAAATAGAAGGGCAAGAGGCCAGTCGGTGGGAAATTTGCTTGATGGCTGCTTTATACGTGCTAGCCGCGTTAACACGGAAGCGAGAACAAGCGTTAGTAATATGAGTCCGGACTGATAGGTCAGATCAAACGCTTGCCGGGCGTCAAGGGGAGAAACATCCAGGGCAACCAGGAAAAAAACGATCGAAACCGCAAGGGCAATGATTCCTGCCGGACCGCGTCCCGTGCCAGCGAGCACTGCAGTTGTCGTTGCTGCAATAAGCGCCAGAGCAGTCACTTGTTCGGTATCAGTAATGTCCACCCTGTCGACGCGCAGCAGGCCAGAAGCGTTGTGCCCGCTGCCAAGGGTATTGGCAAATTCCAGTCCGATTTGTATCCGGTCAATAAATTTCGTGAGTGAGCCATCAATCAGTAAGGCAATGGATAGCACGCTGAGCAGCGCGGAAGTTGCGATGGTAAATAAGGCAATGACTGTCCATCGGCGGCTGGCCAAGAGATACAGCCCGCAGGCGGCAGCGAGAATGACCGCAGTCGATGGTTTCGCCATGAATGTCATGGCCCCGCCCACGCCGATGAGGCACCAGCCGGCAAGTGTTTGAAACGACAGGTCTTGAGCTTTACCGAGCACTATGCCAATAGAAAATAAAAGCAAGGACTGCAGTGTGAGACTGTTGTAGTTAGGTGTTGGCAGCCAGTAATAAAATAGCAACAGTGAAGCGCTGGAAAGACCGGTGGCCATCGTCAAGCGAACAAGAAGTTGATACTTTCCTGGGAGGTTCCCAAGGATAAGGTAGGCCAGAATAAAAGACAGGAAAAATCCGGCGAGGATATTGGTTTGTCTTAAGTAAGCAATGTTGCCGTCCAGCAGTAGATAAAGAGGGTGGTAAATAAAGCCAAACTGAGTGATGGACCAGTCATAGGCGAAAGGGTTGGATAGCCAGGCAAGATAAAACCCTTCGTCGCTAAACTCAAATCCGTGGTCCGAGTATTTGAGTGTCAGTGTAACTATCCAGACTGTCAGGATCGCGGATAATGTAATTTGTAATGCAGTGTAGATTGAATTGCCGGCATGGGTTTTATAGTTGTCGTGAGGGAGTGCCATGCGGCGTCCATTATCTTGTCGGAAATCTGACGATTTTATATACAAATTGTATGAATGTCCAGTGGGGTGAGGCTTTACAAAGGCACGGCGTTGTCACGCATTGATAAGTGTATGCATTATTGAATGCTGTTTCATTGTTCATCCACTGAATGATTAAATGTACCAGGCGTGTGTAGGTTTTCTTCGACGTTGTGGATTGTCAGGCAGGTCACCCGGAAGATTTGTCATTGCGTTTTCGGTTTTTTCTGCGAGCTCTTGCACATTGGCGATGGTGGTGGCGAGATAAGCAAAAAAAGAGGCCTGTCTCATGTCGCTTACCACCCTGATCCACCGTTCCAGTCAGCCATGCCCTGACGTTAGCCCGCA
>RCUI01000640.1_pt1 | contig 11123 bp, 10 predicted proteins | sample 2166121 | NCBI WGS metagenome assembly RCUI01 (sample SAMN09932700, study PRJNA488358) | compost metagenome | feature: garden; material: soil; isolation source: compost soil in succinic acid-enriched culture | place: Germany: Experimental Botanical Garden Goettingen | collected 2016-01-27
CGACTTACGACAAATCAACGAGTTAAGCCATGGATCTGCGCAGTAAAGACAGCCCTACGGGGCTACCTTGGAAACCGTCGGATGTTACCACAATCGCCCAGACGGTGGGAGTGGCCTGCGGCACTACTACCCTACTGCTCGTCAGTAACGCCCGCCAGCCGCTCCAGCAGGCCGCAAGCGCGAGCCAATGACTCAATGCAAACGCTTGCGACACATCAATTGTGCCATCTTCACGGTATCCGGGCGCTCGACGATGCCTTTCTCGGTCACGATCACATCGATCAGATCGGCCGGCGTCACGTCGAATGCCGGATTGACCGCCTCGACCCCGGCACCCAGCGGCTTGCCGTCAACCTCCAGCAGTTCGCTGACGCTCCGCTCTTCGAGCTGGATGTCTTCGCCGCTTTCCAGATTCATGTCGATGCTCGAACTCGACGCCACAACCATGAAACGTACGCCGTGGTGCATGGCATTGACGGCCAGCTGGTAAGTACCGATCTTGTTGGCCACATCACCATTGGCAGTGATCCGGTCCGCGCCGACGATGACCCAGGTGATGCCCTTGGTCTTCATCAGATGGGCAGCGGCGGCGTCGGCATTGACGGTCACCGGGATGCCAGCCTCGGCCAATTCCCAGGCGGTCAGGCGCGAACCCTGCAGCCATGGCCGGGTTTCGTCGACATAGACCCGTTCGACCATGCCTTCCAGATAGGCGGCGCGGATCACCCCCAGGGCAGTGCCGAAACCGCCGGTGGCCAGGGCGCCGGTGTTGCAGTGGGTCAGCAAGGCCTGTTCGTTGCCCTGGTGTTTGCGAATCAGCTCGACGCCCAGCTGGGCCATGGTCAGGTTGGCCTCGCGATCACTGTCATGGATGGCAACCGCTTCGGCGGCCATGATTGCCGCAACGTCATCGCCCGCCTTGAGCCGCAACAAGCGCTCACGCATGCGATTGAGCGCCCAGAACAGGTTGGCGCCGGTCGGGCGGGAGTTGAACAGCAGCTCGAAGTCTTCTTCCAGGGCCATTTCCCAGTCGTCGCCTTCGGCCAGGCGCTGACGCACCGCCATGGCCAGGCCATAGGCGGCACTGATACCAATGGCCGGCGCACCGCGCACCACCATCGAGCGAATGGCCTGGGCCACTTCGGCGACATCGGTGCAGGCTTGCCAGGTCTGTTCGAACGGCAGAACGCGCTGATCGAGCAGGTACAGGATGCCATCACGCCAATCGATGGCTTTCACCTTCTCTGCTGCCAGCAGTTGATCGCGCATGCCTCACCCCATCATTCGGACATCAAAAGCGTACGATTATAGCGAGCCCCTGGCGTAGACGCTCGGGTATACTTCGCCCTCAGCCCAAGTGTCTCAGGGAAATCCCGCCATGCCCAAACCCGCTACGCCGCTCGACCTGCTGCTCCTGCCTAGCTGGCTGGTGCCTGTCGAACCTGCCGGGGTGGTATTGAAGGATCATGGCCTGGGCATTCGCGACGGGCAGATTGTTTTCATCGGCCCCAGGGCCGAGGCCGAGCGCTTCGTCGTCGCCGAAACCCGCGAGCTGCCAGGCTGCCTGCTCAGCCCCGGGCTGATCAACGCCCACGGCCACGCGGCGATGACCCTGTTCCGCGGCCTGGCCGACGACCTGCCGCTGATGACCTGGCTGGAAGAGCACATCTGGCCGGCCGAAGGTCGCTGGGTCGATGAAGATTTCGTTCGCGATGGCACCGACCTGGCCATTGCCGAGCAGATCAAAGGCGGCATCACCTGTTTTGCCGACATGTACTTCTTCCCCAAGATTGCCAGTGAACGGGTGCACAACAGCGGCATCCGCGCACAAATCGCCGTGCCGCTGCTGGATTTCCCGATCCCGGGCGCGCGCAGCACCGAAGAAGCCTTGCACCTGGGCATCGAACTGTTCAGCGACCTGCGTCATCACCCGCGCATCACCGTGGCCATGGGCCCGCATGCGCCCTACACGGTGAGCGACGAGAACCTGGAGAAGATCCGGGTCATTGCCGAAGAGCTCGACGCACCGATTCACATGCACCTGCATGAAACCGCCTTCGAAGTCGAGCAATCGCTGGCCACCCGCGGTGAACGCCCGCTGGCCCGCATCGCCCGCCTGGGCCTGCTCGGCCCGCGCCTGCAGGCGGTGCACATGACCCAGGTCAGCGACGAAGACCTGGCACTGCTGGTAGAAAGCAACACCAGCGTGGTGCATTGCCCGGAATCCAATCTCAAGCTGGCCAGCGGCTTCTGCCCGGTCGAACGCCTGTGGCAGGCCGGGGTCAATGTGGCGGTGGGCACCGATGGTGCAGCCAGCAACAACGACCTCGACCTGCTGGGCGAAACCCGCACCGCCGCCCTGCTGGCCAAGGCTGTGGCCGGTTCGGCCGCCGCGCTGGATGCCCACCGGGCACTGCGCATGGCCACCCTCAACGGTGCCCGGGCGCTGGGCCTGGAGACGCTGACCGGTTCGCTGGAAGTGGGCAAGGCCGCCGACCTGGTAGCCTTCGACCTTTCCGGCCTGGCCCAGCAACCGATTTACGACCCGGTTTCACAACTGATCTATGCCAGCGGCCGCGACTGCGTCAAGCACGTCTGGGTCGCCGGCAAGCAACTGCTCGACGAGCGCCGCCTGACCCGCATGGACGAGCAGGCACTGCATGCCGCTGCCTGCGCCTGGGGCCAGCGGATCGGCGAGCGCAGCGAATAACTGGTCGGCAGCTGCGGCTGCTGACCTGTAACACCTTTAATCAAAGTTTCAGAGGACCGTTCCATGAGCAACGTCGACCACGCCGAAATCGCCAAGTTCGAAGCCCTGGCCCACCGCTGGTGGGACCGTGAGAGCGAGTTCAAGCCACTGCACGACATCAACCCGCTGCGGGTCAACTGGATCGACGAGCGGGTCAAGCTGGCCGGCAAGAAGGTTCTCGATGTCGGCTGCGGCGGCGGCATCCTCAGCGAGGCCATGGCCTTGCGCGGCGCCACCGTGACCGGTATCGACATGGGTGAAGCGCCCTTGGCCGTGGCCCAACTGCACCAGCTCGAATCCGGGGTACAGGTCGAGTACCGCCAGACCACCGCCGAAGCCCTGGCCGAAGAAATGCCCGAGCAGTTCGATGTGGTCACTTGCCTCGAGATGCTCGAGCACGTGCCAGACCCGTCCTCGGTCATCCGCGCCTGCTATCGCATGGTCAAACCGGGCGGCCAGGTGTTCTTCTCGACCATCAACCGCAACCCCAAGGCCTACCTGTTCGCGATCATCGGCGCCGAATACATCATGAAGCTGCTGCCGCGCGGCACCCACGACTTCAAGAAGTTCATCCGCCCTTCCGAGCTGGGCGCCTGGAGCCGCGAGGCCGGCCTGAACGTCAAAGACATCATCGGCCTGACCTACAACCCGTTGACCAAGCACTACAAGCTGGCCAGCGATGTCGACGTCAATTACATGATCCAGACCCTTCGCGAGGAATGAACATGCGTTTGCGAGCAGTACTTTTCGACATGGACGGCACCCTGCTCGACACGGCGCCGGACTTCATTGCCATCTGCCAGGCGATGCTCGCCGAGCGTGGCCTGCCTGCCGTCGACGACCAGCGCATCCGCGACGTGGTGTCCGGCGGTGCCAAGGCGATGGTTTCGGTCACGTTCAACCTCGACCCCGAGGCGCCGGAGTTCGAAGCCTTGCGCCTGGAGTTCCTTGAGCGCTATCAGCAGGGCTGCGCGGTACACAGCAAGCTCTACGACGGCATGGCCGAGCTGCTGGCCGATATCGAGAAAGGCAACCTGATCTGGGGCGTGGTGACCAACAAGCCGGTGCGTTTCGCCGAACCGATCATGCAGCAACTGGGCCTGGCCGAGCGCTCGGCACTGCTGATCTGCCCGGATCATGTGAAGAACAGCAAGCCGGACCCCGAGCCGCTGATCCTCGCCTGCAAGACCTTGAACCTGGATCCGGCCAGCGTCCTGTTCGTCGGTGACGACCTGCGCGACATCGAGTCTGGCCGCGACGCCGGCACCCGCACTGCAGCGGTGCGCTACGGTTATATTCATCCGGATGACAACCCCAACAACTGGGGCGCGGATGTGGTGGTCGATCATCCGCTGGAGCTGCGCAAGGTGCTTGATAGCGCGCTTTGCGGCTGCTGATTTCGACAAGGATCGCGGGGCAAGCCCGCTCCCACCGAGGTCATGTAAAACCAGTGGGAGCGGGCTTGCCCCGCGATGAGTCAACACACTCAAGAGGTAACCCCATGTTCGATTACTCCGCCCGCCCCGACCTGCTCAAAGGCCGGACCATCATGGTCACCGGCGCTGGTCGCGGAATCGGCGCAGCGGCCGCCAAGGCCTACGCCGCCCATGGCGCGACCGTGCTGCTGCTGGGCAAGACCGAAGCCAACCTGAGCCAGGTCTACGACGAGATCGAAGCGGCCGGCCATGCAAAGCCTGCGGTCATCCCGTTCAACCTGGAAACCGCCCTGCCGCATCAGTACGACGAACTGGCAGCGATGATCGAAAGCGAGTTCGGCCACATCGACGGCCTGCTGCACAATGCCTCGATCATCGGCCCGCGCACGCCGCTGGAGCAGTTGTCCGGCGACAACTTCATGCGCGTGATGCAGATCAACGTCAATGCCATGTTCATGCTCACCAGCACCCTGCTGCCGCTGCTCAAGCTGTCGCAAGATGCTTCAGTGATCTTCACCTCCAGCAGCGTCGGACGCAAAGGCCGGGCTTACTGGGGCGCCTATGGCGTGTCGAAATTCGCCACCGAAGGCCTGATGCAGACCCTCGCCGACGAACTGGAAGGTGTGGCACCGGTGCGCGCCAACAGCATCAACCCGGGCGCCACCCGCACCAGCATGCGCGCCCAGGCCTATCCGGGCGAAAACCCGGAAAACAACCCGCTGCCCGAGCAGATCATGCCGGTGTACCTGTACCTGATGGGCCCGGACAGCACTGGCATCAACGGCCAGGCGTTCAACGCCCAGTAAGCTCAGCCCTCGACCAGTTCCGCCTGGGCACGGGCGGGCTGGCGCTGTTCCAGCTGCATGCAGCGCTCAAGGAACAGGTACATGTAGTCGTAGCTCTTGCACACAGCCCGGCGCAGCTCAGCCTGCAACGCCTGCGACGGGTTGTTGCCGGCCAGGGTACAGACGATTTCCAGCGCTTCCCACGGGTGGGCGTCGTCGTACTGGGCATGCATCTTCAGCCACTTCATGGCGCGCTTGCGACCTTCCTCTGGAAAGCCCTGGGCATATACGCCCGTCGAGCACACCACCGCCGACCATTCACCGGTCGCCCCTTCGATTGCGTAGTTGGTCGCTGCGACGGCCACCACCAGTGAATCCGCTGCACAGGTATGCCAGCACCAGTCGCTCAGGGCATTGAGTTCGGTCGGTACGTCCTGGGCCTGCAGGTCCTCGAGGCTGACGCCATGGGCCTGGCTCCAGTACAGCCAGTAGTCGGCATGATTGAGCTCGACACGGATGTTGCGCATCAACCAGCGCCGCGCCATGTCTTCGCCCGGGTGGCGTGCGTAGCGGGTCTTGGTCAGGTTCTTGGCCATGTACAGGGAGAACTGCTCGACCACCGGCCAGCCGCCAATCAGGTACTGGCGCATGGTACGAGCACTGAGCCGGCCATCGCGCATGCGCTGATAGAGTTCGTGTTCGACTACCCGGCGCTTGCTCTCATGGCAATCCTTGATCAGCTGCTGGGCCCAGAGCGGGTAACTGGTGGGGTCCATCAATGGACCGGTACGGATAAACGCGTCAATCACTGTCAGCTCCTTGTTCCTTGTGATTATCGTGCGGATCGTCAGCGAAAGGTCCCGGGGGCCTTGAACAGCAGGGGCCTGGCCGCAATCCGTTGGCGTTGCAAGCTGTCGCAGGTGAACACCTGCGGCCGCTCGATCAGGTACCCCTGGGCGTAATCGACGCCGATTTCCTGCAGGGCCTGTTCGATCAACGGCGTTTCGACGAACTCGGCAATGGTGCGTTTGCCCATGACATGGCCGATGTGGTTGATGACTTCAACCATAGCCCGATTAACCGGGTCGTCGAGCATATCCTTGACGAAACTTCCGTCGATTTTCAGGAAGTCTACGGGTAAATGTTTCAAATACGCGAACGACGACATCCCGGCACAGAAGTCATCCAGCGAGAACCGGCACCCCAGGCTTTTGAGTTCATTGATGAAGCGTATGGCGCTGCCGAGATTGGCAATGGCACTGGTTTCGGTGATTTCGAAACAGATCATCTGTGGCGGAATGGCAAACTCACCAAACAGCCGCCGCAGGTAATCCAGGAACTTGTCGTCACCGATGCTGCTGCCAGACAGATTGATCGCGCACATGGCCAGCGGGCCGTCGCGCTGCTCGTCCAGGCACTGGCGAATGACCGTGAACACGCTGCGCACCACCCAACGGTCCAGCGCGGTCATCAAGCCATAGCGCTCGGCGGCCGGAATGAAACTGTCCGGAAGAATGATCCGCCCGTTTTCATCCTGCAGGCGCAGAAGGATCTCGATGTGACCGGCACCGTCATCGGGCCCGAGGGCGGCGATTTCCTGGGCATACAGACAGAAGCGGTTTTCTTCCAGGGCCACATGCAGGCGTTGAATCCAGGCCATCTCGCCAAAGCGCATGGACAACTCGCTGTCGTCGGCATGGTACACCTGCACGCGATTACGGCCCTTTTCCTTGGCCATGTAGCAGGCCATGTCGGCGGCCCGCAACGAGGCTTCAAGGGTGGTCGGTGCCTGAGCAATGTGCACCAGCCCCAGGCTCACGGTGGTCATGAACGGCCGCCCTTTCCAGACGAAATGCAGGCTCTGAACGGCCTGACGCAGGCTTTCAGCAATACGCTCGGCCTGTTCTTGCGGGCAATTCTCCAGCAGGATGCCGAACTCGTCACCGCCCAGCCGCGCCAGGGTGTCACCTTCGCGCAGCCCGGCCTGGAGCACGGCACAGATGTGGCGGAGCAGCTCATCACCGGCCGCATGCCCGCAGGTGTCATTGACCAGCTTGAATTGATCGAGGTCGAGGAACATCAAGGCGTGCCGCGCCGGTTTACGTGCCAGGGCATTGAGCGCCAGCTCCAGGCGATACTCGAACTCGCGGCGGTTGGCCAGGCCAGTGAGTGCATCATGGGTCGCCTGCCAGGACAGGTTGGCGATGTACTGACGCTCCTGGGTCATGTCATGCAGGACCAGGACGATACCGCTGATCTTGCCGTCGGCCATGATCGGCGCCCCCACCAGGGTCACCGACACGGTACTGCCATCCAGGCGCTGGATCAGTTTGGTGTGTTCGCTGCCGCCTTTGAGGCCACCGCTGAGGATGCGCTCGACCAGAGTCAGGCCGTCTTTCTCGGCATTTTCGTCAAGCAGGCTGAACAGTGCCGCCAGCGGCAAGCCATGGGCCTGGGCGGCGTGCCAGTGGGTCAGCTGTTCGGCTGCCGGGTTCATGTAGGCGATGCAGCCTTCGACGTCGGTGGTGATCACCCCGTCGCCAATCGACTCCAGGGTAATTTGCGCCCGCTCCTTTTCCACCTCCAGGGCGTTGGCAAAGGCCTGGCGCTGGGCCAGCAACTTGCTTGAACGCATCCAGGCCAGGGCAATCAGGAACAGTGCAGTGGCCAGGTTGGTCACCAGCAGCACCCGCAACAGCATCCGCGACCCCTCACCCAATGCGTCGCTGAACGCCCGGGCGGCCGGTGTTACACCGTCGTTGATGGTGGCAATGCGCGCTTTCCATTCGGCTACGTCATCAGCATCAGCGGTGCCCGAGCGAAAGCCTGCGTGCATCTGCCGGGCGACCTCGTCGAGCTGGCTGAGAAAACCATCGCCCACCGCCCACAGCTCAATGGCTTTTTCCAGGTAGCTGACCTGGCGAAAGTTCAGGTACAGCCAGATGAGGCTGGAAACGTCGTCAGGGTGGTTGCCGCCCTGAAGAATGCCTCGTCGTGCAGCCTCCAGGTCCGGGACAGGCAAATCCAGGGCCGCGCGCAATTCATGCCCGCCCTGCGGTACGGCAAAGGATTTCTGATACTTCTGGAAGACGGCCTGGTCGCGGCTATCGGCGTACAGGTTGAGGTAGTAGATCGCGTCTTTCTGTCCCTTGGACCAGAGGCTCTCCCCCGCCACATAACCACGTACCGCCGACAAGGCATACAGGCTGATCCCCCCCAACAACGCCTGAAACAACACCACGGCCACAAATGGCCAGATGATGCCCAACAGGTTCGGGGCTTCGAGAGTCCGTTTTCGCTTCATGAGGTCCCTTGCACACAGAGCCGAATGAATCTCTATTCTTATAAACGCACAGCCTAGGCTATTTGCTCTCAATACTGGAGAGCTTTTCTCAATTACTCAGCACTTTGCCTTCAACTCTGTTGCAAATGACCATACAGCTTGGCGTACAAACCGCCATCGGCAATCAGTTGCTGATGGTCGCCATCCTCGGCCACATGCCCGCCATCGAACACCAGCACCCGGTCGGCCTGCTTCACTGCAGACAGACGGTGGGCAATGATCAAGGTGGTACGCGCACTGAGGAAACGCGCAAGGGCCTGATGCAGGTTGTATTCAGTGGCCGCGTCCAGCGCCGAGGTGGCCTCGTCGAGAATCACCACCTTGGGCTCGGCCAGCACCATCCGCGCAATCGCCAGACGCTGGCGCTGGCCTCCGGACAGGCGTACGCCCGAGCGACCGACCACGGTGTCCAGGCCGCGTGGCAATGCGGCAATCGTGCTTTCGAGCTGGGCAATGCCCAGCGCCTGCCAGCAAGCTTCGTCGCTGCAGTCGCGGCCCATGGTCAGGTTGGCGCGCACCGTGTCGTTGAACAGTGACGGATGCTGCAGCACCACCGCGACATGCTCGCGCAGGGTTTCCAGGCCGATCTCCTGCAAGGTCGAGCCACCGAAGCGGATGGTGCCGGCCTGCGCGCTGTAGAGCCCGAGCAGCAACTGCACCAGGGTGCTCTTGCCACCACCGCTGGCGCCGACGATGGCGACTTTTTCGCCCGGCGCGATGGACAGGTTCAACTGATCAAGCACCGGCTCGTCGGCATAGGCAAAGCGCAATCCCTGCACTTCAAGGCCCACTGTGTCACGCCCTTTGAACGGATCGACGCCACCGGGGTACTGCGGCTCGTCGGCACGCGCCAGCAATTCGTTGAGGCGGCTCAGCGCACCGCCCGCGGCATAAAAGGCGTACTGCAGGTTCAACAGTTGCTCGACCGGGCCGATCATGAACCACAGGTAGCTGAACACCGCCAGCATCTGGCCGATCGACAGGTCGGAGAACAGCACGGTCAGCATCGCCGCAGCGCGGAAGATATCGATGCCGAACTGGAACAGCAGACCACTGGCACGGCCACTGGCATCGCTCTTCCACTGCGAAGCCACCGCAAAGTTGCGCACTTCCTGGGCACGCAGGCCTAGGCGTCCGAGGAAATACCCCTGGCGATTGCTGGCACGAATTTCCTGGATTGCGTCGAGGGTTTCGGTCAGCGCCTGGGTAAAGCGCGAGGTGCTGTCGTTTTCCAGCTTTTTCAGGTGTTTGACCCGTTTGCCCAACTGCACCGTGGCAAAGACCACAACGGGGTTGAACAGCAGGATCAGCAACGCCAGCTTCCAGTGCATCCACATCAGGATCGCCGCTGTGCCGGTCAGGGTCAGCATGGCGACCAGGAACCGGCTCAGGGTCTCGCCGACGAACTTGTCCAGGGTGTCCAGGTCGGTAACCAGATGCGTGGTCACCGTGCCGCTGCCGAGGCTTTCGTATTCCTTCAGGGAGATGCGCTTGAGCCGCTCGATCAGGCGGATACGCAGGCGATAGACGATGTCCTTGGCCAGGCCGGCGAACAGCTTGGCCTGCACCACGTTGAAGGCCAGCGCAGCGCAGCGCAGGCACAGGGTCAGCACCAGCATCAGGCCGATGTAACCGGCCGCCACCTGCCAGTTGCCCGGCAGCAGCTGATTCATCCACTTGAGCGCGGCATCGCCATGCCCGAGCAAGACTTCATCGACCAGCAACGGCAGCAACAAGGGGATCGGCACGCTGCACAGCGCCGCCAGCACCGCAACGCCGTTGGCGATCCACAGGGCTTTTTTATGGTGCAGGGCCAGGCGGCGGATTTCCGCCCAGCTCAGGCGATCGGCAACAACCGGGGCAGGCCCCGGCACAGGGTCGGGTGACCCAGGCAGATCAAGCACAGGCGGCCTGCTGCAGCCAGCGGCCGAGCAGCGGGCTTAACGCGTCGAGCGACTGGTAGCCGTTGGTCAGCAACGCCAGCTGGCCGTTACGTTCGGCCAGCAAGGTCGGAAACCCGGCAATCCCCAGATCCTGCACCCAGGTGAAATCGGAGGCCGTGGCCGCGCGCACCTCGGCACTGGCAAAACGCTCGGCAAACGCCGCTCGCTCAAAGCCGACCTGCTCGGCCAGCTCCACCAGTTTAGGCGCGCGGGTGACATCTTCACCGCCTTGGTAGAAGGCCTGCTGGATCGCTGCGAGCAACGCCCAGGTGCGTTGCCGGTCAAGTCCACGGGCCGCTACCAGGGCGCGGCAGGCAGGCTCGGTGTCATAGACAAAACCGTCCGGCATCGCCCCTTCGAGGGTGAAGGGCTGGCCAGTGGCCTGGTTGACCGCTTGCCAGTGCTCAAGGATGTAGCCGCGGGTCGAGGCGTCCAGCGCGCTGCTGCCGGTGCGCAAGCCACCGGGCACCAGCTGGGTGTCGATCCCGGCGTCGCGCGCCTGGGCGATCAGGGCCTGGGCCACGGGTGCAAAGCCCCAGCACCAGGAGCACATCGGGTCCATCACATAGAGCAGGCGTGCGGACATCTATCAGGCCTCGGCAGCTTTGCGGTAGTTGTGGCCGATCGGGTGCGGCATGTTGCGGGCCTTGGCCAGCTCGATCTGCTTCTGCCGGTCGATGGCACTGCGCCGGGTCTTTTCGCTCAGGCTGTCCCAGCAATGCGGGCAGCTGATACCAGGCGAATAGTGCTCGGACGCACGGTCTTCGACGCTGATCGGGGTACGGCAGGCATGGCACTGGTCGTAGTCGCCTTCGGTCAGGTCGTGACGCACGGTGACCCGGTTGTCGAACACGAAGCAGTCGCCCT
>RCUI01000642.1_pt1 | contig 11091 bp, 12 predicted proteins | sample 2166121 | NCBI WGS metagenome assembly RCUI01 (sample SAMN09932700, study PRJNA488358) | compost metagenome | feature: garden; material: soil; isolation source: compost soil in succinic acid-enriched culture | place: Germany: Experimental Botanical Garden Goettingen | collected 2016-01-27
CAGTGGCCTATCGGCAGCCCAGCAAGGGGCGCATCACCGACCTGGTTATCGACTCAACTGGCCTGAAGGTGTTTGGCGAAGGCGAATGGAAGGTCAGAAAACACGGCGCCGAGAAGCGGCGAGTCTGGCGCAAGTTGCATCTGGCAGTAGACCCGGCCACCCACGATATCGTGGCGGCGGAAGTCTCGCTGGAAAATGTCCATGATGCCGAGGTGTTACCCACCTTGCTCAACCCTCTGCGGCGTAAGCTGGGACATGTTTATGCGGATGGCGCCTATGACAGCAAAGCCAGCTATCAGCTTATCTCGCGCAAAGGGGCGACAGCCTGTATCCCACCTCGCAAGAGCGCGGGGTTATGGAAAAGGGGCATCCAAGAAATGAGGCTGTGCTGGTAATGCGCAAGGAAGGGCTGGCGCACTGGAAGAAGATATCGGGGTATCACCGTCGCTCGCTGGCAGAGACGGCGATGTATCGGTTCAAGCAGTTGCTGACGGGGAAAATCAGTCTGCGTAACTACAACGGCCAAGTGGGAGAGGTCATGGCGTATTTAAGCGCCATAAACAAGCTGAATACCCTGGGCCTACCTGTCAGAAAGTCCCGAGTGTAGCGGTTACTCGGGCTGGGAAGTCATGACTTGCTGGCTGATTTGGGAAACAACGCCAGTTTGAGAAAGAGCCAAATATCGCCCTGATGATGGTATGACTACTCTCCCAGAAGGCATGTGACGGGAGTCTTCGCTTCTTCGTGGCACTTTCTAGCCTGAAATATATAAGTGGAAATTAATGTTAGAGGGTATAGATAATTTCTTTCTTGTGAGGTTATTATTTTTTTGATGGGGGTTGATATCTAGTTTTTTTGGATATAACCTTCTACTTAAATGTTTGCTAGTGGTTATATGCCGTGTATCGGCAATAGTGTTTATGTTCAGAAAATGAACAACGCTAAGTTATTGTGTCATAGCCGGACGGCTGGTCTAGACATGCCTGCTTTAATTTAATCCAACTGTACCGGTAGCGTACAAGTATAGTTGCGTATCTAGCATATATAGCCTCGTCATAGAATCAATTTTTGGAGATGTTATGAATTTAAGGTCGTCTGTACCAACTCTATATCTGTATAGTCGTGTAAGTACGGATAAGCAGGCCGCCGGTAATAAAACTGGCGTACAACGCCAGACTGAGGGGAAGTTGGTTGAGGCAACAAGGGAAAAATATAGTGGCATGCCTGTTGTTCATATGTCAGATAACGGAATGTCAGCCAGTAAAGGTGAAAATATCGAGCATGGATGTCTAGGTGATTTTATTGAACTATGCCATTCAGGTCAAATTGCATCCGGCTCTGTATTGGCCATGGAGAATATAGACCGTTTCTCTCGCCTAGCGTTAACGGAAGCTAGTAAATATTTAACCAGTGTTCTTGCAGCTAATGTTCTTGTTTATACATGGATTGATGGGACTGTGTATCAAAGAGACAATCTTATATCCGCGATTTTTTCAATAGTTAAACTTGAAAGCAGCAACGATTATACAAATAGACTTTCTGCCCGAGTTACTGGTGCTGCACGTGTTGCTTTAAAGCGCCATCAGAATGGTGAGCGCGATCCGGATGGTTATCCGGCAGCGATTAATGATTTCGGTAAAAATAAATTTTGGGTTGATACGTCAACTGGGTTTGTTCGCCCTCATCCATATTATTTTCCTGTAGTTAAGGAAGTAATTGTGATGATTCGAGAAGGGAAGGGACATATAACAATTAAAAAGTATTTAGATGAAAACTATACCCCCCCTACAATAGCTCAAAATTCTAATAAAGAGGGGTGGGGAATAAATCTTATTAAAAAGATTATCAGTGATCGAGCAGTTTTAGGCGAAAAAATAATTCATATTGATGGTCGCGAGCATCTGTTGGGAAATTATTATCCGGCTGTTTGCACTGAGGCTGAATTTGCACAAGCTAAGCGTGTGCGTAGTGAAAAAAAACAGTTTGCTAGTAAGTTGAAAAGCGCGATGGGCATCGTTACTGGAATGCGTATCGCAACTTGTGGGAACTGTGGCAGTTCGCTACAGGTCTACCGTAGCAAAGCTGGGAAAAAAGATGAAAAGCTCCGTTATAAATGCAGCGGAAGGTCAGACACTTCGGTGAAAAGCTGCACAGCTGCAACATTTGATAATAGATATTTTGAGTATGCACTAATGTTGCTGATTGGCAGCGTGATACTTCAGCCTAAGAAAAATACAAGTGAGAATAAAATTGCTTCGATTAAAAATAAAATAGAGTCGATAAGTTCAAAAATAGAAATTATGATTCAATCTGTGGGGGCGACCACAGAGGGGGATATACATATCCTGTTGACTGAACGACTAGATAAATTATCTAGGGAACGTAAAAAGTTGAATGAAGAATTGACCATTGAGATTAGTCATACAGAGGCTTCTATTAACCCAGATATATATATGCAGATACCACGTAATTTCATTGACTATAATCAGGCTGATATAAGAGATGAGGTCAGGGATATAATATATAAGACAGTGAAATCCGTAAAGGTACATTCTGTTACTAGCTGTTTCTACATACAGGTTGAGTTGTTTGGTGGAATGATGACTGATGGTATTATTATTGACAATAAATATATTTCTGATTTCGGTTTTGATATGCACCATCAGCAGGAAAACGAGGATGCATTCCTAGCTTACAATAGATTTGCCAATAACTTCGAGTGTATCGATAAAGATGGAAAGTGTATTAGGATGTTGGACATGGTTAATGGCACACATTTTATCACCTCTGATGACTTTTATCTCAATGAAAGAGTAAGTACCTTAAAGAATCAGGCCATGAGTGAGGAAATGCGTGCTGCAATTGAAAAATTTGAAAGCTGGGTCCTTTAAATTCAGCAGAGAATAGGTAGGTTGTAATATTTTTGATTTTTGTTAGTGATTGATGTGTGGGATTTCTCTTATTTTCCTGAGAAGATAAGCAATGCTATATATTGACATCATGATGCGTACCATCAGGTATCTGAACAAGCAGACGAGGTGGCACGAGGGGGAGATACCCTAATAGTATTTCTTAGATGTGGCCCCATGCAGCGTAAGCTGCAAGCTCACCAAAGCCCTCAGAAACTGAGTACCCGCCTGAGTACCCATCTCGCAACTTATTTTGATACCGACCGCACTGATACCCCGCCTGGTCTATCTACTGATTGCTGTAGCGCCACCCAGCAGCAATAAATCCAGTTTTTCATTAGCCCCGGTCTGAGATTTTCAGCCTGGTTCTCCATCCTCATTACTTGCTCTGATGGTGCGCTGTATGTGTTATATTCGGCTCTAAAAATGAGCCGAATGATAGGCTGGTTCGGCTCATTTTTGATACCCTGACACATTGAATGAGGAAATAATGGAACCATTTTGGATTTGGCAACAAGCCGACTGGCCCCATTTTCGTTGGCAGGATAGCGAGATATTGCCCAGATTACGGCAGGTTCAACGCAGACAGGGAATTCTAATCGGTAGTCATTCCAGGTTGGGGAACCCCGACCAAACGTTGGACACGTTATTGGCTAACATCATCGCCTCGTCCGCTATCGAAGGCGAACGTCTCAATGCCCAATCCGTGCGATCTTCCCTGGCTAGGCGGTTAGGGAGCTCACAAACTCAGTCCTATCCAGTATCAGAGCGCTCAGAGGGGCTCGCGGCCATGATGCTGGATGCCATCGACAACCATGAACAACCACTGACAATTGAACGACTTTACCAATGGCATCGTTGGCTGTTCCCTGTCAACGAATGGTCGGTACAGCCAATGAACGTAGGGCAGTTGCGAGGAGATGAGCCGATGCTGGTTGTCTCTGGGCGTGTTGATCGCCCTACCGTGCATTTTGAGGCACCGCCCAGAGCAACTCTGGACGATCAACTGGCCGAGTTCATCCCCTGGTTTAACCAGACTCAGCATGACCCCACGATGGATCCACTGCTTCGTGCGGCGATCTGTCATTTCTGGTTCGTGACCCTGCATCCCGTTGATGATGGCAATGGGCGGCTCACGCGGGCATTGACCGATCTCGCGCTGTCACAGGCTGACAGCCACAGCATCCGGCTGTATGCCATGTCAGTTGCGATTCTAGAGCTGCGGGGTGACTACTATCGAGCGCTTGAGTCAGCGCAGAGGGGCTCGCTAGATATTACCTCCTGGATCTGTTGGTTCCTCGATACGCTGGATTACACCCTAGAACTGGCATTACAGGTTATTGACCGTTCTCTTGCCAAGACACATTTCTGGTTGCGGCACTGTCATGACGGTCTCAGTCCAGAGCAAACCAAGGTTGTTAACCGTTTATTGGATGGCGGCCAACAGGGTTTTGAAAATGGCATCAACGCCAGTCAATATCAAAAAGTCGCCGGAGTCAGCAAGGCGACGGCTACACGCCATCTGGCTGAATTGGTGGAGAGGGGGTGCATTGAGAAATTACCTGGTGGCGGACGCAATACACGCTACCAGATCCGCTTGCACACTGAGGGGGTTTGAAAAAGCATCGCCATGGGGGCGTTAATTTCATTTGGTAGATGAGATCTGCGATTGACGTACCAATGACGCTCTTTAGTTTAATGTTGACACCATGATGAGTGCCGTCAGGCATATGAACGAGTAAACTCAGCTGACAGTCATGACTCTCAACAGACCTTTTGAGCGACAACAAAATATTTAGAACATCGGGATTAATTTCAGGAACATCACCTGCACTGCGATTTGAAAGCAATTTGGTCACAGCAATATGAACTCGCAGCTCTTCGGCATGCTCCTTGGCTCTCTGGACTACCTCGGATGATTCAGACTCGATGATATCCTCTAATGTCCTCCCCATACGGTGCTCCTACTACAGATAGAATTAAAGGCCCACGCCGAGCTGGCATGGGCTCTCAGCACTAGATCAAGAACTCTTCCAATGCTCGACCATTCGCAACAGCTTCTGCGATAGCCTTAGGCATGCGCCCCTGACCAGTCCAGGTCTTCTCCTGACCATCCTCGGTATACCTGTATTTTGCAGGGCGAGGAGCGCGTTTGGCTTTGGCTGAACCGTCAGCTTTCGCTGGAGCCACAGTACCAACCAGCTCGCTCGGATCGATGCCTGCTTGTTTCAGCATCTCGGTGAACTCGGCCAGCTTTTGCAGGCGCTCGGCAGATTCTTCTCTCAATTTGGTCTCTTGCTGCTCACGCTCAGCAAAAATCTCTTCAAATTTTTCTCTGATTTCGACCAGCTGCTCAAATGACAGCTCACGCAGTGCAGCTCGCAGGCTACGAATATTCATCAGTGTTTTCAAAAAGTCATTCATTTTTTAGCCTCATGTATCACATTTTTATATCAGGAAAATTATCTCTCAATACCAGCATCAGCTCCACTGTTTTTGGCACCAAGGTGACTCAAAAAATTGTATAATTTAAAATTCGTGAGCTAAATTGCGTTTGGATCTGCTTATTGCCTAGCTCCAATCTGCTATGAAACTTTGTAGCCAAAAATTAAATCTAGGTGGTAGTGAGCGTTGAGACCACCTCACCAGATGAGCCGATGAAGGATCTTGTTCGGCTCACGAAATGAGCCGATAGGACAATATCATTGGCTCACAGAATGAGTCGATGATAGGAAATAGTTCTCTCCACACAACCTCGAATATGGGGGCATACTATTCAGATTATCTCCCTATTAGAATAATCACGCCCAAATGTGTCTGGGTTTGCAGCCTCATAGTCATCGTCAAACATATGTTCCCCGCGATGCATCTCCCTCATTGTTGCGAGTATACCGAAAAAACACATTTCACACAGATGCACCAGATAACGCTCACCATCGTGACGGGAACCATAGCCAAAATCCGCCGATAACGAGCCGTATTGATTGGTTCCAAAATTCGTTTTTGTACTACGACCACAAACATCACAGAGAATGTCAATAACCTGCTCTGTTGGCACAATCCCTTTTACGAGCATGCAGAGCTCCTTATTTTTACGAAAACTATAATTTTTTCTACTTTTGATTTTGGAGTAACCTGAGCTGGCTATTTATCACTGGCATAACCCATTGAGCACTCATTTGTTATTTTTGGATGTCTTTGCACTCAAATTTTGGAGGTGTTTTCCAAAACCTGTAACGCGCCCGCTGCGTTTGTTGATCCTGCGGTATTCATTACCCAACAGGATTTCCCATTCAGAGCCGTTCTCCGATAGAACCTGAAAAGTAGTCCCAAGCTCAATAACTATGCCAGGCTCAGTACAGATCAGCTCAGTCATCGACTCTCCTCGGTGCTAGGACATATCACCATTTTTTTCCGATTGTTCAAGAACGGAAGCCATCGCGTCTAGTGACCGAGCAAGGGCACGACACTCGTCTGCGGACATTAAAGCGGATGTGAATGCGGCAGCATTCTCATTGTGAACATCTATTTCACTGACTCTGATGTAGCCACCATATGGGCTGGAATAGACGCTTACCTCTACTTGATGGGGTGGTGTCCCGATTGGTTTATCCAACTTTAAAACACTTGTATAAATAGGCATAGTCCCTATTCCTAATCGAACTCTTCGAAACTATAGAATATTGCTCGGGGTTGCTCATGATGTCCATCAATAAATCAAGACACTAACCTAGTTGGTTGGAAACCAAGTGTCAGCCCTGCAACATGTGCAAACTTTGTTGAGCACTGGGCACGACAGTGTGGGGTGAGATAGGGCATGATAAAGAGCACATGCAGACAGAGGAATGTAACATGACACCCGATGCAGTCCATAATCCGAGCCTTAGAGCAACACTCCTTGACCCCTTGGGTGTTCCTCGTGACGCACTTAGTGCTCACCTGTGGATTGTGGCAGGAGTTCCTGCGGACATCATCCATCAGCTAGCTGCGCTTGTTAGAACTAATGTTGGTGTGATATGTAAGCTGGCTGGTATTAGCCAGAGCACTGTTACTCGCAGGCTCAGAGCAGATACCCCTCTATCAATATCACAAGGTGTCAGGGTGTATGGAGTAGTGCTCGCCCTTGATGCCGCACTGTCCCTTCAGGAAAACGATGCCGTCATGGCATTGTCGTGGTTACACCGTCCTGCATGGAGCCTTGGTGGCGTAGCACCTGCCGATCTATTGACTACTCCGATGGGTGTTCAGGCGGTTGTTGATCTTGTGGGACAGGTTGAGCATGGGGTTTGCCAATAAGCAATAAGTCGGGGGCTGAGAGGATAAAATCATCTAAGTTGGTTAAACTTCCACCAAACAGAATGATTTTCAAAAGTTTTTCGCATCCCCCCACTTGAAAAATTCGGAAAACTGTCCATTTACTAATTATGAGAGCTTGAATTAAATTTCAGCGTTTGAACATTCCGCTGCTTCGCAGCGAAGAGAGCCCAGTTTTACAACCCCTCACACGATTTTATTGAAAATAACAAATAAAAATCGCTCTTATAAACCAAGACTAATTGGATTGATATAATAAATTAATGCTCTATTACTTGGTAATGGCTTGAAAACTCATACACAGAGAGAAAACAGAAAACAGAAAACAGAAAACAGAAAACAGAAAACAGAAAACAGAAAATATAACCTCAATAAGTGTGTGGTTATATTCGCCCTGTCGGGCGGAAAATTAAAAAGGCGTTTTTGCAAAGCGTGATAACCCTACCTGTGCAAGCGCTTCTCTACTATCATCCGCAGCCCATGAACAAATCGCATACTGGCGTGACTGTAACGCCGCCCTAACCCCTCCCTCTGCGGCTCCTGCCGCCTGACTCTGGTTGTCACAACCGGAGCGCTTTCTTACACCCATTAGATCCCAATACAACAATCTGATCCTGCCCGAACTCCATCTGACCCCCAAGCCGATGGGGGCGTTGTGCTATGGATCCTAAACAAGCGAGAAAATCTCCCCATGCTAGAACGTGCAAGACAAGAATGGTTCTCCAACATCCGTGGTGACCTGTTAGCCGGAATCGTGGTCGCCCTGGCGCTGATCCCGGAAGCCATCGCCTTCTCCATTATTGCTGGAGTAGACCCCAAAGTCGGCCTCTATGCCTCTTTCTGTATCGCCGTGGTCATAGCCTTTGTCGGCGGTCGTCCAGGTATGATCTCGGCAGCCACAGGCGCAATGGCGCTCCTGATGGTGACCCTGGTCAAAGAGCATGGCCTGCAATATCTGCTGGCAGCAACCCTGCTCACTGGGGTACTCCAGATCGCAGCGGGTTACCTGAAACTGGGCAGCCTGATGCGGTTTGTCTCCCGCTCCGTGGTCACCGGCTTCGTCAATGCGCTGGCCATCCTCATCTTTATGGCCCAGCTGCCCGAGCTCACCAACGTCACCTGGCAGGTCTACGCCATGACGGCGGCCGGCCTTGGCATCATCTATCTGTTCCCGCTTATTCCGGTGGTGGGCAAGCTGGTGCCTTCTCCGCTGCTCTGCATCGTCATCCTGACGGCAGTCGCCATTACTATGGGTATCGATATCCGTACTGTAGGCGATATGGGCGAGCTGCCCGATACCCTGCCTATCTTCCTGTGGCCCGAAGTGCCGCTGAATCTGGAGACGCTGGCGATTATCTTTCCCTACTCTGCGGGCCTAGCCGTGGTTGGTCTACTCGAATCCATGATGACGGCTGCCATTGTCGATGACCTGACTGATACCAGCAGCGACCGCAATCGCGAGTGCAAGGGCCAGGGGATCGCCAATATTGGTGCGGGCCTGATGGGTGGCATGGCGGGCTGCGCCATGATTGGTCAGTCCATCATCAACATCAAATCCGGTGGCCGTGGCCGCCTATCTACCTTTGTGGCTGGCACCCTGCTCATCCTGATGGTGGTCTTCATGGATGAGTGGATCCGCCAGATCCCCATGGCAGCCCTGGTAGCCGTGATGATCATGGTCTCTATCGGGACGTTCTCCTGGGATTCACTGCACAATCTCAAAAAGCACCCGCCCTCAACCAATATCGTGATGGTGGCAACAGTGGTTGTTGCTACCCATAACCTGGCGCTCGGGGTACTTGTCGGGGTACTGCTCCTTCCCTGTTCTTTGCCAACAAGGTTGCCAGCTTCATGCTGGTTAAAAGCGACAGCGAGCGGAAAAGGTGAGGTACGCACCTATCTGGTACGGGGCCAGGTATTCTTCGCGAGTGCTGAACAGTTCTTTGCCGAATTAGACTTCAAGGAGGTGGTAGAAAAGGTGGTGATCCGTCACCTTACTGCACGTTTTGGAAAAAACGAGTTTGGAGGACATAGCTATCTCTCCGGCAACATTGGTCTTGGCAGTCGCGAGCTTCTGCTCCAGGAGCTCGCCGAGCTGGATCACCAACGCAGCCGTCTCGCCCATGAGTAGGGGGGCATCCTGCTGGACAGCGGCAAGGAATATCTTGCTGGCTTGGGTATGACGGGGGGCGAGACCCTGCAACACCACGGCCAGTTGGTAGAGACAATCCATGAACTCTCATCCTACATGCGGATGTTGATCATGGGCAAACAGGGCACGACCCATGCCCACGATCTGATTGGCAGTAATATCGAGAACGTCGTCATCCATTCCTTGGCGAATCTCATCATGGTGGTGCAACCAAGCTTTCAGACATCGAGCCACTTTCCGTTTACCTATGACGCCAGTCCGATTGCCAAGCAGGTGTTGAAGAGTTCGGGCATCAGGGTTGAAGCAATGCTGCTGCAAGGGGATGTCGTGTCAGTGATTTGCCTGGGCTACGACTTCATCGTGATGGGGACCTAGGGTCACTCACGGATCACTTTATCGTGGGTAGTACGACACCAGAATTGGTGAAGTAGACTGCGGCTTCACTCTACCTACTCAGGTAAAAACCATCGATTACGCCTTCTTTCTCATTACCCACATCTAAACGAGGGGGATTTTTCTTCATAGTTTTATGCTAGGAAAAACAAAATTACTGAGTTATATTTAGCATTTAAAATGCTAATTTGGTTGGGATGTATATAATGCATGGCGTGATGTTATTTTTCCATATATTAGGTGCAACAATCTGGACGGGGGGACACATTGTACTAGCTCTTATCATTCTTCCTAAAGCACTAACAGAATCGTCAACTAAAATATTATTAGATTTTGAGTCCGTGTACGAAAGAATTGGAATGCCGGCTTTAATAATGCAGATAATTACAGGTTTCTATCTAGCATTGAACATTGAGAGTAATGTGTTGACTTGGTTTGATTTTGATAACAAAGTGACAAATGTCATTCTCATAAAATTGACATTACTGACTATGACGGCCTGTCTTGCGATAAATGCAAGGTTTCGTGTAATTCCTAATTTAAGCAAATCAAATTTAGCTTTAATGGGATGGCATATACGAGCTGTGACCATCATATCCATTCTATTTGTTTTTGTAGGCGTTTCGTTTAGGACCGGCTGGTTATACTAGAAAGCTAGTATTAGTTAAACCACATTGCTGCTCTGTGAATGTATAAACACAGACTTAAAACCAAAATCGGTATTTTGTAAAAAATGAGGTATGCAAAAAATAATTAGCCTTTAATTAGGCTATGTCCCAATTACGTGTTGCATGAGGCGCTCCAGCACCTCATGCAAGCAACGTGAGACAGTCACGTTCCGTCCATAGCGCTCCAACATCCTTCGCCAACCCAGATGATTCCTCAGATAATGGATCGCTACCCTATGGAACCGCTCCATCCACTACTTCAACTGCCTGTGGTACCCGTTCACATGCTGGATGTGATATGCCCCCACCACCCGTTCTCCCGCACGGTTGCGCACCACCTGATGCGTTATCCCTTGTCCCTCGCTGAAACTGGCATACACCTCGACGCCATCACTGCACAGTAGTGCATCTGGGGCAATAAGCGGTTGCACCGCCGTGACGGTCTTGGCATTGAGTCGCTCCAGATGGATTCGGCCAGGTGGCCTGCTCTGTCTTGCACCACCATCACCAGGATGTAATCCGGCCCTGTGCCTCGGATACGGCCTTTGCCGCCACGATGACGGGTAATCTGCACTGTCCTTTGAATGACTCCAGGAAGAATCCCGTGCCGCCTGGTGGCTCGCCATGGCTTTCAGGAAGCGGTGACGCCACAAGA
>RCUI01000644.1_pt1 | contig 11059 bp, 11 predicted proteins | sample 2166121 | NCBI WGS metagenome assembly RCUI01 (sample SAMN09932700, study PRJNA488358) | compost metagenome | feature: garden; material: soil; isolation source: compost soil in succinic acid-enriched culture | place: Germany: Experimental Botanical Garden Goettingen | collected 2016-01-27
GCCGAAGAAGGCCAGCAGGTGGTCGACCGCAACATCGCCGCCATGAACCGCCTTTCCGACCTGATCTGCACCTCCAGCTCGCACATCGAGACGCTCAACAGCAAGACGGTGAACATCGGCCAGATCCTCGAAGTGATCACCAGCATTTCCCAACAGACCAACCTGCTGGCCCTCAACGCCGCCATCGAAGCGGCGCGGGCCGGTGAAGCCGGTCGTGGCTTTGCCGTGGTCGCCGATGAAGTACGCAACCTCGCGCACCGCACCCAGGAATCGGCGCAGCAGGTACAGAACATGATCGAGGAATTGCAGGTGGGCGCCCGCGAGTCGGTCGAAACCATGGGCCAGAGCCAGCGCCACAGCCAGGACAGCGTCGAAATCGCCAATCAGGCCGGTGAGCGCCTGGGCAGCGTGAACCTGCGCATTGGCGAAATCGACGGGATGAACCAGTCGGTGGCCACAGCGACCGAAGAACAGACCGCCGTGGTCGAGGCGATCAACATGGACATCAATGAAATCAATATGCTCAACCAGGAAGGGGTCGAGAACCTGCAGGCCACCCTGCGCGCCTGCGCTGACCTGGAACAACAGGCCAGCCGCCTGAAGCACCTGGTGGGCAGCTTCCGTATCTGAGCGCACTGACGGTGGGGGCCACTGTCGTACACAGCACTGGTGGGAGCCCCCAGTGCTGTTACGGCTCCAGCAGTTCGCTGATCCATCGAACGTGCCGGGCGACCTCTTCAGGCGCCGCCTGGTGTGCCAGGATCCGTTGCTTGAGCCGCAACCGGCGTTGCCATTTGCGCAGGAACGCCTCGCTGCGCGCCTGCATCAGCAACGGGCCGAAGTACAGCTCCAGGTCGGTGTACGCCACAGGCTCGCCACGCTCGGCGACGATGATCTCGTAATCGAAGCGGTTCTCGCGCAGCACCTCTTCATGGAGGATGCGGTAACCGTTTTCCATCAGCCACCGGCGCAATGGCTGTTCGCCGCCGTTCGGCTGCAGGATCAGCCGCGCCTTCCCGCACAGGCGCATGTTGTCGCGCTCGAGGATGTCGCGGATCGTCTCGCCGCCCATACCGCACAGACTCACGGCGGTGATCCCGTCACTCGGCTCGATCGCCGCCAGGCCGTTGGCCAGGCGTACGGTAATGTGCTGTTCCAGGCCTTCTTCGCGCACCGTGCGTTCGGCCGCGCGAAAAGGCGTCAACGCCACCTCGCCGGCCACCGCCGCCGCAATCAGGCCACGGCGCATCAAGGCCACCGGCAGATAGCCGTGATCCGAGCCGATATCGGCCAGGCGCGCCCCGGCCGGCACCTGCGCTGCCACGCGCTCAAGGCGCATGGACAATGTCTGTTCGTTCAACCGCTGCCCTTCTTCATTTGCCCGGATCGGGGCGCGATTCTGTCGGGCAATGCCGCGCATTTCAACCCGCCGGGAACAACTGACTTGGACCAGGACCGCTGCGCGCTCGATCGCAGGCTGCCGCCAGCGGCTACACGGTTTGGCCTGCACCTGTAACCGCTACCCGACCGCGCAGTCTTTTATCCGCTCACGCAGCCATTTCAGGCCAGGGTCGGTATCGAACCGGTTGTGCCAGTAGGCAACCAGTTCCGGCGCCGGAAAGTCGACCGGCGGCTCGTGGCAACTGAGGCCGAACGTTGGCGCAAAGACACGGGCGATCGGGCCCGGCAAATTGCAGATGTAGCCTGTCTGTGAAGCGATCACCGGCATCGCCATGAAGTTCTGCACCAGTACCCCGATGCGCCGGGCAAGGCCTCGGGCCTTGAGGGTGGTATCGATGATGTTGCCTTCGCGCTGGTGTATTTCGATCATCACCTGTGGCCGTTCGAGGTACAGCTCCAGGGGGAAGCGTCCGGGCGCAAGGCCTTCGCGCTCCCAGATCAGCGTAAGCAGGGAAACCGTGGTGATCGACTCGTGGCGCAGGCTCGCACCCTGCGCCATGGGCGTGCTGATGACCAGATCAATTTCACCTCGCTCCAGCAACGGCGCCAAGGTGCTGGCAGGCGGCAGCGGCACCACCTCGATCATCACCCCGGGTGCCTCGCGGGCGATGTGTTGGATCAGCCTGGGCAGGATCAGGAATTCGACGAAGTCGCCTGAGGCAATCCGGAACGTGCGCTGCGCTGCCCCCGGCAGAAAGGGTACGGAGCCTTGCAAAACGTCATCCAGCCGCGTCAGTGCATCACGCACCGGGCCTATCAGTTCGGTGGCGCGCGCCGTCGGCACCAAGCCGTTGCGCCCGTTCACGAACAGTTCATCGCCCAGCCGCTCGCGCAATCGTCGCAGGGCATGACTCACCGCTGGCTGGCTGAGTGCCAGGCGCTCGCTGGCGCGAGTGACGTTCTGTGTCTCCCACAAGGTGGCGAAAACCACCAGCAGGTTCAGGTCCAGGGTACGGGTATTAATATTCTGCATTCCCGGAATTCCACATATTCATTTCCTTCACGGTACAGGCTTTGGTGTAGTCGCTCCACCCATCATCTGTGCGAGCGCGCAACCATGAATAACAATAAAACCCTGCAAATGGGCTGGTTCATCCCAACCATTGGCGACACCACTGCCTTCAGTGATCCGACCAAAAGCATCTCGCAGTCCCGCGAGCATTTCGAGCGGGTGGCCGTTACCGCCGAAGAAGCCGGGTTCGATTACGTATTGGTGCCAGTGACCCCCTTCTGCTGGGACGCCTGGGTGACCGCCGCATTCGTGATTGCCCGCACCGAGCGTCTGAAGGCGTTGGTGGCGGTCAAGCCAGGCTTCATCCATCCGGTCGCCCAGGCAAAGATGTTCGCCACCTTCGACCAGATGTCCAAGGGCCGCATCTACATCAACCTGATCGCCGGCCTCAGTGAGAAAGATGCCTACGCCGAGGGCCAGATCAGTTCCAAGGAAGGGCGTTATGAGCAGATGGAAGAAGAAGTCGAGCTGATGAAACGCCTGTGGACCGAGGAAAGCGTGGAGCACGAGGGCAGGTATTACCAGGCTCACGGCCCGAAGATCATCCCGGCACCGCTCCAGCAGCCTCACCCGCCGTTCTTCCTCGGTGGCGGCTCCGAACAGGCCGCCGAAATTTCGGCCAAACACTCCTCGGTACACCTGTTCTGGGGCGATTACCCGGAGCGTATCGCCGAACAGGTCAAGGAAATGCGTGAACGCGCGGCCAAGTATGGCCGTGGTGAGGAGATCGAGTTCGCCATGCGTCTGCAGATCATCTGCCGCGAGACCGAAGAGCAGGCCTGGGCCGCCGCCGATGCGCTGGTCGATGGTGCCGACCCGGCCTGGACCGAGCAGGTCAAAACCATGATGGCTGAGTCTGTCGCCAACCAACGGCAGAAAGAACTGTCCCGAACGGTCGGGCGCAAGATGACCCCGCACCTGTGGACCGGCATCACCGAGGTGCGGCCCGGTGCCGGCGTGGCGGTGGTCGGCAACCCCCAGCAAGTCGCCGACCAGTTGCTGGCCTTCGTCGACGCCGGTTGCACCGGCTTCTGCCTCTCCGGCTACCCGCACCACGAAGAAGCAGAGCGCTTCGGTCGCCTGGTCATGCCACTGCTCAAGCGCTGAGTCACTCCACACCAACAACAATTAGCCGCTGGCACGCCCGGCGGCAATGGAGTCCATGTCAATGAACACTTCCAACTTCGAACCCCGGCAGTTCCGCCAGGCGCTGGGCGCCTTCACCACCGGCGTGACCATCGTTACCACCCGTGGCCTGGATGGTCAGGACTATGGACTGACTGCCAACAGTTTCAACTCGGTCTCGATCGACCCGCCGATGGTGCTGTGGAGCATCAACAAGGATTCCTCCTCGGCACACGCCTTTACCGAGAGCTCGCACTTTGCCGTGCACATTCTGGCAACTGACCAGGAGGTGTTGTCCAACCGTTTCGCCAAAAGCGCCAGCGACAAGTTCGAAGCGCTCGAGCTGCAACGCGGTCCTAGCGACATTCCCTTGCTCGATGGCTGCTCGGCTCGCTTCCAGTGCAAGACCACCTACCAGTACGAGGGTGGCGATCACATCATCCTGGTCGGTGAGGTACTGGCCTTCGACCGTGTCGACAAAGCCCCTCTGGTATTCCACGGTGGCGGTTACCGCCGCCTGCTTCCTGTGCAGAACAACATCGACGGCGCTCCCGCAGCGCGCTAGGGCAACACTGCGCGGTGTGCCGAACGCCGCGCGGCCTCGACTTCAACACTCAGTCCCAGAGGTAAACCGTCGATGACCCGTACAACAACTCTGCACACTGCGGCCGTGCCCTGCCCTGCACCGTGGCTACCCAGCCGTGGCCAGGCCAGCTATGCCCTGGGTGTGCTGCTGCTTGCCTATATGTTCTCGATCATGGACCGGCAGATTCTCAGTCTGCTGGTCGGGCCGATCCAGCAGTCCCTTCACGTCAACGACACCTGGATGGGCATGCTCCACGGTTTCACGTTCGCGGCCTTCTACTCCCTGGCAGGCCTGCCACTGGCCCGACTGATCGATCGTGGCAATCGGCGCCTGATTATCACGGTCGGCATCGGCGTATGGTGCCTGGCCACCGCTGCCAGCGGCCTGGCCACCGAATTCTGGCACCTGCTGGTGGCCCGCATCTGTGTGGCGGTGGGCGAAGCAGTACTGCTGCCGGGTGCCGTGTCGCTGATCAGCGACCTGTTCGTGCCACACAAGCGCGGCCGCGCCCTGGGTGTATTCGGCGCCGGCGGCCCGGTCGGTGTGGGGGGTGGTCTGCTGGCCACCGGCCTCGTGCTCGGCTACTTCAGCGCCCATCCCGTGACCTTGCCCGTACTGGGAACCCTGGCTCCCTGGCAGACCACGTTGATGTCCATCGGCCTGCCGGGGCTGATCGTACTGGCACTGATGTTTGGCGTACCGGAACCGCGCATGCGTGGTGCCAGGGTTGTGCCGGGGTCGGCGCCGCTGGGCGTGCCGCTGGCGGAAGTCGGGGCATTCCTGCGTAGCAACCAGCGTTCCTTCGCCACCATTGTGCTCGGACTGGGCTGCTACAACGCCGCAGTCTATGGCGGCGGTACCTGGGTGCCGAGCTATCTGGTACGCGAGTTCGGCTGGACTTACGCCAAAGCCGGCACCGTGATGGGGCTGATCATGTGCGTAAGCGCGCCTCTGGGTGTGCTCGGTGCCAGTTGGCTCGGGGAATTCTGGCACCGTCGCGGCGTGGAAAACGGCAACCTGCGCGTCGCGATCATCGCCAGCATCGGCCTGCCCGTGGGCGCGATCCCCTTGTTGCTGGCGCCCGATGCCTCCATGGCGCTGCCGTTCCTGGCCCTCACCGCCGCCTTATGGGTGTGCCTGTTCGGCGTTGGCCCAGCGTTGATCGTCGAGATGTCGCCCACGCCGATGCGCGGACAGTTCATCGCCTTGTTCACCGGTGTCCTCAACCTGCTCGGTGCCGGCATCGGCCCGGTGGCCATCGGCGTCATCACCGACTACGTGCTGGCCGACCCTGCCGCCATCCGCTACTCGATCCTGGCCGTCACGCTGATTGCCTGCACCCTTGCTGCAGTACTGCTGTCGGGTGCCCGGCGCAGCTTCAGCCGGACCCTGCAGTTGGCGCGTGGATGGCAGCCTGGCTCCAACTGTGCAATCCAACCCGGTAATAAACGAGACCCCTCATGAATACAATCAAAGGCAACTGTCTGTGTGGCGGCATCCACTACTCCAGCCACCTCGCCCCGCTGTCCACCGCAGTCTGTCACTGCATCGACTGCCAAAAGCAGAGCGGCAGCGCTTTTTCGGTCAACCTGCTGGTGCAGGCCGAAGGCTTCCTGGTCCAGGGCGTCAGCCTGGGTTGTTACGCCAAGGCCGGAGGCAGTGGCCTGCCGGTCAAACGCTACTTCTGCACCCGATGTGGCTCGGCACTGTATTCGGAAATCGCTTCGATGCCGGGCGTGCTGGCGGTCAAGGCCGGCACCCTGAGCCATCCGCGCAACAGCGCACCGAATCTGCACCTGTGGTGCGCCTCGGCACAGCCCTGGGTGGTGATCGACCGCTCCCTACCGTGCTTCGAGCAGACACCCACCGAGTGAACGACCACGACCCGGCGGAGGCTTGCTGCAACCGGCCGGGCACGAGATGCCTTTCATGACCAAAGACGTACAGTGCGCTGTGCCTGTCAGCGCTTTCAGACAACGACTGGCCCGCATGCAGGCCCTGGGCCCCGGATTACTGGTCAGCCTGGCCATCGCCATGGCCTCGGCGTTCATCGCTGACCATTATGGTGGCCCCACCCTGCTCTACGCCTTGCTGTTTGGCATGGCATGCCACTTTCTCAGTGAAGACAGCCGCTGCGTTGCGGGCATCACCTTCACCTCGCGGACGGTCCTGCGCCTCGGTGTGGCCTTGCTGGGCGTGCGAATCACTCTGGAGCAGATCGGCTCGCTGGGCTGGTTCACGGTGCTGGCGGCCGTATGCGCAGTCACCGCGACGATTCTGGTCGGCTGGATGAGTGCCCGCCTGCTGGGTGTACGTGACGACTTCGGGGTGTTGACCGGAGGTGCCGTCGCCATCTGCGGTGCCTCCGCGGCCCTGGCGATCTCCGCCGTACTGCCCAGGCATGAGCACAGCGAGCGCGATACGTTGCTCACGGTGGTCGCTGTAACCGGGCTTTCGACCGTGGCAATGATCACCTATCCGATTATCAGCAACCTGCTGGGCTTTTCGCCCGCGCAGGCCGGGACCTTTCTGGGCGGCACCATTCACGATGTGGCGCAGGTAGTCGGCGCCGGATACATGATCTCTCCGGCAACCGGCGACATCGCCACCGTGGTGAAGTTGTTGCGTGTCGCCCTGCTGGTGCCCGCAGTGGTGGTAATCGCATGGCTGTTTCGCAGGCAGCAGAGCACACAAGCGCACAGTGAACGGCGCATCCCGCTGGTACCGGGATTCTTGCTGGCGTTCATCTGCCTGGTCGCGGTCAACAGCAGTGGATTGATGCCGCACTTCGTTGTCCAGGCCCTGAGCGAAACCTCGCGAGCCTGCCTGGTGGTCGCCATCGCGGCCCTGGGCTTGAAAACCTCGCTGCAAAAACTGGCCACCGTTGGCTGGCGCCCCATCGCCTTGATGGTCGGCGAAACATTGTTCCTTGCGCTGTTGGTGATTGGCCTGCTGTACCTGGGCCGATGAATGAATGAGCGTTTTCTAACGTGAGAGCAACCCCATGAAAACAACAATAAAATTTGTGCAAACCGGCGCGCTGGCGCTTTCGCTGATGGCCTCGGCAGTGATGGCCAAGGTGTCCCCCGAGGAGGCTGCGCAACTGGGCACCACGCTGACACCAATCGGTGCCCTCAAGGCCGGCAATGCGTCGGGCAGCATTCCGGCCTGGGCCGGCGGCCTGCCCGCCACTGCGGGCACAGTCGACAGCAAGGGCTTTTTGTCCGACCCCTTTGCCGCTGAAAAGCCCTTGTTCGTCATCACCGCAGCCACGGTCGCGCAGCACAAGGACAAACTCACGGCGGGCCAACTGGCCCTGTTCGAGCGCTACCCGAGCACCTATAAAATCCCGGTGTACCCGACTCATCGCAGCGCAGCGCTGCCAGCAGACATCTACCCGGTGATCAAGGCCAGTGCGGTCAAGACCGAACAGGTCGATGGCGGTAACGGCCTGAGCGGCTTTGCCGATACCCGCTATTACGCCTTCCCCGTGCCGCAGAGTGGCATCGAAGTGCTGTGGAATCACCTGACCCGCTACCGGGGCGGCAACATCAACCGCTTGGCAACGCGGGTTCAGCCGCAAGCCAACGGCGATTTCAGCATGGTCCAGCTCGAAGACGAGATTTCGTATCCGCGCGAACTGCCGGGCCTGGACAAGCAGAAGGCCGAGAACATCCTGTTCTACTTTATCCAGCGCGTGACAGGGCCGGCACGCCTGGCCGGCAACGTGCTGCTGGTTCACGAAACCATCGACCAGGTGAAGTCGCCGCGCGATGCCTGGCTGTACAACGCAGGCCAGCGCCGGGTGCGCCGCGCGCCCCAGGTTGCCTACGATGGCCCGGCCACTGCCGCCGATGGCCTGGCCACCTCGGACAACTACGACATGTTCAACGGCGCGCCGGATCGCTACACCTGGGAACTGGTCGGCAAAAAGGAGCTGTACATTCCCTACAACAGCTACCGGCTCGACTCACCCAGCCTCAAGTATGCCGACATCCTGCAGGCCGGGCATATCAACCAGGACCTGACCCGCTACGAGCTGCACCGCGTCTGGGAGGTGGTGGCCAAGGTCAAGCCGGGGCAGCGCCACATCTATTCGACACGGCACATGTACTTCGATGAGGACACCTGGCAATTGGCAGAAGTGGATCATTACGACGGCCGCGGCCAGCTGTGGCGTGTGGGAGAGGGGCATGCCCAGCAGTACTACCACAAGCAAGTGCCTGGCTATACCGCCGAAGTGCTGTACGACCTGCAGTCTGGCCGTTATTCGGTGCTGGGCCTGAAAAACGAAGAAAAGCGCAGCATCGAATTCGGTGCCGTCGCCTCGGCGAGCAACTACACCCCGGCTGCACTGCGCCAGGCAGGGGTGCGCTGACGGGTAGGCGCTTCTGCCTTGAACCACGACCGCTGCGCGCTCGATCGCAGGCTGGCGCGGCTACATCAGCCTGGCCTGCACGCTGTAGCCGCTGCCCAGGAACGAGACTGTGATCGACTGCACAGCAGTCGCAACCCGGTCAGCAGATTGACCTCGGCATTGTCAGGCCCAAAGGTGGTTCGCTCCCGCCGGCTTGGGCCGGTAGGGGCGGGCTTGCCCCGCGATTTGGATGTGTGTGTTTATCCATTATCTGGGGTGGTGCTGAGTTACCCTTGTGCCCTTACGGCGCCCTACTTTCTTCTTGGAAAAAGTAGGCAAAACGCCTGCACCACCAGGTGCCCTACGCTGCGCTTCGCATCTTCGGCCAAGGCCGAAGGCGCTTTGCGCCAGCCCCTCCACGACACCTCCGCTCGGCCCTTCTGGTTAACGGGGCAGAAGATCAAGAGCACAATTCGCTGCGCTCTTGCTGTACAGCGGTGTCCGTGTGAGCAACTGTCTTGAACCACGACCGCTACGCGGTCGATCGCAGGCTGGCGCCAGCGGCTACACCGGCAATTTGTAGCCGCTGCCGAGGCACGAGGCTGCGATCGACTGCACAGCAGTCGCATGGTGGGAGCGGGCTAGGCAGCCTGGCGGCGCATTGCCAGGATCGCGGCGCCAAAGCCGATGAATGTCGAGCCCACCAGCCGGCTGATCCACACCGAGAACGCAGGGCGTGTCAGCACACCCTTGGCCCGGGAAGCCAACGCGGCATAGACGCTCAACGACGCCAGTGACAACGCCATGAATATCGAGGTCAGGAGCAGGAATTGCGGCAGCAGCGCTGCGCCCTGGTCAATGAACTGCGGGAACAGTGCAGTGAAGAACATCGTCGCCTTGGGGTTGGTGGCCGCAGTCAGGAAGGCCGATTTGTACAGTTTCATGCGCGATGGCTTGACCTGACTACCACCAGCCTGGACATCCCCTGCCAGCATCGGGGTCTTCTTGAGCAGCTGCTTGGCACCCAGGTAGAACAGGTAGCCTGCGCCCAGGATCTTCACGGCGTTGAACATCCACTCCGAACTCGCCAGCAAAGCCCCCAGCCCCAACATTGCCGCAGCCGACAGGCAGAACAGCCCGCTGGCATTGCCGATCGAGGACCACACGGCGTAACGCGGCCCGTACGCCAGGCTGTTGTTGATCGCCATCAACGTCGCCGGGCCAGGGCTGGCGATGGCAATGGCTGCCACCAGGGTAAACGCGAGAATCGAGTGAAGGTCCATTTTCAGCTTCTTGGTACGCAGGTAGGGATTGGCATGTTACAGGACAATCGCGAGTTGTCTGAACAGCGCAGCCACAACAATTCCCGCCGCAATGGCCGGCAGCGGCTTGCGCAGCGCCAGCATCACCACGGCCGTTGTCAGCAAGGCGAGCCGCGCGCCGTTGTCACCAGTGACCGCCAATGGCGCCAGCACCGCCACCAGAACCGAGCCGGACATCGCACTGATGAACTGCTGCACCCGGTAGTTGATCGGAACAAAGGACATCACGAACACACCACCCCAGCGCGTGACCAGGGTGACCACCGCCATGATCAGGATGATGAGAAAGGTGCCGGACCCTGCGCTATCAATGCTCATTCTTTTTCTCCATCCACACCGCGCCCAGAATGCCTCCGGCCAGGGCGCCCACCACGACATGACTGTTTTCCGGCAAGTAGGCGTACGCCAGCAACGACGAGCCCGCCGCTACACTCCAGATGACCAGCATGCGCAGGTTCTTTTGCCCCCCGATCACCATGGCCAGCAAAAAGCAGCCCATTACCATGTCCAGGCCCAGGCTCACCGGGTCCTGGATCGCGCTGCCGAACACCAGCCCCAGCCAGCTGCCCAGTGCCCATGCCGACCACAGGGCGAGCCCACCGCCAAACAGCAACCCCAACCCCGACTTGCCAGCGTTGTAGGCCTGCATCGACATCGCCCAGTTGGCGTCCGAAACCACCAGCATCACACCGTAGCGCTTTGCCCGCGGAAGGTCGCGAAGCCAGGGGTACAAGGTCGCTCCCATCAACAGGTGGCGGGCATTGATTGCAAACACGGTGACCATCAACGGCACGACCGGCACCTGCTGCCCCCACAGATCCAGCGCGGCGAACTGCGCCGCGCCGGCAAACACCAGCGCGCTCATGAGCACCGTCGAGGCATCGTCCAGGCCCCGCTGTGCCGCGGCAAGCCCGAAGGCCACGCCAAACACCACAACAAACAGGGAAATGGGCAAGAGCTGTTTGAAGCCCTGCCCTACCTCCTGCCAATTCAGCGCGACTGCGCTTTTTTCAACGCTCAAGAAATCTCACCTCTTCTGTTGCTAGCGACAACACTGGGGTACTGCGAGCCCTACCATCCATCAGTTGGATCCCACGCCCGGAGCAGGCCACTAGACTTCATATGGGGGACGAAATCAACACACCTCACATCCGGAGATCTGTGATGAACAGAGCATCTTGGCTGGCGTTGGTAGT
>RCUI01000645.1_pt1 | contig 11059 bp, 12 predicted proteins | sample 2166121 | NCBI WGS metagenome assembly RCUI01 (sample SAMN09932700, study PRJNA488358) | compost metagenome | feature: garden; material: soil; isolation source: compost soil in succinic acid-enriched culture | place: Germany: Experimental Botanical Garden Goettingen | collected 2016-01-27
CGGCCTCGGAAGGGGCGACCATATGGTCGCTGTTGAAGCGATAGCCGCGTCGCGGCACAGTGATCACTATCTCGTGATCCTTGCCGTCGCCGAGGACGTTTCTGAGCATGAAAATGGATTGGTTGAGGCTGCCTGCCGAGACGACGCGGTCATCCCAGGCGAACTCCAGAATCGCTTCGCGCGAACAGATCGCGCCGGGTTCCATCAGCAGAAGTTCGAGTATTCGCGACTCTGCACGCGCCAGTGTTAATTCCTCTGGCGCACCTTGGTTTTTGCTGATAATAATCTTGCAGTGCTCGGAATTAAACTCCACAAGGTCGCTGTTTTTTAGTCGAAAATTGTAGATCATCAAGCACTACGCGCGTTGTGGAATTCCTTACTATTATAATGGTCGTTATCGGCGAAGCAAGTCGATGAAGGGCGCTTGCTATTGCATGGGTGCATTAATAAAATATCGGGGACTATATATTTCAAGGCTGAAATAATTGCTCATGCTGTAGTTGTCGGCCGGTACTGCAATGCTTCGGCAAGATGGGGGCGGTCAATGTCCCTGGCTTGCTCAAGATCCGCCAGGGTACGGGCCACCTTCAACAGGCGATGTGCCGCGCGCAGGGACAGGCTGAGGCGTTCACAGGCGCTTTCCAGCCAGTGCTGGTCGGCGGTGGATAACGTGCAGTGCTGGCGCAGGCCCGGCAGGTCGAGAAAGGCATTGGCGCAGCCCTGACGCTGTTGCTGAAGCTCCCGGGCGCTGGCGACGTGCGCCGCGATGCTGGCGCTGCTTTCGCCATTGCCGGCAACCGGGGACAGGGCCGTGGCCTCGCGGGCAACGGTCAGGTGCAGGTCGATGCGGTCGAGCAAGGGGCCGGAGAGCTTGTTGCGGTAGCGCTGGATCTGATCGCTGCCACAACGGCAGCGTCCGCTGGGGTCGCCGAGATATCCACAGGGGCAGGGGTTCATCGCCGCGACCAGCTGGAAGCGTGCCGGAAAGCGGATCTTGTCCTTGGCCCGGGCGATGACGATTTCGCCGGACTCCAATGGCTCGCGCAGCACTTCCAGCACCCGCCGTTCAAATTCCGGCAATTCATCGAGAAACAGCACACCGTGATGGGCGAGGGTGATCTCGCCGGGCTGCGGGCGGCTGCCGCCACCCACCAACGCAGCCCCGGACGCCGAGTGATGAGGATGCCTGAACGGTCGCTGCGGCCAGCTGCTGAGCGGTACATGGCTGGCTACCGATTGAATCGCCGCCACCTCCAGGGCCTCGCGTTCATCCAGCGGCGGCAAGAGGCCGGGCAGACGGCTGGCGAGCAGGGTTTTGCCGGTGCCCGGCGGGCCGCTGAACAGCAGATTGTGCGCCCCGGCGGCGGCGACCAGCAGCGCGCGCTTGGCCGCTTGCTGGCCCTGGACTTCATTCAGATCGGGATACGGACGGACCTGCAGCAGCAAGCCATTGGCGGCGTAGGGATTGAGCGGTGTCTGCCCGTTGAGGTGGGCTACCAGCTCCAGCAGATGCCCGACCGCAAATACCACCAGGCCTGATGCCAGGCAGGCTTCCTCGGCATTCTCTTGAGGGACTACCAGTGCCCGGCCGGCTGCTCTGGCTGCCAGGGCAGCCGGTAGCACACCTTGTTAGTCGGACCTGGAATCTGCACATGATTTATGTAATTGGTTGAGAGCTCTATGGCCACATTTAGATAGTTTTTAAATACAAATTAGTTCTACCTGATAAATATCAGTGGGTTAGCTGGTCGGTTCTTGATATATGCGAATCCTGTTAGGTCTGGGGTAGGTCGTATTCGTAAAATTACGGCGTACGTATGAAAGGCTCTAAATAGAGGGTGCGCAGTGAAAGGTCTCTAATATAGGGTGTGGTAGACGTTTAATGTGGGTGCGATTCGATACATAACATGTAGCTATATGGTGTTTGTATTAGAAAACCCGCTTCTGGCGCATTTTGCATATCTGACTATCCTGAGGTCCACTATCTGAGGTGGATGCTCATGACTACTCTTCTGAAAGTAGACTTCACCAGTTCATTAAATCCCGCAATATCTCAAATTTCTCATTCTATACCCCAGCTTTTTCTCAGTGATATGCAGCCTGTTTCACCAGTCAATAGATATCTGCGTAATTGCTCTAGGCGCATGTTGCCAAAAAGTTTGAGCACCCTGGCCGAGCACCTTAAGGAGTTTGTAAGCTGGCTTGAAGGCTCTGGGCTGGATGTGGAAGATATGACCGACGTTTACTTCGATGCGTACATTGACGCTCTCTGTGCATATCGTCGAAGAAGTGGGTATGCGCTAAGTTGGAATACGATAAACGCTCGTGTCGGAGGTGCGTTTAGATTTTTGAGATGGGCATGGCAAAATAATTATTGCTCTGATCTCAAGGCCGGTGATGCAGAAAATTCATATCGGTCTTCACGTAAAAAATATCTTGTGAAGGCGCATCCGGCGAAAAAGTTCGAGGAGCCGGTTCGTTTTTTGCAATTGAGTGAAGCAATCACGTTTGTCGAGTATTTGGCAGATGGTGACAGCTCAGGTGATGGCGGAATTCGGTTTCGCAACAAGCTGATGGCTTCGTTGATGCTCCAGGTCGGTCTTCGAGTCTCCGAAGTTACCGGCTTCCCCTTAAAAGATCTCCCTGAAGTAAACGCTCGCGGCTATTTTACTCCAGCAAGGGTTGTGGGGAAGGGTATGAAGGCCCGGTGTGTGTTAATCCCGAATTCACTATTGTTAAAGCTATGGGAGTACGTGGATTTTACGCGCGAAAGGATTTGTGAGTCAGTCGCGACGGACGCGGACTCATTAGGCTCTCTGTTTTTGAGTGCTCAAGGAAATCCTGTTACTCGTAACTGGATGGAGAAACAATTTGCCATGGCCAGTAAGAAGCTTGGTATTAGGTCGACACCCCACTCTCTCAGGCACACTTTTGGAACCTACCATTATCTGCTTAATAGAGATCTTCCCAGTCTTGCAAATCTAATGGGTCATACCAGCGAGAGCACAACCCGTAGATTCTACGTTCATACGGCACTGCTCGTGTCCTATGCCGGTACCTATAGCGCTTTTCAAGCAGAGATTGACCGACTCGTAGGAGGCAGCGACTATGGCGACTAAGTATAAAACGCTGGGCTTCATCAAGTGCGCTGAGGCAGTAGTCGAAAAGGAACTCAAATTTTCTGCGGTTTGTAAAAATACCGGTAGGCTACACAGCTACGACTTCAATTCCAAAACATACACTGGCGAATGCCGTCGCATCTGCGCGATTTTTGTTTGGGCGATGTATCGCCGTAGGGATGCATTAGGACACAGCTCTAGAGTTGCATTGATAGATAAGGCTAGTTGTTTTTTTAAGTACTTGGCGGCGACGAATGTCACTTTACCTGAAGAGCTAAGTCACGCCACTTTAGTGGGGTTCTCAGATTGGTTAAAGTCGGAATCTGGATTGAGTTATCCCACTGCGGCAAATACATATCGCTCTTTAACTACAACATTTCAAGAGATGAGCAGGCATCCTGAAGTTTCCAGCGAATTCGAAATACAGAGGAATTCGTTCCCTAAATCCTCAAGCCAAATAACGCCATCCCCGGTTTATGATGAAGATGAACTGAAAAGCATTTTGAAAGCCGCAGTCTTTGGTGTGCGCGAGAGTGCAGCCAAACTGGAGCGAGCTTATCAGCCGAAGTGGATTGGATGCCCACCTCCTTTAGATGATGTAGCTCCACAGACTGCCAGAGGGGGATACTCACGTTGGGAGAGTAAAGAGCACAGGATTTGGTGGTGGGAAAATAACTGTGGCTGCGAAAGGCTAAGGGCTAAGTATTTAACCAAGAAACCACAGGGGCAGAGTTTTTTGACTGGGATGTCGCCCAGTGGGCACGGGTCGGTTGCACTACTGGAAGAATTTTATGACGAAATTGGTGCAGGTGAAGGGTATCAACCGCGTTATCTTGGAATGCCGTCGCCAATCAAATACCGTTCGCCCTGGGCAAAAAAAGAATACTTGGTATGGTACTGGGAAAATCATCTTGACTGTACTCCCCTGGCTGGTAGAGAGGTTAATGAAAAAAATTCGAAATTCCTTCAGGCTATCTCGGATAATTTCAAGGGCCGTATCAAGCAGTTTTTTGGTGCGCTGGGGCTTGGAAGGTGGATAGGGGCATCGGACCTTATTCCGTATTATTTGATGCTGCTAGTTCGCACGGGGCTAAACCCGACCACCATCCAAAGGCTTACAATCGATTGCTTGATTCAAGACCCAACAGATCCCGAGAAATTTAGCATTAACTGGGAGAAATTTCGTTCATCTAAGCGGGGCGCTACCATTCCCTCTAGTCTGGGAAATGATAAATGGCCAATTTCTTTGATTAAACGCGTCATTCAGATTACCGCAAGCATCCGCGAGCCTGGTCAGATGGAGCTTTGGATTGCGAATGCGAACAAGCACAAAAAAAGCCTGCCATTAGGAAATTCTGCTTTCAAGCGAGGATTGCAACAGTTCTCACGTAAGAATAAGTTGCGCGATCGTGATGGGCAGCCTCTGGATATCCAAGCAAGGCTGTTTAGGCCGACGCTAGCTTGGCACGAGTATGTTAGAACGGAAGATCTTAACTACTTGAACCAGTTGTTAGGTCATACGAAGTTGTCCACGACGGCTGAGTATATTAGGCGCGTCGACGACCCCGTTCTACGTATTAGACGCGGAGTTCACCAGGATGCAATGTTTCTAGGATTGCTGAATGGTGACCTCAACGAACTTGATAAGGCGTCCGATTCGATAATCGCATCAGATTGCGTTCTGAATCACTGTAGAGATCAGTTGAACTCGCCTCAGCCCGGTCAAAAGCCTGGTGTAATTTGTTCAAAAGGTCATGAGATTTGTTTGGGGTGTCAGAATTTAATTATAACGCTTGAAGATATCAAGAAATACAAATGCTTCGTTGCGTTCCATGATCATTTGTTACATGTGGGTGACATCAGTGAAATGGAGTTCTCTCAAGCAGTCAGTGAGAAGAAATATTTTTGGGAAACCTATATTCTTACAAAGTATCCTCAAGATGTAGTTCAGCGCATAGCCACTGACGCGCTCCGCTCTCCTATTGAAGCCTGGGATATCGCTAAGTATGAGCAAGATAAGCAAATTGCCTAGTGCCGGTGCCGAGCTAGCTTCAAATAAGGCAGAGGCTTTTCGCCCGTCGACTCTATTATTGATGGCTGAAGAAGATCGAAATATGATCAAGGTCTCACGTAAGTCCTTCTATGCAGATAACATATGGGATTTCACCGCGGACAGTCCTTACCTGTCATCTAAGTCGTCTGTAATCACCTTCTCTAATCTCCGCTTTGGTGATGGAACGAAGTTAACCTGCGCCCGCAATAGGCACTACTTGACTGCCGTTAAAGAGTATATTTATTCTTTGATTGTGAATCCTCCATATACAAGGCCGACCTTGTCATCAATATGCCAGTCAATGAGGAAAGGTATACGGAACTTGTTGCTTTATATGTGGGGGTCCGGTCTGCTGAGATTTTCTGATCTTACCCAAGCGGATATGCAGTCTTTTACTGACTCCATCGCACGCAAGTCGAATGGCTCTGGTGGCGTACTGACAGATCGTACCTTAAGAACGCGCATCTATGGGTTGTCCTGGCTTTATGAGCAGTCTAGGTCGGGGAAGCTGTCTGATGGATTGTCCGTCTGGCCTTTCGGTGAGTGCGAGTCCGCCAGTGAATGGAGTAAATCAAACGCGCAAAAAGTTATGGACCGGACGGTATTTACTACCCCCGACATGCCAGATGAGGTGGCAGTCAAAATCATCCAGAAAGCGGTGGAAGAAATTGAAATTTCTTATTTCATCGAGGAAGTCAGGCGTGCGCAAGCTAGTCAGAAGATAATTGGACGTAAGATGATTATCCAGACATCTTATGGGAAAGTGGTATGCGATACGAGAAAATTTCCATGGCATAAATACGGGCTGACATCATATTGGGATCTTCACGCGTTAGAGGAGCGAGTGCAAACGTCGGGATATATATTAATTTCATTTTTGACAGGGATGCGCTTTCACGAAGTCGTCAATATAAAGAAGAATGATTGCTGGATTAAAAATGCGATCAATATTCAAGGAGGTATGAGGTCCTTCTGCTTCGTCAAGTCGACTACAACCAAGCTCGAAGCTGTACCAGTTCTCACTGAATGGCAAACGGTACCTTTCGTTGAATATGTCATTGATGCTTTGAAACGATGCTACCGCCATGGCTCTACCGAAGCTAGCTCTTGGCTGTTCAGCTCTCGTGAGGGTGGGGGACGTCTGGGTATAAGTACTATCAATCATCGGTTGAAACAATTTGTTGAATTACATGATATTCGCTTCAGCGGTGAGCTATGGTCGTTGGCGAGCCATCAGTTTAGAAAAAAGCACGCGCGGCTTATGATTCGCCAAGGGTTGGGGTTGATGTGGTTGAAAGATCAACTCAAGCATTGGGATATTGAAATGACCAAAGGCTACGGCGATCTGAGTCTCTATACTGAGCTTCAGCAAGAAAAGTTTGCTCTGTCATCTGAGAAATATGCTGAATTGATAGGTGGTCAATTGCCCATCATCGGTGGTGGTGCGGATGATTTAAATGAGATACGCAAGGTCTTCTCGGGAATGATCGCTTCTGAGAAGGAGGAGTTTCTAAACGATTTGCCAAAAAAGGCACTGATTGAGCAGACAGACGATGGCCTTTGTATGTATCGGCCTAGCAAAGCTATGTGTGGGGGAGATCGGAGCAATTGTCGCCCTGCCGATTGCAACAACTCCGTGATACCCGCCCTGAGCCTCAAGCGAACCCTCAAATGGCGTCTGACTGAGAATTCTAGGCTTAGAACCTTTTTCAGTAAAGAACCGCATAAGATTGCGCACCTGGACGATCGTATTGGTGAGCTGACCAAACTACTTCAGCAACTCGAAAGCGTCGGAGGTACATGATGAAAAACAAACCTAGAGGAAGTCAGGCGGGACTGAAAAAGAATAGAGAAGATACGAAGGCTAAAAATACCTCCGCCATGTGGGCGGTGATCCAGCGACTTCGAAAGGAAAAGCCCTCGGTCATTTGGAGCTACAAAGAGGTGTGGTGGGGTGCAGGGCTCAAAAGCCATGTTCCGCTCTCAAGCCCGTGGAATGTAAGCGTGCGTGGTGCGATTGACGCGCACAATGCTGAGGTCCAGCATAGGATTGAACAGGGCGCGCCTGTATTGGCTCAGCGACGGACACAGAGAGACGCCAACCGCGAGCTGCAGAAACAGATCAAGGTACTCACAGCCGAAAGGGACCTAGCGCTATCCAAAATCGCAGTGTACGAAGCTGATGCCGATTACTACCGTGCCGAATGCCAAAACCTTACCTTGATCAACACCCGACTTCGCCAACGCCGATCGGATCAGTCCTCATGAGGCCTTCTAGCGCGATATCAGAGGTAATGCTCACTCGGGAGCAGTGAAGGGCGGCTGCGTGCTTTCGATGTCCTCGCGCACCCTCTGCAATAGAGCGTCGGGAGATACGCCATCTTTGGCAGCATAGGTACACACGAGCAAGGTGATCGGATGAACCCTTAGCATCGGTGCGAGAGCTTCTAGTCTGTCGATCGTGGGAGAATGTATGCCCCGTTCGAGCGTGCTGATGTACGTTCGACCGCTAACATCCGAGAAATCCTCCTGGCTGAGTCCATTGTTGGTCCGAAACCAGCGGAACACCTTCCCGAAAGCTTTTTTCAGTTCCATTTGCACAATCCGCAAAAGGAACGATGAAGCCGTTTTGAATAGTATATCGCTACACAGTATACTGTTCATTTTGAGGCATTTGGTATGTTCGTTTCTGACAGTAGGGCGCAAGCTAAAGGACTGGCTCCGCTTCTTGAGCCAGGCCAGCAGGGCTGGCACGTCATGCTGAAACCACAAATCTCACCCTGGTTCCACGCCACAGTGATCAGAAGCGACGATGGATTTGAAACCCGTCATGTAGTCCTCATCGACTCGTTGCCTACGCTCAGCTACTGGGTTGAGCAGGTGGAGTGTGAGATGCGCCTTGAGTCGCTTCAGCTGGTTTCGCCTGGATGGCTGAATGGAAAACAATCCTGGGAAATGGATGTTCTCAGAGAGATAGCCCAGAATCCTCAGACTGGTAAGACGAGGATGTCGCTCCAGGATGGCAGGGTTATGTACTTTCCGGATGTCTCGCCAATCAATCGGGAAGATTACTCAAGAGTCCTTTACCGCTTGTAGCAGGCATAGGCTCGCTGAGATTCAAGGCATTCGTAGGACAGCCTTGACCGCGTCAACGGGTAGCTCGCCTAAGCACTGCACATTGCATAGTGACCCAAGGGAGGGTTACGTTCGATGCCTTCGCCAATGAACATACTACCGTCTGATCATCAAGCGTACGCGGATGCAGTGGAGGCTATGCGCCTGTACGACGAGGCGAAAGCTGCGGGACTACCTGATCAAGCAGTGGAGCGCTTGCGCCTCATTGCTGAAGCGCAATTCCAGGCGCTTACCGACTACCAGCTCAGTGCCTGGGGGCGGCAGCCTAAGCCAGTGCATTGATTGATGTCATTCGCTCGGTCTCAGGCCCTCACGGACTGTGACTGACGAGCTCGGCGTACCCAGCCAAGCAACAATGCGGCCATCAAAACGAAGCCTAAGTATCCGAAGACGGGATACACCTCACCTACCAGGTGGATAAATCCTACGAGGCTGAACACGAAGGCGACGATGCCAGTAGCCAGAGAGCCCCATCGGAACTGCCTAGTCCCAGCCGGCAGCTGCCGTGCTAGAAACGAAAGCCTCGTACCGACCGCAGTGTTAACCACCGTCTCGAAGATGACCAAACACATCACCATGCCCAATACCGGTGATCTCTCGTTGGCGATCGACCACATAGCCGACCCAGCTCCTGCGATCGAGGTTCGTACCTACTACCTCACTCGCGCGTTGGTTGACTGTGGCGCGGGGTATGCCATCGTTGATGAGTTCACCGCCTCATCTGCGGGCAAGGACAGCTCATTGATTTACATTGAGACAGAGCTCTCCATTGGTCGCACTCACATGGGAAAGTCAGCCGGCTTCACACGTACAGCAGGTCCTGATCGACCAGCTGCGTGCCAAGCTGGTGCATGAGACTTCGCGTGGTGTCACCACGTCAACCTCACGGTAACTGCCCCTCTCATTGAAGCATGGGAAGGCCTAGCCCGTGACGCGCACTTCTGCGGTGCAACAGGTCTTTCGCCTAGGATATACGCACCTTGTAAACCACTTTTTTTCACTGTAAACCACTGTGGTTAACAGTGAAAAAAAGTGGTTTACAAGGTGCGGCTAGCGGTGCTTTCAGGTGTGCTCTGCATCAGTGATCAGAACCACATGAAGCATGCATCACGTCATTCGTTCGTCAGTGCGGAAACTGCGGCCGGCTCAGCCGGTTTTCACGTATCTCGGTACCTTGATCGTCTCCATCGAAAGCAGGTAGAGCGTGAAAAGCCGAATGAAGTCGACGTCGGCCAAGATATTGAAACTCAGAGGATCCGGGGTATTGGAGACGTACCAGGCCGCTACGCACAGGCAGAAAGCCAAACCTGACCCTCCTATCAACATGCTCCAGTCGCCCCGGTCCAGATCGGTGAGTCTGTAGTTCAAACCCCTTACGAACTGTATCCAAAAGCCCACAAGCAGGTGTGCAGTGGCTATGAGAAGAGGGATCGTCGCACTGATCAGTGAGAATGGATCATTCAATGGTCCAGGACCCGGAATGAACGTTGTGAGCGTTATGCCAAGAAATACGGTCAGTAATGGGCGAATCTCTGCTCGGAAAAACCAATCCAGCACATCCTTCAACAGATCTGTTCCTTTCGTGAGTAGGTGGGCAAAGCAACCTGCAGGATGGAAAAGCACCTATCCGCAAAACGGAGTTATTGAATTCCTTTTCTTCTGCAGGTGTCGCGCATTGCTAGCCCTTTACCGAGGCCTGATAACCGGAGGTGAACGAGACAGGCATCGAATGATTGGGTGTGACTAACGGCTGCTGGGTGAGCCAATGAAGCACTAGCCCCCCCAGAATGCTTGAGATGACATTTACTGAGATTGCGACGATAGCTTTATGCATTTCAAGGTCCAGTGATGAAGTGGACCCCTACTTAATACGCAGAATCGGTGTGTCACCACCACCTGAGGAAAATTTCGTCAGATCCCAAGCTTGGGACTGAGGGGGGCCAATCCATACCTGTGGCTGTGCCACAAGCCCCAACCGATATCAATTGGTGAGCCATCGATCCCCGACCTACTGATCAGTACGTCCTCGCCATCCAGGCAATATTCGGTCTTTGCTCGCCGTCGATGTGAACCCAGCCCAGGTGCTGGAGAACGGGTAGTACGTAGGTGATCCAGCGAGTCTCCCCATTCACACCGCGGGAGATCGCGCAGAGACCGCCCAACACTGGTTCTTGGTTGCTTGAGCCAACAACTGAAGGACGTGGAGCAACGGCTTCAGACGCGTGCATGTGAGCCAGTGTCCGCACGAAGGCCTGTAGCGGTATACGGATTTCACTACCGCCTTGGGTCTGCACATACAGAGCATCGGCTCGATACCCCAAAATTGAAAATTGACGGGCTCGCCGGCGGTCTGGTGTGTGGAGAAGGGTGCCGTGGGGGAGGTTTTGAAGCTGTGCGGATAGGGTGGCGGTGAGGTTATGGATATTCATGGTCGAGTGCCGAGGGGGAGCCCAAAGCATGCCAATGTTAAACCCACATTTCCACGGGCATCCTGCGGGATGCCGATCCCACATCAGTTGCTAGGCGAAATGAGCACCGAAGGGATGCCCTTTCAGTAAATCTGAGGAGTAGTCGCAGCGATCCTTTAGCTCCCAGCCTGGCGACCTTGGGTTCAGGATCCGACCGGCTATGCCCGTCGTCACTACTTCAGAGAAACCAGCTTTCCCTGCTGCCAAAATTGCGGGGGGCTTTTGCTGGTAGCCAGTCCCGGCGGATGCGCAGTTGCAGTCCTCAACCGCAAGGATATACGAGG
>RCUI01000646.1_pt1 | contig 11023 bp, 3 predicted proteins | sample 2166121 | NCBI WGS metagenome assembly RCUI01 (sample SAMN09932700, study PRJNA488358) | compost metagenome | feature: garden; material: soil; isolation source: compost soil in succinic acid-enriched culture | place: Germany: Experimental Botanical Garden Goettingen | collected 2016-01-27
GCCCGACGACTCAATAGATTAAAGATGCCCGTTTCGACTGCCAAGTCACTGTTGCACAAAGATTACCCACCACAAACGTCAGCCTTTGCTGTTTTGCGGGTATCAGGGATGGGCATTATCGGCTGGCCGACGCTGCGCAGGGAAAACTCAGGAGGGGTCAGCACTCATCGAGTGCACCAGCCACCGCGCTCCCTATCGACTCGGGCAGCGCGGCGGACACAGGTTCAGGACAGGATCAACCCGGTAGCCAGGCACTGCACCAACGCTGCTGATGCTCCTCGTCGAACATCCAGTACCGATGAACGGCATCCTTGAGTTCATCACCGCGGCGCTGGGTTGCTTCAATATTCGCCAGGTGCAGGCCGATTGCCTCGATCCAGTGCTCGTAACTGTTACTCACACGTGCCACCGGCAAATTGTCCTGCCCCTGGCCGATGTCGCTACAAATCACTGGCACAGCACAGGCGCCAAACTCCAATTGGCGCTGATTGCCTTTGCAAACGTTGAACAGACTCTGCTCCAGCGGCACCAGGGCAAGGTCCAGATTCAACCCCGCCAGCGTTTGCGGGTACTGCTGCACATCGACACCGTCATGGTACTCATGGACATAGGGCTGCAAGCTGCTCGGGCAGTAACCGAAGAAGACCCACTCGACATCTGCAGCCAAGGCCTTGATCACAGGCGCGATAACGTTCAGATCAGTTGCTTGCTCGCTGTTTCCGACCCAACCCAGGCGAGGCCGGGCACCCGTGCGCCGCCGCCCCTGGACATCGCGCCAGGCTTCGATCGGCAAGCGCGTCTCAACCACTCGGATATCCGCGTGCAGGCCGGCAAAAGCCTTCGCCAACGCCGTTGTCGGCACCACCAGGCGGTCCACATACCCCAGAGCCCGCTGCAGGTTATGGAAAATATCTTCGCCCATGCCCTTGCGCCTGGCGCTGCCCAGCGGCAGATCCGGCAGGTAGTCGCTCAGATCAAGAACCGTGAAGGCACGCGAGAATGCCTGAATCCGCCGCATGGCCTCCAGACGAGGCTCGTCGAGCCCACCCTGGAACACCACCACGTCCGCGGCCAGCCGCTCCAGCTCAACCAGTTGCGCCACCCCTGGCGACACCTGGCCATCGATGCAGCCAGCTGCCTTCAATGCATTGAAGGGACAAACCACCCGCGAATAACCCAGGTCGCCCTGATCAAGTGGATGAAGCGACAGTACCGGCACCTCACGCTGACCCTGCGGCGAATGCCACGTCGATTGCAGGCTGGCAACTTTGAAACCGCCAGCATGGGTCAGAGACAAATGTGGGTTGTAGGCTGGATCATGTCCTAGCACTGGTAACCAGCGGGCGTACAGGGCGTCTTCTTCCTCGACGCTGGCAGCAGCCAATGCTGGCCTATCGATCAACAGTTGCGCATGAGGCGTCCAGACGTTGAGAAAACCTGCCTGACGTAGGCGCAAACACAGATCGACATCCATCCAGCGCGCAAGCTCAGGCGCCTCGTCAAACCCACCCACCTCAACAAACAGGTCGCGGCGCAACATCAGACATTCGCCACTCAGCGCCGAATAGTCCTGGTCGACCATGAGCCGTTGCATGTAACCGGTATCGCTATGGGAGTACCCGGTAAAAGCCCGCCCCACCGGCCCACGCAAGCCCAGCACCAGGCCGGCGTGATGAATCTTGCCGTTCATCGTCAGCAGTTTGCCGCCCACGGCCGCGACTTCCGGACGCTGGGCGTGATTGAGCAACTGCTGCAACCAACCCTGGGCAATCGGCGCCGCCGCCGCATCCAGCCACAGTAGGTATTCGCCGCGCGCCAGCCGGCCTGCCTCATTGCGCAATAGCGCCGCAGACTGGCCTGGGGCAAAAGGCAGCACGCGCAACTGATCGCCGCCAATTTGCTCGATTCCCTGCAGCCATTGCCGCAGTTGCGGGTCGTCACTGCCCGCATTCAGCAGCAAGACCTCATAGGCGGGATAATCGGTGTATTGCAACAGCGCTTCGATACTGCGCTGGAACTGTTCCATGACACCGTCGAGCAGGATCACAATACTCACCATAGGCTGGCCAGCATGCCCATAGTCCAGCTGATAGTGGCCAGGAAGGTACGTATTGACTTGCGCCTGGCCGTAACCTCGGGCCTGGAGATGGCGGTTGATCACCTCGCGCTCACTGACAGAGTCGGCGAAGCACAAGGCTTCACAGACCAACAGCGGCTCACTGATATGCTCGATACCACTCAAGCCTCGTTGCTCGATCAGGCGCAGTTGGTATTCCAGTTCGAACGCTTCGCCACAACCGGTATCGAAGCCACCCTGCGCCAGAAACCCATTGCGCTGGAACAGCCAATGCGACGATACGCTGGCCGGCAGACTTAACAACAGGTCAAGGTTGAGGTCAGGTCGAAGCGAAATGCCAAGCGTCCCGTTACCCATGCGCATGGCTTCATCGGCATAGAAAGCAAGGCGGTCATCCGTCGCATTGGCAAGCGCCTGGGCCACCAGCAAAAAGCCGCCCGGAGTGAACTCGACACCCGCCTCGACCACCATGAACCAGTCAAAGGCACTGTCGGCCACCACCTGGTTGATGACAGCGCTGCGCTGTTCTGCCTGGCAAGGCAGATGGCGCACCGAAAGGCCCGGCACACCTGCCACAGACGCCGCGTCGCCGAGGGTCACCACCTGCAGGTTTGGATACAAGCAACGAGCTGGCGCGAGGCTCTCAAGGGTGCGCGTCAACGCCTGTTCAGCGTCTCCATTATCCAGGACCAGCACGCCCAGCCTCGGCGAGTGACCGTTTGCCAGGCGCGTCATCAACGCCGCGCGTTGCTGCTCATCCGGGCAGCGCTGCTCCAGCCAGACCTGCATGCCTTGCCTGTCGGCCAACGCCTGGCGCACCGCTGCGGCCTGGGTTTTTTCAATGAACACATCAAGTTGCTGCCAAAACTGCGCGGTTACAGCGGCATAACGCTGCAAGGCCCCCTTCACGCCAGCGCGAGCAACCGCCAGGGCATCGACCTGGTCAGACACGGCACAACCTTCCTTGCCGAAGAAGATCCCGTCGAGGAAGGTCTGGTCGATTCCGTACCCGGCCATAAAGATTACCGGGCACCCACACAGGACGGCAATGGAGCACGTCATCGACCACTCATAGCTGTAGAGCACCTCGGCACTGCGCAGAACCTCGGCCAACTCCCTCAGCGACAGCGGATTGGCCACACTTAGCAGGCGAATGCCCTCCGGCAGCGACGAATAGTCCACCTGATCCAGGGGATGGCGATTCTGATAGAGGTAATGCCCCTTTCGCTGCACGGTTTCATCAGGCGCACTGAACAGCGAGATGTCGATGATAGGAAAGCACAGCAGGTCGGTGACGCCGGCGCTCTTCTCAGCCGCAATCCGGGCGTCATAAAAGAACAGCAGGTCGCCCGGCTCTTCATCCATCATCCTGCCGGTCAAAAAACCTTCAACGTTCAGCACATAGCGTGCAACCACTTTGCCGTTGAGGGGGTTGCCGCTGGTCACTTCAGGGTAAACAATGATCGGCACTTTGCCGCTGGCGATATGACCTTCGGCGGTGGCCTGGTCGAGCAGCGGCGTTTTCAAATCGGGGTTAACGACTTTACCCCCAACGATGTACGCGTCCTGCCCGTTCTGATTCAAGACGTGACACAAATAGTGAAGAACGCAAACGCCTGAAGACGTCTCCCGGTAATCCGGCGCCGAAATGTAATAGGGATGCGCCGGCTTGGCATACATCAGTTGCAAACGGGACAGCGCTTGCTCAAGCCTAAACTGATCGACTCCCAGGGTATTCGACATCTTCCAACTCCAGTATTCATTAGAAACCCGACAGCCCAGAGCACGTTGAGCGGGCAACGGCGACGACCACCACGGCGAACTGTCAATAATCTGCCATCGCCGCCCTGTCGCGGCCTGCGCGCAAGGCTGCAGACACAGGGGTTTGGCCAATTGGCAGGCATAAAAAAGCCGGGCATTGCGCCCGGCTTTGCATTTTTCGCGCCAGTGACCCGTTAAGGCAACCACTCCAGCACAGCCTTGCCACCGACATTCGCCGCACGCGAAACGTCCACGCCATGCTGGGTATCGACAACGACACGGGTGCAGAACGCCGCTGGCCAGCGCTGAACCAGCTCCAGGCACTGTTCCCGCGCAGGCAATGGCACTTCGATGTTGAGCACTTGCGCCTGCGGTACGCAGATCGACAGCAAACCGGCTTGCGCAGCCTTCAGGCACAGGTCGACATCAGTACCGCCAGCGAGCTGCTCATCCAGTCCGGCACACTGCTCGAACAGGGCCTTGCCCACCATCAGGCAGTCAGCCGACACCGCCTGGCTACCTTTTACCGCTTCCAGCCCGGGCAACGTCACTTGCAAACGCGAAGCGCCCTGCCGGGCATTGCGTACCAGGCCGCTGCCCAGCAACTCGTAACCGGCATGACTGATGACGCCATCACGATCGAACATCTGGCAACCGACCACCCCCACTTCAGGGCGCTGAGCCTGGTTGAGCAAGGACTCGATCCAGGCTGGCGACACCACCTCGCTGCGGCTGGACATCAACACCAGGTACTGCCCCTGGGCCTGGGCGGCTGCCTGGTTGACCATCTGCGCCCGCACCGACGACTCACAGGCAAACAAGCGCACCCGCGATCCCAGCCCCTGGACAATGGCGAGGCCTGCGGCCACTGCCTCGGCATTGGCTGCCTCGCAGGTGACGATGACTTCGTAGCGGGCATAGCGAGTACGCTGAACCACGCTCGCCAGGCTGGCCTTGAGCTGCTCGAGATCGGAATCGGCGACCAGCACAATGCTCACTTGCGGTGTCTGTGGATGACGGAAATCAACCTGGAACGTACCGTCGGCACTTTCGTTGACCTGACCACGGTAACCCAGCACGTTCAAATGACGCTTGAGGGTGGTCAGGGCATCCGCAGCCATCGACTCCGACGCTTGCTGGCCGATCACCAGGTACTCGTCCAGGTGGGCCATGCCGCTGATACCCTTGGCTTCGACCAGGCGCAGGAGCAGATCGAATTCCAGCGCTTGCGCACAATCTTCACTGTAGCCGCCCAGGTCGACGATGGCCTGGCGACGCACCAGCCAATGCTGCGCCATCAGGTCAGGCCGGCTGCGCAGCAAATCCAGGTCGCAACCAGGACGTACGACACTGAGCAGGCGCCCGTCGCTGTCACGCTGGACTTCGTTGGCACAGATCGCATCGCACCCCTGGGCGCCGGGCAGCTCTACCTGCAGGCGCAGCAGGCCACCGTTAGCCAGCACGTCACCTGCCTGCAACATCAGCAGCCATTCACTCGAAAGCTGGCGCACCACCTGATTCAGGTGCGCGACCATGTTGGCCGGGGTGACCTTGATGAAGTGCAGGGCATCCCTGGCCGTGGTGATGGCCGGCAATTCGCCGGCCTTGAGCACGACAACCTTGAAGTTGCGCAAACCGCTGGCGACCAGGCTGTCGAAGGTATCCTGCAAACCTGCGTTATCGTCCTCCAGATCGATCACCACAAAGGCCATCTGCGGCGCCGGATTTTTACCCAGGTGGGCAAAAATTCGCTCGCGGGCGGCGCTGTCCGGGCTGGCGTCGGCGATTGCCGCAAGCACCTTGCCCGAAGGCGTGCTCGCCAGTTGCGCCTGGACACCCGTAACCGGCAGCAACTCGAGCTGCTCCAGCCAGATACCGAGGTCGTGGCGCAGCCCCTGATCCTGCTCACCGAGGCCTGCCAGCAGGAGCTGGCATACTTGCGGGTTGAACACACCCAGTGCAAATGCCTGCCAGTAGCGGGCCATGAGGCTCTCGGCGGTATCGTTGGGATGTTCGGCAAGCAATGCCTGTTGCCGTACCCAGGTCCCCTCCAGAGCATGGCTGTGGAGCTGGCCGGCGGGCCAGGCATGGACCATGAACTCGGCCGAACGCAGTTGACCGAACACGGTGCCGTTGTAGTAGGGCATTTCGACGAACTGGGTTGGCTCGAACGTCAGCTTCGGTTCGGACGACAGGCTGTCCCAGCGCGAAGTGAACAGCAATGGCGCCTCGCAACGCGAGTGGGTATTGCGCACGAAGGCATTGAGGACTTCGAACCCCTTGGCGTTGGCAAATACTGCTGCCTGCTCGCTGTCCCAGTGCTGGAGCTGGCGCACAGCCTGGCTCAGCAGTTCTTCGCAGGCCTGCGCGCAGAGGGTCCAGGGACGGTACTCGACCATTGCGCTGGTGTGCGCCAGCAGACGGGAAGCACCCTGGGCCAGCAGCCCGTAGGAAACCGCCACGCACCAGCTATCGAACGACAAGTCCGCTGGCACACTGCGCACCGCGGCTTTCAATACCTCGGTGCGCACCACGGCCCGCCACGCCTGCAGACCGTACTCGGCGTGCACGCCAATACGCCCCAGGGCGCTGCTGGCATGCAACTGCGCCTTTGGCGCGGAACCGATCCTGTAGTAAGTCACCTCGCCATTACCGGGCTGGTAACCCAGCGAGTAACCTTGCGCCATCAGGTAGTCTGCGTCGTCCCGCAAGGCTTGCACCGTTGCGGCGATGCCATCGGTCAGGAGGAAATCACACTCCAGGGTCAGCACCGCAAACGTGGTATCGACCTGCTCCAGGGTCTGCAGCACCTGCTCGGACCAGTCACCGACCGACGTTTGCGACGCCGGCGCTGCGAGTGTCTGCAGGTGTGCAAAGCGCGCCTGGTAATAGTGAGCGGCGCGCCCTGAATAGCCAGGCTCGTCCTGACCCAGCAAGACGACGGTGACGTCATCCAGCAGCGCCGCACAACCGATTGCTTGTTCGCCCATAGTGCACCTAGTTCTCATGTTTTCTGTCATGGCCAGGCAAAAATGCCGGCCACTGTTGTTAATCGGCCAACCAGGCGTTAGCCCAGTGCTGAAGCTTGTCGGGTGTCAGCATGAAGTCGCGCAACACCACTTCGCGCAGGGCATCGCCCTGGCGATAACTGGCCTGGGGATCGTCCAGATGCATGCGGATCGCCTCTAGCCAGGCCTGCGTCGAGTTGCCCGCCACCCGCGTGCAAGGCAGGTAGCCCTGGTAAGCCTTGGTATCGGCACACACCACCGGGAATCCGCACGCGCCATATTCGAGCAGGCGCAGGTTGCTCTTGCAGTCGTTGAACAGGTTGGATTCGAGCGGTGCCAGCGCCAGGTCGAGGTTCAGGCTCGCCAGCTTCTGCGGATAGAGCGACATGGCAATGCCCGTGTGGTACTCCTTGACGTAGGGCCTGAGCACCTCCGGGCACATGCCAAAGAACACCCAGTCGACCTCGTCGGCCAGCTCCCGGACCACCTCGGCCAGCAGCTCCAGGTCACCTTGATGGCTGGTGCCCCCGGCCCAGCCGACACGCGGCTTGAGGGTGGTTTGCCGATGACTCTTGAGGTCGCTCCACATGTGCATTGCCAGCATGTTCGGCACCACCCGGATATCGTCGTGCATGCTCGACAGCGCATCGGCCAGCGGCTGGGTCGACACCACCACGCGGTCGCACAGGGAAATGCCGCGGCTCACCAGTTCGCGCATGTTCTGCGGCATGTTACGGCTGTGCGCATTCTTTTTCGGCACGTCGATAATGTAGTCGTCGATCTCGTAGATTCGCCGCGCATTGGAAAAGGTTTTGACCCGCTCGATATCCCGAATGGTACTGGCCATATAACGGCACTGCAGGATGATCGAGTCCGGCTTGCAACGCTCCATTTCGATGGTGTTTGGCGTCGCGTAATCCAGTTGGCCCTGGATCCAGCCGGCCCGCTCCAGCTCGGTAAATGGCTGCACCACCCGGTAATGCCCAACCGCCGTGGTGTTGACCGGCAAAGCCAGCACATAGGGCAATGGCCGGCTGATGAACGGGTCCCAACCACTGCGCAAGCCCGGTTCCAGGTTGTAGCTGGACAGCTTCAGGCTAAGGTTGCGGTTGTAGGCCGGATCGTTGGCGACCAGGGGCAGCCAGCGCTGGTAGAAGGCGCGTTGGTCCCGCTCTATCGCCTTGGTGTCGACAACCTGCTCGACTGGCAGGCGCGCCACCATCGAAAACGGTGTCCAGACCACCAGGTAACCCTGCTCACGCGCACGCAGGCAGAAATCGGCGTCGAGCAATTCAACGCTGAATGCCTGGACATCCAGGCCACCCAGCGCATCGAACAGGTCGCGCCGCACCAGCAGGCAATGGGCGCTGACAGCGCTGAGGTTCTGCACCGCGAGCAAGCGGTTCATGTAACCACCGGCGTCGACCGGCTGACCGTAGAACGGGCTTCCCGCCAGGCCATGCACACCCAGCAGCAGCCCGGCATTGACCACCATGCCGACGCTGCTGCACATCTTCGGACCGACAATGCCGACTTCCGGACGCTGGCCCTGGCGCATCAATTCGCTCAGCCACTGGGCATCGAACATCAGGCAGCCAGGGTCGACGAGCAACAGATAGCTGCCTCGCGCCTGCTCGGCGGCCTGGTTGATCAGTTGCTGCCCGGCGCTGTCCTCGGCCTGGACAATGCGCAACTGATCGCTGCCCAGTTGCCGCATCGCAGCAAGCCAGGACTGCAGGTCCTGAGGCTCGTCACCCTTGATGGCGATCAGTACTTCATAGTTGCGGTAAGCGGTGTGTTCGAAAATCGATTCAACACAGCGCCGAAGCGCCTGCAGGTCTTGCCCGGCCACGATAATGATCGATACCGCGGGCGTATCAGCGTGCTGGTACAGCACCCGGGTCAACATGCTGTTCTGCGCCGATACCAGTTCGGCCTCGATACCCAGGCGCTGCAGGTGCGCCTGCAATACGCGGGGTGCCTGGGCCACGCAGGCCGGCTCCGACTGCCAGCTGGAATAGTTGTACTGACATTGCACCAGCAGTTCGGCGACGTGTTCGACCACCTGCAAGCCATGGCTTTCAACCATCCGCCAGAGCAGGTCCTGAGGCGCCAGTACATCATAGTCAGCCGTAAAGCCGCCCAGCTCCAGCAGCCGGGTACGCTCAAAGGCGAGCATCCGACCGACGTAGGGAAAACTGCGCATCAGGTCGAGGTTGAAGTCGGGCTTGAAGATTGGCTGGCCAACCTGCAGGTTATCGTCACTGCCTTCATCGGTGTACAGGCACAATCTGTTGGCGTGCAAGGCCAGGCGCTCGGCCATGATCACCAGGGCGTGGGGATGCAGGCGATCACCGGCGCGCAGGAGCAACACCCAGTCTGCCGAGTCGGCCCTGGCGATCCGCGCATTGAGCTGGTCAAAACCGTTGCCGCGCAGGGTGATGTGCTCGACACCGGCTTCGCTCCCAGGCTGCTCCCGAGTGCCAAGCACCCAGACCTGATGCGCCGCATAGGATTGGGCAGCCAGGCTGTCGAGTGTCGACTTCAGGGGCATTGCCTCGCCCTGCGGATCGAACACCACAGCAACGATGCGCGGCTGTCGTGGCCATTGTTCAATACGCTTGGGCAGCAGGCTGACCTGCGCGGGCGACAAGGTGCGACACTCAAGCCACTCGGCGTAGAGCTCGGTAAAGCTCAGGCTCCGGGTGCCGACTTGCTGCTGATAGTGGCCCATCTGCCCGGCGTACAAGCGGGTCAGCTCATATTCGTCCCACTCCAGCGCCTCGCCTGGCTGGAAATCCTCAAGCGGCACGTAGCGAATCCAGCCGGTAGCCGGCGGCGCTTCACCGGTATTGGCGGCGAGCATTTGAAGCAACCATTCGCTCTCGGTCTTGTGTGCCAGGGTCATGCCGGCCTGATGGCTCAGACGGCCGGCGTGAACCCGCTCGATACTGAGCATGTTGGACAGATAGACCAGGTGCCCGCGCCGCAACAGGCACATGTACAGCGCCATATCCAGGCGTGCAACGAACCCGGCGCCCTGCTGCACCAACGGCGGCAGGTATTGTTCCACCGGGGCCCGGCGCATGAGCATATGACTGATGCCGCCAAACAGGTTGGGAACCTTGCTGCTGACCGCATCAAGCATATCGCCACCATTGAGGATCGCGCTGCAGGGGGCGATTAGGCAGTTGTCCGGCCGCGGCGGCAAGAGTGTCTCGTCCGCCGCACAGATCAGCCGGTGATTGACCACCATGTTGACCTCGGGGCAATCGGCCATGATCCGCGACTGCTGCTCGATGCAGCCATCGATCAACCAGTCGTCGTCACAGAGAAACTTGATGAAGTCGCCCCGGGATTGCTCCAGGCATTGCAGCAGGTTGCCGGCAAACCCCAGGGTCGAGGGGTTGCGCGAATAGCGCAGCTCGCAGCTCGCTTGCCCGGCTCTCTCATCGAAAATGGCCTTGATCTCATCACCCTGGCTGTCGTCGCAAACGATGACCTCGAGGTTGGCATAACCCTGGGAGATGGCACTGAGCAGCGCGCGGCTGAAGAACTCGGGGTTGAAGGCAGGAATGGCGATGCTGACGAGGGGCTGTTCGATCATAGTGGTAGGCCTGGAGAGGATTCCGGGTGATGCCGACAGGGGCATCACCCGGTGATGTTGTGCGAAGATCTATCAGAGCCGATTGAATAGGCTCAGCGAGGAGATTTTGGTGAACGCCAATTGCGATGCTTGCAGCATGGTCTGTTGCAGGCTGAGGCGAGTCAGCACCTCGGCCGGGTCAGCGTCGCGAATCGAACTCTGGGTCTTGGTGTTGGCCATCTTCAGGCTTTCGTTGGTGTCGGCCTGGACATCCAGGGCGGCACCGCGGGCACCGATCGAGCTGATCGCCTCGGCGACCTTGTTGGCACCGCTTTCCAGGTTACCGATTGCCGATTGCAAGGCACCCTGATACTTCTGCCGTGATGCCAGATCCTTGTCCACCGGCAGCTCCAGTGCCTTGCGGAACTCGGAGATGGTATCGAGGATGTTCTGGGTCTGATGGTTATCGACCTTGACCGAAAACTGATCGCCAGCAGCTGGCGGTGCCGAGAAATCGAAATCGACACCGGCAATCTTGGCCTTGGTTGCCGGGGTACCGGTCAGCGTGCCAGTGGCAACCGGGCGCGCGTC
>RCUI01000647.1_pt1 | contig 11001 bp, 5 predicted proteins | sample 2166121 | NCBI WGS metagenome assembly RCUI01 (sample SAMN09932700, study PRJNA488358) | compost metagenome | feature: garden; material: soil; isolation source: compost soil in succinic acid-enriched culture | place: Germany: Experimental Botanical Garden Goettingen | collected 2016-01-27
GAGAACCATGTCGCCAGCTTAGCTGGAAGCGCTTGGCGCGACTATGCAAATCGAGCAGAGCGCCCTTATAAACAGGCATCGATGAACACGCTAACTCAGCTTCTGGCTAACGGGTTTCATAAACCAAGGCTGCTGACGTTTGATGAACATCGGACACCGCCCATAAGTTAATTCGAAGTTTCCCGGCTCGTTGTTCCAGCTGATGCGGCGCGTGGCAACGAGTATTCAGGGCTGTTGCGATGGCAAGGCACGCAGGCTGGCAAAGCTCTGCCCATTGCCCCCGAGCCCTGCCGAGCGCGACTGCACTTGCAGGTAATAAGCCCCCGCGCGCTTAAGCTGCAACGGCGCTTCGTAGATACCCTCCCCGACTTCCCGGGCCATGGCGGTGGCCTGCCATGAAGACGGTGCCAGGTAGTAACCGACCTGCAGGTCCTGCAGGCCCTGCCAGGGTGTTTCCGTGCCGCCCCGAACTACACGAAACCGCGCCATCACCGGCTCACTGCCCGCTCGTACGGTCCGCTCCTCGAACATGAATTGCACGTTGGCGGTGGCACGCAGCTTGACCAATCCGGGGTTCTCCTGCACCTCGACGGTGAAGCAATGGGTCATTTGTGGCTGGTTGAGCATGAAGGCCATGTCGAGTTTCCCCGCCGCCGGTAGCTTTATTCGGCCCCCGTAAACACCCGGCTGTACTTCACGCAAACTACGGTCGACCACCATCGTGGCGCGGGCAGCGTGGCCACGGTTCAGATAGCCGGACATCGGCGCATTCATCCCTTCCATGTAGTAGTAGGCGGTGTTATCGACCGGGTTGACCACGAACACCGCCGCCTCGTCCCGCGCCGGGGTCAGGCTGTCGGCCAATGGCAGGTTGCCGGCCAGCTTGGGGGCCGCCGGCCCTGCCTCGAAGGCCTGGACAATCGGCTGCTTGCCTTTACCCAGCGAAGCCAGGTTGATCATGCTCACCCGTGAAGAGGCCAGGCCGCGCACGTAGGCATAGGCTCGGGTGAAGATCAGTTGATAGGGCTCGGCGGTCACCTCCAGCTCGTGCACCCGCTCATCGCTGCCCGCATCGATGACCAGCAGCCGGTTCTGCAGGGTGTTGAGAACCAGGCCGAAGCGCCCGTCCTGGGTGAAACGCATCGGCCCGACCCCCTGTCCGACGTCGATCACATTACGTGGCGCCAGACTGCGGGCATCGATGACACTGATGGTGCCGGCCTTGCCGTCGGCTACATAGACGGCCTGGGCCAGCGCCGAATAGGCTGCCGACAGCGGCTGTGGGCCCGTGGCGACATCGCTGACATGGCGCAAGTTGGCGATGTCGAACACGCTCAGAGTGCCACTGTCGCGGTTGCTGACAAAGGCATGCCGCGAATCGTCGCTGAAGGTGATTTCATGAAAGCCCTGCCCCGACGGGTAACTGAAGACCTTTTCCAGGGTTTGTGTATCGATGATGGTCACCCCACTCTCTGTGCCGTCAGTGGCATTGTTGCCGACCCACAGGTAGCGCCCGTCCGGTTGCAGCGCCACCCTGACCGGTTCACGCCCGGCCGCCACATAGGCCAGTACCTGGAAACTGTCGATATCGATCACCGCGATCTCCCCGGCATCGGGCATCGACACGTACAGACGCTTGTCCTCGTTGCTGGCCACCCAGTCCATGGGGGGGCGTTTGAGCGGGATGCGGCTCAGGGTGCTGGTGATACCGCCGACCGAGATCGAAGGGTCGATCACGGAAATGCTCGGGTCCTTGTTCATCAGCAACAGGTAATAATTGTTGAGGTCCAGCAATGGACGCGCGCCCATCACGCCTTTGAGGTACAGGCCAATGCGTGCCTTGCACCCCAATTGCCGGCCATCGCGGCTGACGGTGGCCTGCGCCGGGTCCAGCCAGGCCCCGGGCGCCATCCCGCGGATCGGTTGCCCGCTGGCGGCATCGCGGATGTAGAAGCGCACATCGGCCAGGTTGCCCTCCATCAACGGACCGTCGGCAGTGGCCGGCACGACTTCGAACTCGATGGCCACACCGTCGCGCACCACGCGCTGGCGCTCACTGGAGCCCGCCGTTGCGGCAACCGGGCGCAGCGTAGCACCCTGCTGCACGCCGCGGCTGTCGAAGTACAGGCCGACACCGATCAGCAGTGCCAGCACCGTTGTTGCCATCGCCATTTGCGTCATGCGTCTGCGTTCCACCTTGTCGCCCTCCTTGTCCGCTAACCCCGTTATTGCGCGCTGGTCGGTGCAGGCTCATCGCTGACCCGCAGCAGCCCCCAGATGCCGCCCAGGTTGCCAAATGCCGCATAGTCCCGGTACAGGTAGTCGCCAGGTACCGCGTTGGCGCCGCCGGCGCTGGGAAACATGAAGCTGAAATGTGCTGCCGGCAGCACGCTTTCCTGTGCGCCGATGTACATGGCCATGGGGTTGTAGCCAAAGCGCACCGAACCGATACCGGCGTCTTTCATTGGGTAGCCCCAGAGGTCCACCCGCTCGGCCTGGAACGGGTTGAACGCCCAGACATGGCCATCGAGCTGGAAGGTCGCGCCACGGCTGCCGCCCGACGGCATCAGCACATGGGTGCGGAACGGCTGTCCGGGCTTGACCCGCAGGATCGGCGTCACCGGGTCACCACCGACCAGCGCATTGCTGTAGGCCATGTGCGCGTTGGGCACCGCGCCCAGGCCATTGCCACCGGCCAGGCCAAACGGCGCGTTCGGCGCACGGGCGAAGCGGTACCACAGCGGCTCGCTCTTGTAGTTGATGGCCATGTCCGAGTTGTCTTTAGGGTCGTTGGGTATGCCCGGCCCTTCGGACGACATGTTCTCCACCGGCAAGCCGTTGGCCCAGCGCATGTTCAGAGACTTCTGCCAGACCATGGTGAAGTCGCGATAACGGCTGCCGTCTCGCGCCTGTACCGTAGCCGATGCGCGGGAAGCGGCATCTTCCTGCCAGGTGGCGCCCGCTGGCACCACCGTCATGGCCGCCACCAGGCCTTTTTGCGGTTGCTTGATCGGGTCGGCCGGCATCAGGTTCAGACCGCCGTATTCAATGGGCGTGGCTTCGATCACATCGACGTTGCGCCCCAGTTGTGAAGCGCTCGGCTGGCCAGCACGCTCCAGGTGCCCGGCGTAGTACTGATAGGTCCGGCTTGGCCAGGCGCCGCTGTTGCCTGTCCGCGGCGCCACCGTCTGTACTGGGTTGCTACCGACGTTAAAGCCATCCGACTTGCTGACGTCATAGGTCAGCAATTGGGCGTGCAGGCCCACATGGCTGGACGGACGCATCAGGTTGTTGTTGAAGGTGGTCGAACCCTGCGCACCGGCGCGGTCACGCTTGACTGTGCCCTGCATCACCGCGAAGTTCGGCAGGTCCGGCATGATCAGCGGCAAACGATTCTCCAGGGTGATGTTAATGCAATCGCCGGCGGCGGCACGCAGTACCAGGGGCTCCACCGCAACGCCAGTCTTGAGCTTGCCAGTGACAGGATCAAGGTCGGCCTTGCGCACGTAGAGGATGGCTGTCGGGTCGTGCAACGGGCCGGACTGCCCGCCGATGGTGAAGGTCTCGCCATCTTCAGGGTCGAAGATCGTTACCTGCGGCACCGTCACCGGCCTTGGGTTGTAGACCAGCGTGCCACCGAGCGGGTTGAGTGGGCCGCCGACATGCTGACCGACACCTGCCGGATCGCCGACAGTCAAGCCCAGCGGGTTGGCGAGGATGTCGTTGGCAAGTGCCGCGACCACCTCGTAGTTACGCTGTACCGTCGGCCGGGTGCCGATGCCATTGGGGTTAGGGCTGGTGCGCGGGCACACGCCGTTGAAGTTCGCGGTGTTACGTGCGGCCACCGGCTTGGGGTTGTTGGGCAGCGGGAACAGGTCACTGCGGCTTTGCGAATAGTTGCGCATGATGCCCCACAGGCCACTCCAGTAGCCTTCCAGGGACGCGTCCATGGCGTACAGGTAATCGCCCGTGTCGCTGGCTGCACTGGACATCATCGCCACGGGCGCCATGAAGCCGAACTGCTCGGAGATCGCCACCATCTGCGAAGCCTTCCAGCCGGTGTTGGAGCTGTTGCCGAAGCCACTACCCGAATGCAGCCACTTCACCCCGTGCATGGTCACGTTGTGCTCCTCTTCGTGGCCCCCGGCATTCACCCGCAAGCGCACGTTGTCACCGGTATAGGTACGCAATGTCGGCGTGAACGGATCGCCCGGCAAGTCGCCCCGGTTGATATGTTTAGGTACCAAAGTGACGCCGCCAGTGGGACCGGTCGCCGCGCTGATCGCACTGGGCGCCAGGTTGAGCGCCGGGATCGCCCGGTCGGTGCGGCTTTGCAGGGCATAAGACAGGTCACCTGCCAAGCCGTCGGCCTGCATCCCGGGCTTGCCGTCTGGCGCTACCTTGTTCGGGTCATAGATACGCAAGCCCAGGGGCTCATGCCGGTAGTTGACGACGAAGATGCCAGGGTCCGATGCCGAGATCGCTTGCGGACAGGGTCGCGACGGGCAAGTCAGCAACTGGCCACCGGCGACCTCCAGGACAGATTCCAACAAGTTGGCAGCCGTCTTGCGCGCTGGCGGGTTGATGGCATAGCGGAAGCTGTCCGCCGTGGCCGGAAAGGCGCCCGCATCGGGGATGCCATCGGGGCCTGCGCCGACATAGACGCCAGCCTCATAGGCGTGCTGGAAGTCGCTGAACTCCAGGAAGAACTCGCGGAAACTGTCGTCCTTGTTGTCACCGTTCAGATCACCGGTGGCGATCACCGCTTGCCAGGAAGTCGGACCGCCGTCCTGACGGCCACCACCGTTGTACAGGGGTTCACCGGTTTCAGCGTGGAACCAGCTGGAGCCGGCAGGTTCGGCAAGTACCGTGGCATACAGACCGATCTGCTGGTGAGTCGAAGGGCCAAGATGGTCATGGGTAAAAATATTGCCCAGGCCGCGGTCGATGTTGTGCACGTTCAGTACCGGGTCGGCGAACCAGCGCTGCAGTGTGGTGCGCGCGCCCAGCCAGTCAGCACGGTTGAACTTCCCAAAATACGGGTGCTGTCTGGCCACCGGGCAATCCTTCGTGCCTTCGCGTGGGTCGCCTTCCTGACAGTCATTGAACCGCCGAATGGCATGGATGCGCTCTACCACGGTCGATGGCGAAAGCACACCATCCTCGTAGTTCCAGCCATTGGCCGAGCCGTCGGCGGCGGTCAAGTCCCACTTGGGCAAGTGAATGTGCTGGCCGATGACATCGGTGGGCGTACGCACCTGGAAATCGTCCAGTTCATAGACCGAGGGCACCAGGTTGGTGTGCTGGTACATCGTGCAGTCGAAGGTGTTCATGCGCATCACCAAAGGTTCTGGCGGACGCTGCTTGTTGATCACCGGCCACGCATCCTCCCACAGGGTCAGGATGCGGGTTTGCGGGAAGTGATAGCCGACCTTGTTGAACACCGCGTCGAACTGAATGTTGGCACCTTTATAGATGCGTGGGTGATCGGCACTGAACAGCGAGGCGCCGCTGAACGTCTGGGCGTCAAGTCGCTCACCACTGTTGTAGTAGCCGAGGCCAGCGTTGCGGGTCAGGCGTTTTTGCTGGTCGTCCATGCAGGGCTCGAAAAACGGTGCGCCCGCCACCGGTGGTGCCCCATTGGTCAGGAAGCTGCGGGGCTGCAGTTGGCCGCTGGGCAGAACGGCGAAGCTGGCATGCGCAGGCTTGGCGTGGAAGGCCATGGCCGACTGTTCGACCTCGGTGCCCTCTTCCGGAAAGTACACAGGCTTGGCCCGTTCCAGGGTCTTGCTCATGTCCAGCGCACTGGTGGCCACCTGGGCCTCGCCGCCAGCTGCCCAGCCATCCAGGTTGTGGCGTGGCAAGCCGCCGTCAAAGCCACCGGCCTGGGCCGGATCCAGCGCCGCCCATAACGACTTGCCGCTGTCGCGCAAGGCCGTGGCGGTTTGCGCATCAAGCATGTCCAGCGGTGGCGTCGGCGGCCGTTGACCGACGGTGCTTTCCACGCCGCCGATCCAGAAGGGATAGCCTGGATTCTTCAGACTGCCATCGGCGTTGCGATTGGCTTCGCTACGGTCGACCAGGGCCAGGGAGCCCACAACCCGCTGACCATCCGGCGTGTCGCTATCGTCGCCCGGCTCTTGCTCAGCGACCTGTACTTCACCACTGAGTTTCGGCACCACCACTACTTTGCCCGGCATCGGTGGCAAGGCCTTGCCTGGCAAGGGCACGATCGCAGGGATCGGCGTGCCGGCGACGATCTCGCCATCGGGCAGAGCCCGGGCGCTCGGTGCTGGCAGACCGCTGCGCAAAGCGAATGGCTCGGTATGGAACCCTGTGTCGCCCTCTTCAGTCACTGCCAGGCGCGTGCCCTCCTCGAACACATCGTGGATGCGCCACATGGCCCACATGCCCTGGGCGAAATGTGGGTAGAAATGGCAGTGATAGATAGCATCGCCGACCACCCGGTTGCGGTTGCCGGAGCCACCGTTGGCAATCTCGTAGGTGTAGCCCGAACCCGGTCCAACGCCCTGGGCGTCCATATAGTCAGAGTTGTCGTCGTTGGGGTTGAACAGCCACTGGTGACCATGCAGATGGAAAACGTGTTGCTCGTAACCGACGCTGATGTTGCGAAACTTCACCGCATCCCCCAGGTAGCTGTGAGCAACGTTGGAAGGCTCGGCCGGATACAGCGCCATGTTGGCCTTGATACCGATGTACTCTGCCGGCGGCACCTGGCCGGGCGCAAGCGACTCCAGCCCCGTGTTGGCCGGCACATCCACCTGCATCGCGATATCGCCGGTGGTGTGTGCACTGAGGAAGAATTCTTCGTAAGCGCAGGACAGGCAGTCATGCATGGGGCCGACTCCCACGCGGTTGGCGATGACCTCGGCACCCATGCCACCGGAACCGTAGTTGACCATGAAGGCGTCGCGTGTCGGATCGAGCATCTGGCCGAACACCGGGTCGCCCCAGAACCCGGGAAATGCCTGGATCACCGCGGACTGATCGTGGAACACCGCCGCAAAGTCGCGGAACGGCTCTAACCGATTGGGCAGGCTCGGGTTACGCTTACCTTGGCTTTCCAGTGGATAGGTTGCCGGTGGGAAACTGCCATCGGTATTAGGCCCCATGACCAGCGCATCCGAATTAGCGGCAATGATCTCACTGCCATCGACCATGCTGAGGATCGGTTTGCCGGCCTTGCCTTCCGCGATCCAGGGAGCGCGCAGCGGATAGCGCGCCTCGTAGTCGATGATCGGCTGGCCGGCAGGTGTGCGCCCCCGCGTTGCCAGGCGCATGTCTTCTTCGGTCACCGTATTGTGGTAGGCCCGCCCGCCTTTGGGCAGCACCACAACCTGGGCGAACAGGCCGTTGCCGACGTTGCCGGAAGAACCCTCGCTACCGAAAGTGGCACCGTAACTGGTCGCGACGAAAGTGCCTTCGCGTTCGGCATAAAGGGTGTAGGTGCGGCTTTGCCCAGGCGCCAGCAACGTGTTGTCATTACGCCCACTGTTGGCGGCGATATCGTTGATGGAGCCAAACGCCTGCAGGCCGTTGACCTGGAAGCCCACATGGCGGTCGGCGACCTGGGCGTCGACGTGCAACTCGCCATTGGCAGCATTCTCGTGGTCGTTGCCCTGGCCATTGGGGTTGGCCTGGAACGCCAGCAGGTTCTGCAGGTTGACCGTCAGACATTCCCCGGCAGCGAGCCGCAGCACCAAAGGACGCGGCCGTTTGTCCGGGCGCAAGGTAACTTGACCGGGTGTGGCGCTACCGCCTTGGGTAATCAACACCCCATTGGTATCGACCACGTCGCCGCGCAGGGCGAACATCATGCCGTTGGGGTTGTGCGCACCGAGCCGGTTGAACATCAACGGCTGGTCCATGGCCACGACATTGGCCACCAGGGTGCGCTGGCACTGCACCGCCGCCTCGGCCCCCTCTCCACCCACGATCCACACACCTGCGAGCATGGCCAACCTGGCTGGCCTTCTCAACCAGCGACGGATGCCATTGAGGTTGAGTCGCAGCTGCACGCGGATCATTTTGGGGCCTCCAGATCAATAGAACCGTGGTTGACCTGGAGATCAGCAATCACCGTGCCACAAAAAATTCATATTGGATCCAATCGCTTAGGGTTCGCTCTCATTCGCCCCTGGGGAAATTCCCCACCCAATTCCCCACTTCCAGGGGTTCGTTGCAATCGCTGAGGATGTCAGAGCTGCTGTTGCGCGGGCATTGGGTAATACGGTTGACCGTGAGTAATCGGCACTGCGCATAACGAGTGCTATGTGCAATGGTCTTTAGTCGTGGATCAATTGGAAGTCTTGAGCTTTTTAAGTCGCTAAGGAAACCCTGAATGAAATCACTGGCGATTGGACAAAAGCGCGCGGGCCAGAGCTTCTGGCAACGTTTCCATCCGCCAAGCCCGGTCTGCCCACCCGGGAGAGCCGTCTATGCTTGCTGTTTCCAGAGCCCCGCGCACAGAGGAGCAGCCTGATGAGCCACAAACCCGATCATTTCCCACTACTGGATTGCCTGCTGGCAGTCTTGCTGGTTGGCGCTGCCGCCAACGCCGTAGCCGCTGAAAACGACGTGGCGCCCGACCAGGTGGTGGGCGCCATCGAGAAGGTATTCGGGGTGACCAAGGGCGAGCGCCGCAACCACACCAAGGGCACCTGCGCGGAAGGGGAGTTCGTCAGCCTGCCTGCCGGCGCGCAATACTCAGGTTCGGCCCTGTTCTCTGGACAACCGGTCCCGGTGGTCGCTCGCTTCTCCTTGGGCGGCGGAAATCCCAAAGCATCGGATGCCGGTAAGAGCCCGCGCGGCATGGCCCTGGAGTTCCGTATGCCGGGCGGCGCGCTGCAGCACATGACCATGCTCAACGTACCGATCTTCGGGGCATCGGTTCCGCGCACCTTCTTCGACCAGATGCAGGCGCTGCAACCCGACCCGAAAACCGGCAAGCCGGACCCGGAAAAACTCAAGGCATTCGCCGTCAGCCATCCGGACAGTCATGCCTTGGGGCAGTTCATGGCTAGCCACAACCCACCACCCAGCTACGCCAACAGTGCCTACTTCGGCATCCACACCTTCAAATTCACCAACGCCAAGGGAGTGATCACCCCGGTGCGCTGGCGCTTCGTTCCCGCCGATGGGGAGAAGCGATTGAGCAATGCCGAGATGCAGTCGCTACCGGCGGACTTTCTCGAGCAACGGCTCATCGAGCGTACGACCCAGGGGCCGGTACGCTGGGACATGTGGATCGAGGTCGGGCAGCCAGGCGACCCGGAGGATGATCCGACCAAGGCCTGGCCGGAAGACCGCAAGCAGGTACAGGTCGGGACCCTGACTATCACCAAGGCCGTGAACCAAAAAGGCGCCACCTGCGAACCGATAAACTTCGACCCGATGGTGATGGCCGATGGCATCTCGCCGACCAATGACCCGATATTGCGCTTCCGCTCACCGGCCTATGCCGTCTCGTTCGGCAAGCGCATGAGCGAGCAGTAGTGCGCCGGCAGGCTGCATGAAGCCCATGAGAAATTTTTGTTGCGGCTGTCGAAAGGCGTCGAAGCCGTTCGACTAATTGATGCCGATACATCGAGTCCATCCACGTTGGCAACAGGAGCCCACCATGAGCACCACGCTTACTCCCTACCTCAGCTTCAACGGCAACACTCGCGAGGCCTTTGCATTCTACGAAAAGGCGCTCGGCGCGAAGATCGAAACCATGATGAGCTACGCCGACATGCCTGCGTCCGCCAACCTTGGCGAAGGCTGTGACAGCGGCAGCGCACCCAGTGGGGACGGCATCATGCATGCCTGCCTGGTGCTGCCCGGTGGTGCGATGCTGTTTGCCGGCGACACCCCGCCCGGCATGCCATACGAAGGTGTCAAGGGCGTGATGCTCGCGCTCCAGTACGACACGATCGACAAGGCCCGTAGCACCTTCCACGCGCTGTCGCAAGGTGGCCAGGTGACGATGCCGCTGGCACCCGCGTTCTGGGCCAAGACCTTCGGCATGCTGACCGACCGCTTCGGCGTGAGTTGGGCCGTCAACGGCGAACCGATCGCGTTCAAGTAATTCCGTCGAACCAGGAGTAAGACATGCGCAGGCCAACGAATGGTTGATGCGTTACCTGGTGCACAGGCTTTGCCGTAGAGCGCAACATGGTCTTGCATAGGACTGAAGCTCGCCTACATCCCATGCTAATAAGGGTATGGCTTTTCGCAGGTCAAAAAATGCCCCTCAGAGAGGGGGAGCAGCGCGTTGTGGCGGGACAAGAATAGTGCTTCACGCCAATCTTCCCGCAAACCGCCGCTATAGCCAATCGGCATAGTAGTCGGTTAAAAATCCCTGCGGGTAGTGCCTGCAGACGTTCACCCCCGAAAGACGCACATGTAAAACCAATCATCATCCTAAGCTTGTCATACATTCGAAAAAGCGTATATTTGAAAAATCATATATATGCTGAGAAGCGAGTGATGACTGGCAAGCGTTGAGCTTCGAAGCCCCTGTCACCAGCGACAACCACGACGCCTTCCGCTCCACGAGATTCATGAGCGCATCTAGATGTTCGTACTCGTGAAAACCAAGCACTGAGAACCGCTATGACTGACTCACTGACCCCAACCAAGGTGTTCAAATGCCTCGCCGACGAGAACCGCATTCGGATGATGCTGCTGATCGCTCGCGAGGAAGAACTGTGTGTCTGTGAACTGATCTGTGCCCTGGACGAAAGCCAGCCCAAGGTTTCCCGCCACCTGGCGCAACTTCGCACCTGCGGCTTGCTGGAAGACCGCCGACAAGGCCAATGGGTCTACTACCGGCTGCATCCGGAGCTGCCCACCTGGGTACGCGAAGTCCTGGTAACGACGCTGGAGGCCAATCGCGAATGGCTGAGCACCAGTGCCAAACGACTGGACACCATGGGTGAGCGCCCACTGCGCGTCGCCACCTGCTGCTGATCACGGCCGAGAAAACCACCATGAGCA
>RCUI01000649.1_pt1 | contig 10983 bp, 9 predicted proteins | sample 2166121 | NCBI WGS metagenome assembly RCUI01 (sample SAMN09932700, study PRJNA488358) | compost metagenome | feature: garden; material: soil; isolation source: compost soil in succinic acid-enriched culture | place: Germany: Experimental Botanical Garden Goettingen | collected 2016-01-27
CCTTCGGGCGCATCGACATCATCGTCAACAACGCCGGTTTCACCTGGGACAACGTTATCCAGAAAATGGCTGACGAGCAGTGGGACGCGATTCTTGATTGCCATCTGAAGGCACCCTTTCGCATTTTGCGCGCCGCTTACCCGTACTTTCGCGAAGCCAGCAAGGCCGAGGCCGAAGCCGGCCAGGAAGTGTTCCGCAAGGTGGTCAACATCTCATCGGTATCGGGTACCCAGGGCAATGCCGGCCAGGTCAACTATTCCTCGGCCAAGGCCGGCGTCATGGGCATGACCAAGACCCTGGCAAGGGAGTGGGGGCGCATGAAGGTCAATGTCAATTGCGTGGCTTTCGGTTTTATCGAAACGCGCCTGACCCAGTCGACCACCGAAGAAAAGACCGTGCAGGTTGAAGGCCGTGACATCAAAGTCGGCGTCCATCCCGATCGTATTGCCGCCGCCAGCCGCGAAATCGCTCTGGGCCGTCCGGGCACCGCCGAAGAGGCGGCTGGCTCGGTGTACATGTTCTGCATTCCGGAGTCGGACTACGTTACCGGCCAGACCATCATCTGTGGCGGTGGCCGCGGCGGCTTCTAGTACGCCGCTCGCCGTGTCGGGAGCTGACTGTGGTTTCCGGCACACTCAACCATGTGACCCGGCCTTATAAGAGAAGCAGTCCCATGACGACTACCACGCCAGCGCTCACCCGCACGCTGCTGCACACCCGTGAAATCCGCTGTCAGGGCTTCGCGCGCAGCGACGGCCTCTTCGAAATCGAAGGGCGCTTGCAGGACTTGACCAACGCTGCCACCGACCTGCCGTTCCATTCGGTCGCGGAGGGCGGCACCATCCACGACATGCGCCTGGTCATGACCCTCGATGCCGAGATGGTCATCCAGCACATTGCGGCCACCACGGCAGTGGGGGCCAGTCCATTCTGCGCGGAAATCAGCACGGCCTATTCGCAGCTCAAAGGGCTGAAGATCGCCGCAGGCTTCAAGCGCAATATGAAGGCCATCGTCGGCGGGGCGGGGGGCTGCACACACCTGAGCGAGCTGCTCGAACGGATGGCCAACACCGCCATGCAAACGCTGTTTTCCACTTACCGAGCGCAATCCAGCTTGCGCTCGGCCAGCAGTCAGAAGCGCGAAGTCGCCGTGCGCCCCTGGGTCGTCGGCACCTGCCATGCCTATCGCGAAGACGGTGATGCCGTGCGTTTGCTATGGCCCGAGGGGCTGCCGAAGGCCTGATTTCAAGACCTGCCTGCTATGCCGCAGCAAAGCAGGCAAGTCGCGGGTGTGGTGGTTGCGGCATTGCGCCGGTGCCGATAGCAATCCTGTATCGGCAAGTGCCGCGTTAGCCCTTACACTGAAGCGTCGTGCTGCCCGCCATTGTGGATGTTTCGCCCATGCCGCTACTGCCTGATTCAGAAGTTGACACGGATTCGTCCAACGTTGAGACCAAAGTCGTTCCGCCTCGCGGTGCGCGCCGTCTGGTGGCACGCGACGGCCTGCTGGCGCGTTTGATGGAAGCACGCCGGCAACGCTGCGTGGTGATCCAGGGGCCGGCCGGCAGCGGCAAGACCAGCACTTTACTGGCATGGCGGCGTGAGCTGCTGGCGCTTAACTTCGATGTTGCGTGGCTGTCGCTGGCAGCCGAAGACAATGACCTTGAGCGTTTTGCTCATTGTTTGCAGGCCAGTCTGGCCGAGGTAGACCCTGAGCTTGTGGGTGATGCCAGCTTCATGCTTGGCCGCGACACTGCCGAAATGGATCTCGAGCATTGGGTCATTACCCTGGTACAGAGCATTGCCCGTCATGAGCGCGAGTTAGTGCTGATGCTCGACGACCTGCACCATGTCGAGGATCCGCGTATCGTCCAGGCGCTGCACTGGTTGCTCGACTATGCGCCGGCCAGACTGCACCTGGTGTTCTGTTCGCGGATGGGCATGCCGGTCGCCCTTGCGCGTTTTCGCGGGCGGGGCCAGGTCACCGATTTCGACTTGCGTGACCTGCGCTTCAGCGCCGAAGAGTCCGAACGCTTTCTGCGTGAGCAACTGGGCAGCATCGACCCGCGCGATGCGGCGGTGCTACACGAGTTGACCGATGGCTGGGTGGCTGGCCTGCAGTTGTTCGCGATTGACCTCAAAGCCAAGCAGGGCGGGGGTTTTGACCGTGTTCAGGTGCGCGATCCGAGTGCCTTTGCCAGCTATTTCGAACGCGAGGTGCTGGTGCGTCTGCAACCCGAGGACTTGCGCCTGCTCACCCGCGTATCGATCTGCGAACGCTTTTGTGCATCGCTGTGCGCGACCCTGCTCGGTCAGCCCCATGCCATTGCCCGGATGTTGACGCAACTGACCCGGCTGGACAGCGACAACCTGTTCATCACCCAAGTCAAAAGCCATGATCAGGAAACTTGGTATCGCTTGCATCCGTTGTTGGGCAAGCTGTTGCTCAGCCGTCTGCAGGCGCAGGGGCAGGAAAGCCTGGCTGAGCTTCACGCCACGGCCCGCGGCTGGTTCAGCGCCAACGGCCATCTCGACGAGGCGGTCCGCCATGCGGTCAAGGCCGGCGACGCCGAAGCCGCCGCCGATATCGTCGAAGCCTGTGCTTACGATCTGCTCGGCAGAGGCAACCTAAGTCAGGTGTCGACATTGTTGCGCAGCCTGCCGCCGGAACAGACCGCCAGCCGCATCGGCCTGCAGCTGGTCATGGCGCACCTTGCCCTATACGCGCGCAATTTCTCCGCTGTGCAGCAAAGCCTGATACAGCTGCGCAGTCGTTATGCTGCGCTCGACCGCAAGCAACAGCATGTGCTCACGGTGCTGCAAGCCAGCCTGGCACTGTGCCAGGACGATACCGCAGCTTTGCTGAAGATCCTCCCCGAGTTGTTGGCCATCCCCGATGATGCCGACGATTTCGCCTATTCCGGACGCAGCAACACCCTGGCCTGGCTGTACATGTACCAGGGCGAATTCGAACAGGCCAGGGCCGTGCTTGACAGCGGCGAGCGCCTGCACGGTTCACCGCGGCGCAGCCTGATGGGACGCTGCCTGAATGGTATGAGCCTGGCTCTCGAAGGGCGTATCACCGAAGCCGAACACGTGTACCGCGAGGTGCTCGCGCAGGCGGAAGGCTACGGCGTGGCCTATCTGATTGTCAGCAGCATGGCCGCCGCCTTGCTAGGGACCGCGCTCTACGAGCAAGGCGATTACGAAGCCGCGTGTCAATTGCTCGAACCGCGGATAAAGCTGCTGGAGCGCGTGGCGATTCCTGACAGTGTATTGCAGGCGATGCAGACACTGGCCATGGCCCATTGGCTGGCCGGCCGGCCGTCCGAGGCCTGGGGCTGGGTTGAGCGGCTGGAACGCTATGCAAGCACTTATGCGCTGGATCGGCCGCTGGCGGCGGCATTGATACTGCGTATGCGCTGGGCGCAGCAGAGCGGCGATGAAGCACAGGCAGCGACAGCGCTGCAACGTATCGAACAGATCGCCCAGCGCCATGATCCACAGGGGCCGGGCACCGCCCAGGAAATCCTGGCCATCGCCCGGCGCGCTGCCAGTGAGCGGCATCTGCATAAAGCCGACTTCAAGGGCGCGAGGGAACGCTTGCAGGTACTGATCGACACTTCGCGCCGTGACCGGCGCTGGCGTCGGGCTGTGCCCATGCTGTTGCAACTGGCGGTCAGCGAGCAGGGCGCCAACCAGCCGCAAGCGGCTCGTCTGCAGATCATCGAAGCCTTGCGTCAGGGCCATCGCCTGGGCCTGGTGCGGAGTGTGCTGGATGCCTGGCCAGGGATCACTTCGTTGTTGCAAACAGTACTCGACGAAGATTTGCTCGACCCGGTGCTGGCGTTCTACACCCGGCGGCTACTAGAGGTTGCCCAGCGTGCCGCGGCGAGCCTTGAAGGGGCTGCGGACACCGACACGCCGAAAGTGCTCAGTGCCCGTGAGCTGGATGTGTTGAGCCTGGTCGCCCGGGCACTGCCGAACAAGAAGATCGCCCGGGTCCTGAACCTGTCACCGGAAACGGTGAAATGGCATATGAAGAACATCTTCTACAAACTGGAGGTCAACGGTCGCGATGAAGCCATTGCCAAGGCCCGCGACCTGGACCTGAAGCTCCCGGACCACAACGCGCCGTGATCAGCGCGGGAGCAGGGCGTTGCTGATAAAGGTCGCCGTGCCACGTGCCACCAGGCGTTCGCCGTCGAGCAGGTCGAGGCTGGCGTGGTGCAGCGTGCGCCCGAGGCGGTGAACCTGTACATGCGTCTCGATCCAGGCACCGAGTGGCGCAGGGCGCAAATAGTCCATGCTCAGGTTGATGGTGGCGGGCGGCAGCTCGCTACCCACCGCGTCTTTGAATGCCCAGCCGAATGCGCTGTCGGCCAGGGTGGCGAGAAAGCCGCCATGGGCAACACCGAGCGGATTAAGGTGCTCCGGGCGGATCCGGGCAGCCATTATCATGCGTTGCGGATGGAGGTATAGGCCGGTGCAGTGGGCGACAAAACCGGCCCGCTGCATCGGTATGAAACCGGCGGGTGGAGCGTCGTCAACAGCCTGGACAGCGTTGAGTGACGTGGCGTGGGTCACTGGTCTGCACTCCGTGCCTGCTGTGGCCAGCGGTACAGCAGGGGTTGTTTGCGCATGAAGCGTAGCGTGGCGTCCTTGAAGTAGTCGCAAGACATGGCGATGGCCTGAGCCTGAGCTTCTTCATTCAACTGGCGGGACCAGTCGTTGTTCAACGAATGGCTCAGCAAGCGCTTGGTCATGTTGAACGCCAGCGGCGACATGCAAGCCATGCTGCGGGCCAGTTCATTGGCGCGCAGGTGCAGATCGTTGTCGGCTACCACCTCAAGTACAACGCCCATTTCCAGGGCTTGCGCAGCATCGATTTCGCGCGCCGAATAGATCAGTTCGCGGGCTTTTTGCAGGCCGACGAGGCGCGGCAGATGGTAGGTAGCGCCCATGTCGGGAATCGCCCCAATACGTGCGAAGACCATACAGAAGCGCGCGCGCGGCGCAGCAAGAATGAAGTCCGCCGCCAGGGCCAGGCTGAAGCCGGCGCCAAAGGCGACACCGTCCACCGCGGCAATGACCGGGCAGGGCAGGTCCGCCAGGGCGCTGATGACACTGTTGACCAGTTCCATGCGCTGGCGCACGGCTGCCGCGTCGCCGTCCATGCGGGCCATGCTGCTGACGTCGCCGCCAGCGCAGAAGTCCGTGCCGGCACCGGTCAGGACCACTGCCCGCACCTCGGGGTCGTGGCGAATCTGGGCAAGGGCCTCGAGCAAGGCCATGGCCATTTCGCCGTTGAAGGCATTTTTGACTTGCGTACGTGACATCAGCAAGGTCGCCACACCGTTACGCCTGGAACACTCAAGCACCGCCATAGGAAGCCTCCATTGTGAAGTCAAAGCAGCCCTGACGCGACTGGCCAGGGCCGTCCCACGGATTTAGAAGGAGCGGGCGATCAGCTCTTTCATGACTTCGTTGGAGCCGCCGTAGATACGCATCACCCGGGTATTGATGTACAAGCGGGCAATCGGATACTCGAGCATGTAGCCGTATCCGCCATGCAGCTGCAGGCACTCGTCGATGATCTGGCAGGCCTGGCTCGAAGCCCACCATTTGGCTTTGGCCGCAGTGACCGCATCCAGTTCATGCCTGATCATCTTGTCCAGGCAATCGTCGATGAAGGTGCGGGCGATGGTGACGGTGGTCTGCATCTCCGCCAGTTTGAAGCGGGTGTTCTGCATGTCCAGCAACGGCTTGCCGAACACTTTGCGTTCCTGGGTGTACTTGATGGTTTCCTCTACCGCCCGCTGCATCGCACCCAAGGCGTTCATGGCAATGAACATGCGCTCTTCGGGCAACTGCTGCATCAACTGGACAAAGCCCTGGCCTTCTACCGGGCCGAGCAGGTTGGCCGCCGGCACACGAACGTCGTCGAAAAACAGCTCGGAGGTGTCCTGGCCTTTGTGGCCAAGCTTGTCGAGGATGCGCCCACGGCGAAAGCCCGGCAGGTCAGCAACTTCCAGGACGATGATGGACATGCCTTTGGCGCCCAGGCTCGGATCGGTCTTGCACACCAGCAGCACCAGATCGGCGTGATGACCATTGGTGATGAAGGTCTTCGAGCCGTTGATAACGTAGTGGTCACCGTCGCGTATCGCCTTGGTCTTGATGTTCTGTAGATCGGTGCCGGCCCCTGGCTCGGTCATGGCGATGGCGGCAACCAGCTCGCCGCTGGCCATGCGCGGTAGCCAGCGCTGCTTCTGCGCTTCGCTGGCGTAACGCAGCAGGTAATGGGCACTGATCGCACTGTGCACATTGGTGCCCAGGCTGGTGGCGATAGCGTAGGCCAGTTCGTAGCCGATGATGGCGTTGTGCGCATGGTTGCCGCCGCCACCGCCGTATTCCTCAGGGATCCCGGGGCAGAGCATGCCCATCTCACCGGCCCTGAGCCAGGTCTGGCGGTCGACATGTTGCTGTTTGGCCCAGCGTTCCTCATGGGGCACCAGTTCCTCGGCGGCAAATCGGCGTACCGACTGCTGAAAGATGGCCATGTCTTCGGTTAACCACGATGGTCTGTAAGCGCTCATGAGAGTCCTTGGTTCGATGCAGGTTGGGTCTGCTCATCGTAGGGCGGGGTGTAGCGTTGCGCAGAGCGCCGAAGGGATGATGCTGCGGAGTATGCGCAGCATCGTTCGAACGGGCGTCACTAGGGAGGAATGCGCGCGCCAAAGCCTTGGTGGCGTTGGTTGGTGGGCACCGGACTACTCCCTGGCAACGTTCCTTCGAACGCTTCCCCGGTTGATCCATATCTTCATCCCTTCGACGGTCGTGTGCGGCTATTGCGCGCTCCTAGGATAGGCAGCAACAGCCACCGGCCAGCCGGCGGGTACGCCAAGTGAATGTGCGCAGCGAAGGAAACCGATCGATGAGTGACAAAGTGGTGGTAGCCGGGGTCGGCATGATCCCTTTCTCCAAGCCTGGCGCGAGCCCGAGCTATATCGACATGGGCGCGCAGGCGGTGCGGCTGGCACTCAAGGATGCGGGCCTGGATTACGACAAAGTGCAGATGGCCTTCACCGGCTATGTCTACGGTGACTCCACGTGCGGCCAGACCGCCCTTTACGAAGTCGGACGTACCGGAATTCCGATTGTCAACGTCAACAACAATTGCTCCACCGGCTCTACCGCCCTGTACCTGGCGCGTGCCGCTGTTCAGAGTGGCCAGGCCGATTGCGTGCTGGCCTTGGGTTTCGAACAGATGCAGGCCGGTGCGCTGAAATCCCACTGGGACGACCGGCCGATTACCCGTGCCAACGTCGCCCATGTCCTCGAAGAACTGACCCGCGACGTTGATCTACCGCGCGCCTTGAAGACCTTTGGTGGCGCCGGCCGCGAGCACATGCGCAAGTATGGCACCCAGATGCAGACCTTCGCCGCCATTCGCGCCAAGGCCAGTCGCCATGCCGCTAATAACCCGTTGGCACTGTTCAAAAACATCGTCACCACCGAAGAGGTGATGAACGACAAGGTCATGTGGCCGGGTGTCATGACCCGTTTGATGGCTTGCCCGCCCACCTGTGGCGCGGCGGCGGCGATTGTCTGCTCGCCGGCGTTTGCCAAAAAACACGGCCTGCGCAGTGACGTGGTGATCCTCGCGCAGTCGCTGGTCACCGACCCGGTGGAGTCGTTCGATCCGCCGTCGATGATCGCCTATGCCGGTTTTCACATGGCCCAGCGCGCCGCCAACCTGGTCTACGAACAGTCAGGCTTCGGACCACAGGACGTGCGGGCAGTGGAGCTGCATGACTGCTTCGCCCATAACGAGCTGCTGACCTACGAAGCCCTTGGGCTGTGCGCGGTGGGCGGTGCTGAGCAGTTCGTCCTCGATGGCGACAACACCTATGGCGGCCAGGTGGTGACCAACCCGTCCGGCGGCCTGCTTTCCAAAGGCCATCCGCTGGGCGCTACCGGCCTGGCCCAATGCTACGAGCTGACTCACCAGCTGCGCGGCACCGCTGACAAGCGCCAGGTCGACGAGCTGAACATCGCCCTGCAGCACAACCTCGGCCTGGGCGGCGCCTGTGTGGTGACCATGTTCGGCCGCAATTGAGCGGTTTCCCTGTCCCCCTAGAACAACAAGAGGAATGAGACACATGGCTGACAAGCATCTGATCGGGCACAAGCTCGGAACATTCACCATCGATGTCGAGAAGGGCCGCCTGCGCTTCTTTGCCAAGGCCATCGGCGAAACCGATGCCATCTACACCGACGAAGCCGCCGCCCAGGCTGCCGGTCACCGCACGCTGCCGGTGCCACCGACCTTTCTCAAATGCCTGGATGGGGAAGGTCGCGACCTGAATACCTTCCTCAATCTGGTGAATTTCGACCTCGGTCGCATCCTGCATGCCGAGCAGTCCTTCGTCTACCACCAGATGGCCTATGCCGGCGACGTGCTGACCTTCGACGCGGTGATCTCCGATGTTTATGAGAAGAAGGGGGGAGCCCTGCAGTTTGTGGTTACCGAATCACGGGTAACCAACCAGCATGGCGAGCATATCGCCGATGTCCGCTCGTCTCTTGTCCAGCGCTGAGGAATTGCCGATGTCTCTTGCCAACCACGTTCAGTATTCCGACATCCAGGTCGGCGAACAATTGCCGCTGCTCAAGCTGGCGGCGGTCAACCGCACCACCCTGGCCCTGTACTGCGGCGCCTCGGGCGACCACAACCCGATCCATGTCGACATCGACTTCGCACGCAAATCGCGCATGCCCGATGTCTTCGCCCACGGCATGCTCTCGGCCGCCTACCTCGGCCGCCTGTTGACCCAATGGGTACCGCAACAGCAGGTGCGCAGCTTGTCCGTGCGTTTCACCGGCATCACCCAGCTGGGCCATATCCCTACCTGCAGCGGCACGGTCACCGAAAAATTCGAAGAGAACGGTGAGAAACGCGTCCGCCTGGCCATTCGCTGCGCCAACCAGTACGGCGAAGACAAACTGCTCGGCGAGGCCGTCGTTGTCCTGGCCTGACTGGCTAATCCACTGAACTGAAGGAATTGATTGATGAGAAAGCTTGAAGGCAAAGTCGCTCTGGTTACTGGCTCCGGTCGTGGCATCGGTCGTGAAGTGGCACTGCAACTGGCCGCCTATGGCGCCAGGCTGGTGATCAACGACCTCGATGCCGAGCCCGCCGAAGAAGTGGTTGCCACCATCCGCAATGCCGGTGGCGAGGCAGTGGCCTGTGTGGGCAGCGTCACCGCGCCGGATTTCGCCGAGCGCCTGGTCAAGGTGGCGGTCGACAACTTCGGTGCCATCGACATCATCGTCAACAACGCCGGTTATACCTGGGACAACGTCATTCAGAAAATGAGCGACGAGCAGTGGTACGCGATCATGGACTGCCACCTCACCGCGCCATTTCGCATCCTGCGCGCGGCGCAGCCGGTGATCAGCGCCGCGGCCAAGCAAGAGGCGGCCGAAGGGCGCGAGGTATTGCGCAAGGTGGTCAACATTTCCTCGGGTGCTGCCGGCGGCAACGTCGGCCAGAGCAACTATTCCTCGGCCAAGGCCGGCCTGCTTGGCCTGACCAAGACGCTGTCCAAGGAGTGGGGCCGCTTGAAGGTCAACGTCAACGCGGTGGCCTTCGGTCTGATCGAAACCCGCCTGACCCAGGCCCTGGCCGGCGAAGACAGCAAGACCGTCAACATCGAAGGGCGTGAAATCAAGGTTGGCGTGCAGCAGTCGCGCCTGGACAACGCCGCCCTGACCATCCCCCTGGGCCGCCCGGGCAAACCCGAAGAGGCTGCAGGTGCAGTGGTGATGCTGTGCCTGCCGGAAGCGGACTTCTGTTCAGGTCAGGTCATTTACTGCGGCGGCGGCCCAGGCTCGAATTTCTGATTGCTCCTTTGCCCAGCAGCCCTTGCCGCCGTAGCAGCAAGGGCTCGTCGAACTAGAGGTCTGTGTGATGCTGGAAAACTACCGATCCCCCTGGATGACCGAAGACCTGGAACAGTTTCGCGACATGGTCCAGCGCTTTGCCAAGGAGTACATCGAGCCCAACGAACTGCATTGGCGCGAGCAACACTACGCCGACCGTGCGGCCTGGCTCAAGGCCGGTGAACTCGGCCTGATTCTGCCTGATGTTGCCGAAGAATATGGCGGCGCCGGTGGCACCATCGGCCACTACGCCTGTGTGGTGCAGACCATCAACGCCTTTGGTGGCGGCCTGGGCATTGGCCTGAGCCATATCGTCGCCCATTACATCCTTGAATCCGGTACCGAGGCCCAGAAAAAGCACTGGCTGCCGAAAATCGGTGCCGGTGAAGTCATTTGCGCTATCGCCATGACTGAGCCCGGTGCCGGCTCCGATCTGCAATCGGTACGTACCCGCGCAGTCAAGCAGGGCGACAGCTACGTAATCAACGGCGCCAAGACCTTCATCAGCAACGGCCAGACCTGCGACATGGTGCTGGTGATTGCCAAGACCGACACCAGCCAGGGCGCCAAGGGCGTTTCGCTGTTCATGGTCGACACCAACACCCCGGGTTTCCGTCGCGGCAAGCTGCTGAGCAAGATCGGCATGCACGCCCAGGACACCTCGGAGATGTTCTTCGACGACGTCGAAGTGCCGGCCGATTGCCTGCTCGGCGAAGTGGAGGGCAGGGGCTTCTACACCCTGATGAGCCAGTTGCCCTACGAGCGCGCGCAGATCGGCGTTGGTGCCGTGGCGGTGATGGAGCGCGCCCTGCGCCTGACCGTGGAGTACACCAAGGACCGCAAGGCCTTCGGCAAGCCGGTGATCGACTTCCAGAACAGCCGCTTTGTGCTGGCCGACGTCAAGGCCACCGTGCTGGCGGCCAAGACCTTTGTCGACCTGATCGTGCAGCGCTGGATCGACGGCAGTCTGGACACCACCCTGGCCTCGATGGGCAAGTTCTGGCTGACCGAGCGCCAGGGCGAAGTGCTCGACCG
>RCUI01000650.1_pt1 | contig 10982 bp, 9 predicted proteins | sample 2166121 | NCBI WGS metagenome assembly RCUI01 (sample SAMN09932700, study PRJNA488358) | compost metagenome | feature: garden; material: soil; isolation source: compost soil in succinic acid-enriched culture | place: Germany: Experimental Botanical Garden Goettingen | collected 2016-01-27
TGCCGGTGCGGATTCATATCGATGAAGTGCCGGAGGGCTTTTTGCTGGCGGCGGGCACGACCTGTACGGTGGTGGTGAAGCCATCGCGGGGCAAGCCCGCGCCCACCGAGCCGGTAGGAGCGGGCTTGCCCCGCGAAGCGCTTTAGGCGCTCCGCGAATCCACCAACACCGGGCATTTCACCTGATCGATGACCTTGTTGCTGATCGACGGATCCAGCAAGCGCCCCAGGCGGTTCAGGTGCCGATGCCCGATGATGATCAACGCGCAATCGAGCCGCTGGGCTTCGCTGACAATCGCCGTCACCGGATCGTCCTGAGCCAGCTTGCCTTCGCTCTCGAAACCCAACTCCCGCAACCGTCGCAGCGCCTGTTGCACGGCAGCAACGGCATGGCGCTGCTCGTCAGTGGCAGCCGGATACTCCTGCTGCTCGTACAGGCTGATCGCTCCGGGGCCATCGCTCAGGGAAAACGCACTGTCGACCGCCAGCAGCACATGCAAGCGATGGCGGCCAGGCTGACAGTACTGTTGCGCAAGCTCCAGCAAACCGTGAGAGGCACTGGAGCCATCGATGGCGATCAAGACGGGACTGAGCATGCACGGCTCCACTGGGCCAGTTTCGAGCCGACTATTGTTGGCCAAGGCCAGGCGCAGATACATGGCCCGGCATGCACTGTGTAGTTGTGTGCAACGCAACCCGGTGCTCGCTGCCGAGCTGTTAACATCAATGTCTTTTACCCCATGGAAACCTGGCAATGCAGATTCCGGATATGAACCTGTTGGTCGCCCTCGATGCGTTGCTCGATGAGGGCAGTGTGGTCGGCGCTGCACGGCGCATGAACCTGAGCCCTGCGGCCATGAGCCGGACCCTGGGGCGGATCCGCGAGGCGATTGGCGATCCGATTCTGGTCCGCGCCGGTCGCGGCCTGGTGCCGACACCCCGGGCGCTGGCCTTGCATGACCAGGTGCGGGCGCTGGTCGAGCAGGCCGGGCTGGTGTTCCGCAGCCGTGAAGAGGTCGACCTGGCCACGCTCGACCGGGCGTTCAACATTCGCACCAATGACCTGTTCATCGCCCTGTATGGCGCGCAGTTGCTGCGCATGATGCACGAACAGGCGCCGCGCACCGTGTTGCGCTTCGTCCCGGAAAGCGGTGGCGATGACGATGCGGTGCTGCGCGACGGGCGCACCGACCTGCTCGTCAGCTCGACCATTGACCTGGGCCCCGAGATCAAGGTGCAGAGCCTGTTCAACACCATCTATGTCGGCCTGGCCCGCCAGGATCACCCGATCTTCGACGCGCCGATCACCCCCGAGCGCTTTGCCGCTTACCCGCAGATCAGCGTGTCGCGTCGTGGCCGCGCCAATGGGCCGATAGACATCGAACTGGCCAACTACAAGGTGCAGCGCCGCGTCGCCCTGATCACCCCGAGTTTTCACTCGGCGATGTTCTCCCTGCCGGACTCCGACCTGCTGCTGCCGATGCCGGCCAATATCCTCTCCAGTGTGACCAAGCTCGGCTTGCCACTGCGCTCGTTCCGCATTCCGCTGCCGATGGAGCGGGTGACGGTGATGCAAGCCTGGCACCCGCGTTTCGACAACGATCCGGCCCACCGCTGGCTGCGCCAGACCCTCAAGGCGTGTTGCAGCGAGAGCGCTTGATTAGCGGAATGCGTTTGCTGCACTAGTAAACTGCCAATATGTCAGTTTTCGTCATCATTGCCGCTTCATAGACTTCTGCCGGTAGTTGTTCACCCCCGGAGATGTCTTTTAATGAGTTCGTTGACTGCGCTGCCCACAGCTGTCGCGCCCAAGCCTGTGGCCAGCCCCGGTGGGAGCGGGCTTGCCCCGCGCATCGTTGTCGGGCTGCTCGGCGTGTTGCTGGCGGTACTCTGCGCCGGCCTCAACGAGATGGTCACCAAGGCCTCGCTGGCCGACATCCGTGGCGGCATGTTTATCGGTGCCGATGAAGGTGCCTGGCTGATTGCCGTGTACGCGGCGGCGTCGGTTTCAGCCATGGCCTTTTCGCCGTGGCTGGCCGCGACCTTTTCCCTGCGCCGCTTTACCCTCTGCGCCATCAGCGTCTTCGCCGTGCTCGGGCTGTTGCAACCCTATGCCCCGAACCTCGCCAGCCTGATGGTGCTGCGTACCCTGCAAGGTTTGGCATCGGGGGCCTTGCCGCCGATGCTGATGAGTGTCGCATTGCGCTTTCTGCCACCGGGGATCAAGGTCTATGGCCTTGCCGGTTATGCCCTGACCGCGACCTTCGGGCCGAACATGGGCACACCGCTGGCAGGCCTGTGGACCGAGTATGTCGGTTGGCAGTGGGCGTTCTGGCAGATCATCCTGCCTTCATTGCTGGCCATGGCCTGCGTGGCCTGGGGCCTGCCTCAGGATCCGCTGCGCCTGGAACGATTCAAACAGTTCGACTGGCGTGGCCTGCTGCTGGGTTTACCGGCGATCTGTGCGCTGGTGATCGGCCTGACCCTGGGCGATCGCATGGGCTGGTTCAGCTCGCCGTTGATCTGCTGGCTGCTGGGTGGCGGCCTGGTGCTGCTGGTGCTGTTCCTGCTCAACGAGTGGTCCGAGCCGTTGCCGTTCTTCAAGCTGCAGATGCTCAAGACCCGCAACCTGACGCACGCGCTGGTCACCTTGTTTGGTGTGCTGATCGTGCTGACGGCGGCGATCCTCATCCCCTCCAGTTACCTCGCCCAGATCCAGGGTTACCGCCCCGCGCAGACCGCGCCATTGTTGCTGCTGGTGGCCTTGCCGCAGCTACTCGCGCTGCCGTTGACCGCGGCGCTGTGCAATATCCGCGCAGTGGACTGCCGCTGGGTCCTGGCTATCGGCCTGGGCATGCTGGCGTTGTCCTGCGTGCTGGGTAGCCAGCTCACCAGCGTGTGGATTCGCGACAACTTCTACCTGCTGCAGATGCTGCATATCTTCGGTCAACCGATGGCCGTGTTGCCGTTGCTGATGCTCGCCACCGGTGGCATGACCCCGCAGGACGGCCCGTTCGCCTCGGCCTGGTTCAACACCGTCAAGGGCCTGGCCTCGGTGGTCGCCACCGGGGTGCTGGAGGCGCTGACCACCCTGCGCCGGCATTTTCATTCCAACACCCTGGTCGACAACCTGGGCAACTCGCCGCTGGCCGACGGCCAGGTGCCGGGCCTGGCCAAGCGTATTCACGAGCAGGCGCTGGTGCTGGCCTCGGCTGACCTCTACCTGTGCATGGCGGTGCTGGCTGCGGCGCTGATCCTGCTGATTCCTTTTGTACCTACACGGATCTATCCACCGCGCGCGGTGGCTTAGGTTGCGGTTCTGAGAGAACGACATGACGACAAAAACGACCCACCGAAAAACCGCCTTGATCGTTGCCGCCTTGGTGCTTGCGGGCCTGGCCGGAGTCTTTGGCCCGATGCTGCTGGGCAGCAATGGCGAACAGAGCACCAACGATGCCTATGTGTCAGCGGACTACACCGTGGTCGCGCCCAAGGTGGCGGGCTTTATCAAGCAAGTGCTGGTCGAAGACAACCAGCAGGTCAAGGCCGGCCAGGTGCTGGCGCTGATCGACGACCGTGACTATCAGGCGGCCCTGGCGGCGGCGCAGGCGCAACTGCTGGTGTCTACCGCGCAGCAGCACAATGCGCGGGCGACCCTCGAGCGTCAGGCTTCGCTGATCGCCCAGGCGCAAGCTGCGGTGAATGCCGACCAGGCCGAGCTGGCGTTCGCCAACCATGAGCTGACCCGCCACAGCCGTCTGGCCGAGCAGGGCGCCGGTACCGTGCAAAATGCCCAGCAGGCGCGCAGCCGGGTCGATCAGGCCAGTGCCCGGCTGGCCAACTCACAGGCGGCGCTGGCCGCAGCGCGCAAGCAGGTGGATATCCTCAGCGCGCAAGTCGACAGCGCCGCGGGTGGTCTCAAACATGCCCAGGCGAGTCTTGAGCGGGCTCAGCTGGATCTGTCCTATACCCGTATCGTTGCGCCCATCGACGGCATGGTTGGCGAGCGCGCACTGCGCGTTGGCGCCTATGTCAATCCGGGAGCGCGGTTGCTGTCGGTGGTGCCGCTGGAGCACGCCTATGTGATCGGCAACTTTCAGGAAACCCAGCTGACCCATGTGCAGCCCGGGCAACCGGTGCAGATCCGCGTCGATACCTTCGCCGATGAGTACCTGCATGGCCGGGTCGAAAGTATTGCGCCGGCGACCGGGGTCACCTTCGCGGCGGTCAAGCCGGACAATGCCACCGGCAACTTCACCAAGGTGGTACAGCGCATTCCGGTGAAGATTGTCTTCGATGCCGACCAGCCCTTGCTGCAGCGTCTGCGGGTAGGCATGTCGGTGGTAGCGAAGATCGATACCGAGGCCAGGCTCACCTCCGGCAAAGAGGTCAGCGCCCGATGAAACCTGCGTTCGCCTTATGCCCCTTGCTGCTCGGCCTGTTGGCCGGCTGCACCCTGGGCCCGGACTTTCATCAGCCCTCAAGCCAGGCCCCGGCAAGCTGGGCGCCGTTGCAGGAAGCGCCAGCGCCGAGCCAGGCCCTGGCCGAACCGATCGAGCAACGCTGGTGGCAGAGCTTTGATGACGCCAGGCTCAGTGCCCTGATCGAGCGCGCCAGTCAGCGTAACCTCGACTTGCAGATCGCCAGTGCGCGGCTGCTGCAAAGCCGCGCGTTGCGTACCAGCATCGCTTCCGAACAAACCCCGGCGGTCGATCTCGACGCTGGCTACAGCCGCGCCCGCAACAGCGCTGAAGGTCTCAGTGACCCATCCGGCAAGGGCGGCAAGTCGGCCTTCAATCTCTGGCAGGGCGATCTGACCGCCAGTTGGGAGCTGGACTTGTGGGGCCGGGTACGGCGTCAGGTCGAAGCCGCCGATGCCGTGGTCGAAGTCGCCGAGAACGACCGCCGCGGCGTGCTGTTGTCGTTGCTGGCCGAGACGGCCGGCAATTACATCCAGCTGCGTTCGGTGCAGAGCACCCTGGCCGTGACCCGGGAAAACCTTGAGGTCTCGCGGCATAGCCTGCGCCTGTCGCAAATGCGTTTGCGCGATGGTGTCGCCACTGCCCTGGACGTGGCCCAGGCCAGTGCTCAGGTCGCCTCGATCGAGGCGCGCCTGCCGACCCTGGAGGAGCGCCAGGCGCAACTGATCAACGCCCTGAGCCTGTTACTGGCCGAACCACCGCGCAGCCTGCAGGCCGAACTGCTGGCGCCCGCCGCGATGCCGACGCCGCAGCAGCGCTTTGCCATTGGCGTACCTTCGGAGTTGGCCGAGCGTCGCCCGGACATCCTTCAGGCCTCGGCCCAACTGCATGCCGCCACGGCCAGCATTGGTGTAGCCAAAGCCGATTTCTACCCGAGCATTCGCTTGTCGGGCAATGTCGGTTTTCAATCGATGCAGCTGTCTGATTTCGGCGGTTGGGATTCGCGGCGTTTCGGCATCGGGCCCCAGCTGAGCTTGCCGATCTTTGAGGGTGGACGCTTGCGTGGCGTGCTCGAACTGCGTGAGGCCCAGCAGCAGGAAGCCGCCTTGCACTATCAGCAGGTAGTGCTGCGCGCCTGGCATGAAATCGATGATGTGCTGCGCCTGTACAACGCCAGTCAATTGCGTCGCGACCTGCTGGCCGAAGCGGTGCGCCAGAACCGCATTGCCTTGCAGACTGCGCAGCAACAATACGTGGAAGGCGCGGTGGACTTCCTCAATGTGCTCAGCGTGCAGGGCGCCTTGCTGGCCAGCCAGGAGCAGTGGGTCGAAAGTTCGGCGGCGGTGTCTCAGGCGCTGGTTGGTTTGTATAAGGCGCTCGGGGGTGGTTGGCAGTCGTTTGAGCAGATCGCGTCAACGACGTCCCACGCAACTGCTGAATAGTCTACTCATGAGACCAGGGCGACTGACCACCGAAGGTGTTACTGCGGTCGGTCGCTGAACTCCCCTTCGCGCCATTAGGTTTCTAGACCAAGCATTTGCACTGGAGCGTTTATATCTTTCATGCCTTTCACTTGAATCACTAAATAGTTTCTTCCACTGTGGCTCAGCATCGGGCGGAGTAATGTTGCTCTGATCGGGGAACTCACCTGTGTTCATCGGGTAGTGAAAGCCGGATTCGGAAAATTCATTGTAAACTTTTTCCCACAGTCCTTGAGTTTTTAGATAGCGCGCGAGGCGTTTAGGGTGTTTTTTGTACTCGTTGACTTTATCGACATAACCCTCCGGTGATTTAATATCTTTCAGTCTGATCAGTTTGGAGTACTCTATCGACTGTGGTACTGATTGGTAGGTTATGTTTGTTGCCTTTGGTGCGAGTTCGTCTATCCAGTCATGTAAAGTTTTAGCGCTGATATGCTGTTTGTAATGTTCTGATTGATTTGTAAAGAAGATATGATCATTTGTTTGTTTGATTGATCCGGCAAATAGAGGAAGGCCCATGCCAGGCTGGATTTCCATTTGCTGTCCGGAAGTGGTGGCGAATAGGCGCAATATTTTATTTTTATCTATAAATAGGGCAGCTGCAGTCTCTACGTTAGGGCTCCATTTTGATCCGTATTGGCTTATCGTCATGCCGCGTTTATAAATAAAGTTTGTAGAAGCAAAACTCCGGTGTTGCTGGTTCCATCGCAGTTCTTCGAAGTTTCCGTGTCCGAGTCCTTCGCTGTTGGTATTTAATATATCAATTAGAAATATATCGAGAGGGATCTTCTGGGTTCCTTGTTTGTCGACAAAGTTAAGCGGATTGTTTGCCACCATGCAGTAAAGATTCAAACCATCGCCATAACCCGCGGGATCCGGATTGATCCAGCGTTGTAAAAACGGCGCGTAATAGCGTTGGCCGTAGTAGTAAAGGCCGGAGACATCGCGCTCCTTGCCTGAGTAGCGGCGTACCTTGTAGCGGCCCTGGCTCGCGCTGGAGTCTTGCCACCAGGCGGTGGCTCCGTAGGGGTAGTAGATTTCCTTGCTCAGCAGATTCCCCTGCTCATCCAGTTCCAGGGTCGCGGAGCCCAGATGATCGGCCAGGTTGTAGCGCAATTGGTTGTTGTCGATACCGGCTGGCAAACCCTGTTCCCAGTGCAGCATGTGCACGCTACCACGTCCGGCTGCGCAGAGAATTACCTGCAGCCGTTCACCGGTAGCGCTGTTGCTGCGCAGCTCCAGTCCTGGCAGGTAACGGACCTCAGCCAGCAAGCTGCGACCGCTGGCCTGATTGTGACGGACCTTGCGCAGGCGACTGCCGTTAGCGTCGTAGATGTAGCGTTCACTGTCGTCTGGCGCTGCTTCGCGTGACACCGGATTGACCAGGCTGAGCTGGTTGCGAAGGTTCCATGACAGTAACTGACCCGGTTGCAGTTGAGCGAGGTTGCCGTTGGCATCGAAGGCGCTGTCGAAGCCATGCGCGATGGATGAGTTCTCCACCAGCAGGGTTCGATTGCTGTGCGGCGCGACCTGGAATGTCCGGGTGTAGTTTTGCGCGCCCAGGTGGCGCAGCTCGAACAGATTGCCACCGGCATCATATCGATAGTGCTGGCGGTAATTGCTTCGTTGCGCCCGGTCTGGCGGCCCTGTCGAACCATAAGCGGCAGCGCTGGCTTCCCAGCCGCTGGCTTCGATCAGTTGGTAGAGGCTGTCATAGCGATAGTGGTTTACCGGGTCGATACGCTGGTTTCTGAAGTACTGCGAGGACAGTGTGCGGTCTTCGATACTCAACAGGTTGCCTGCCGGATCGTAGCGGTAGGCAAAGGCTTGCAGTGCGGGATGGCCTGGAATGCCAGACTCAAGCGCCAGCAGTTGTCCATTCTCCGGATCATAGCGGGCCCCGCTGATCACCCCGTTGCCGGCAAGCTCGCTTTCGATTTGCCCCCAGGCGTTGTAGTGGATGGCAGCGACCAGGGTTTTCACTTGCGATGCGCCGGCACACCGCAACCGGACACTTTTCAACTGGCCGTCCAGGGTGTGCGCGGATTGCTGCACGTTCGCCAGCGCATCAGTATGGCTTAGCACTTGTCCCGTGGCGTTGTAACCGGTGTGTGTACTGAAGCCGTCACCGCTTTCCAGCAGCTCGTCGCGCGCCAGGATTGCGGCTGGCCAGTTCGGCGAGTCGAGCGATGACAGGAAGTGCCGCGTTTGCCTGGTGACTCCACCTGTGAGGGCGTAGGCGTTTACGTGCAGGGTCCCGGCCGGGTCGTCGTGACGCACCAGCTGACCACACTGGTTGTTAGCGGCATATTGCATCTCGGATTGCGCGTAATCGAAGCGTTCGACAATCTGCTCGGCAGCCCCGGCGGATGTTTCGCCAATCGCGACAGGTCGTTGCAGTGCGTCATAAGCAATACGCCGTGATGTTCCTCGTCCATCCCAACTGCACACTGCATTGCCGGCCTGTGCCAACAGGCGCAGTTGCCAGCCGGCGTCGACGCTGTCGGACAGCAGCGATACGCCCGAGAGGTTATGCACGTTGACCAGGTTTGCACGGCTGGCCTGGGCCCACAGGCGTGAGTCCCAGCAGGCCAGCAGATGGCCGGCGAGGCTGAATGTCTGGCGGGTGACCCGGGCCTCGGCCGGCTGCGCGATCACGCTTCGGCAATAGGCAACGGTGCGAATGGGCAAGCCACGCGGATCGATAACACCCAGGGTGGGCGTGGCGGTATGCAATTGGCTTGAGAAGGTCATGGACCACCGCCGGGTCAGCGCAGCATTCAGATAATGATGCTGAATTTAGTACGCTGACGCGGTGGGTGAAACTGACAAAAATATCAGGTCGGCGCAGCCCGGCACGACTCAGAGTGCGCGGTCCAGGCCAAAGCGTTTTTTCAGCACCCGTTGCAGCAAGCCCTGCGGCAACCAGGCTTGCAGCAACGGCAGGGCGCGGCTGCCATTGCCCAAACGCAACAAGGCCGGCGGCTGAGGTTGTTGGGCGGCCTTGAGCAGGCCCTGGGCGAAATCGCTGGCGGGCGTCGGCTTGTCCTGGGAGGCGCGGGCGCGGGCACGAATACCTTCGCGCAGCGGCCACCACGGGGAGTGCTCGGCAATCAGCTGCTCGGCTTCGCGTCCGGCGTTGTTGGCGAACTGCGAGGCTATCGCCCCGGGTTGTACTTCCATCACTCGCACGCCGAAGGGCGCAAGTTCCATGCGCAAGGCATCGCTCAGGGCGTGCACGGCAGCCTTGGAGGCGCAGTAGGCACCGGCAAAGGGCGTGACCAGCACACCGGAGACGCTGCCGATGTTGACCACCAGCCCCTTGCTGCGCCGCAACGCCGGAAACAGCGCGCGGGTGACACCGACCAGCGCAAACACATTGGTTTCAAACTGGCGCTGCATGGCCTCGACGCCGCCATCGAGCAGCGGGCCCATGGCGCCGTAGCCGGCATTGTTGATCAGCACGTCAAGGCCATGGCCACGCTGGGCCAGCTCGTCGGCCAGTTGTGCCAGGGCAGCTTGATCGTTGACATCCAGTTGCCGGGCATTGAAACCCGCTTCGGCCAAGCGCTGCACATCCTCGGTCTTGCGTGCCGTGGCCCAGACCTCATAACCCGCGGTATTGAAAGCCTGGGCCAGGGCCAGGCCGATGCCACTGGAACAACCGGTGATCAGAACGCTGGGCATGTAAGTGCTGTCCTTAAGCAGGGGGAGACGGCACAAATACTACGTCAGGCAGCAAAGCTGCCAGGGAATTTTTCAACGGCTTGGTGTCGTCCCCGATAAACAGGCTGCGATTGCTCTGGCAGTCATACAAGAGATAAGAGGGGACGCGATCGACCTCGCTGTCCAGTTGTGATGCCTTAAAGGTTGCGCCGGGAACCTGGTAGAAATCGACGTGTGCCCGAAACCCAACGTCGGCCAGCGCTGCGAGTGCCGTCTTGGCAATAGTGCAGGCCGGACAGACTTCGGAATAGACCAGAATCACTGCCGGGCGATCCAGCGCGGCTTTATTTTTTATACGCTTGACCAGGGCCAGAAACTCGGCCTGGACAGGTGCTGAAGTATCCGCCATGTCGTTGCTCCCCAACGTCGTCAAGTCAGTGCTTATTCAACACAGCTTTCAGTTCTGGGTAACCTGACAAAAATACCAGGTGCTCAGCGCGAGAAGGTGCCCTGCAGGTGTTCTGCGCGAAACTCCAGGCTCTGTGGCCGGTAGCCTGAACGCAGGGGCGGCATCGGCAGGCACTCTTGCCAGTTGGCGCCGGGTTGCAGTTCACCCGGGCCGCGGTAGCGCGGTGCGGAATAGGTGTTTTCGGCAAGATTGACGGTATCGCCAGGGGCGTAGGCTGCAACCCGCCAGCGCAGCTCCAGCAGGGGCACGTCGTTGCCGTTGTTCATCTGCACGCGCAAGGGGCGGTCGGCCGGGCAGTCGTTCGGGGCGTAGCTCAGGCGCAACTGCAGGCGCGCCAGCTGGCTGGCTTCGCGGTTGTCCTGCCAGACCACCCACAGCGCCACCAGCCCCAGGCCGAACAGCGCCGCCAGGGAAATCGGCAGGGCCTTGGCCGGGTAGCGCAGCAGCAGGACCAGCCAGGTGAGGATGAGCAGGGCGCCGATGATCATGGACGAGGCCTTGGATGCGGAGGTGCTTTTATCCTAACCGTAAAAACATCTGGTGGGATGACTGTAGGAGCGGATTCATCCGCGATGGACTGCGGTAGCAGTCCCATTTTCGGGGCCGCGTTGCGACCCATCGCGGATGAATCCGCTCCTACAGGTGGGGGGGCAGCTTTACTGCGCGATGGTCTTGATCGAAATCCCGCGCTCGATCGGCGTAGAGCGCCCGTAGATGTCTTCAAAACGCTCGATATCATCTTCACCCAGGTAGCTGCCCGACTGCACCTCGATGATCTCCAGCGGGATCTTGCCCGGGTTGCGCAGGCGGTGCACCGAGGCGATCGGGATGTAGGTGGACTGGTTCTCAGTGAGCAGGAAGATGTTCTCGTCGCAGGTCACCTCGGCGGTACCCGACACCACGATCCAGTGTTCGGCGCGGTGGTGGTGCATCTGCAACGACAGGC
>RCUI01000652.1_pt1 | contig 10954 bp, 9 predicted proteins | sample 2166121 | NCBI WGS metagenome assembly RCUI01 (sample SAMN09932700, study PRJNA488358) | compost metagenome | feature: garden; material: soil; isolation source: compost soil in succinic acid-enriched culture | place: Germany: Experimental Botanical Garden Goettingen | collected 2016-01-27
CCCAGTCCGTGATCAGCGGCCTGATGCAAGTGCAGCTGGAAACCGAAGTACCGGTATTCTCGGCAGTACTGACCCCGCACCACTTCCATGCCGGTGACGAACACCAGAACTTCTATTTCGAGCATTTCCTGGTCAAGGGTGCCGAGGCGGCGAAGACCTGTGCCGATACACTGCAGAAGCTGCGTGCCCTGCGCCGCATCGACGCGCCACAGAAAATGGCTGGCTGAATGCAGCAGCGGGCTTGCCCCGCGATGCGATGTAACACGTAGATTGCTATCGCGGGGCAAGCCCGCCCCTGCAGGTCAGGCGAGTTGGTCGGGCGAGGTGGGCACGATCAGAATGCCGGCCCGCAGCCCATTCCTGACCTTTGGGTTGGGAAAGATGATACGGGCCCCCTCCTCTTCGACGATCCAGCGCGATTCGGCCAGGTCTTCGGCCAGCAGATAGCCCTTGGACAACTCCGAGAAGTTTTCGATATCTGCCGGCAAGTGCAGGCGGAAGCTGTCGCTGTGCTTGATGATCTCACGGGCCACGCTGAACAGCTGCAAACCATCCAGCGCATCGGCCTCTTCTGGCTCATTGCCTTCGATGATCTGCTTGAGACGGGTCTCCAGCCGATCAAGATTGACCTGCTCGTTCTGCCCGAAGGGGCGCGCCTTGCCCAACTCCAGGGTAAAGGCCTCGGCATCCAACTGCTCGTAGGTAAAGGCAGTGAAGGTAATCGACGCCTTGCTCTGCAGCAGCACGGCCTCCATGCCCGCCGCACGCAACCGCGCCAGTTCGCGACGCGAATGCTGGCGACCTTCCTTGAACGGATACAGTGCGAACTGTTCGATCTTCGAGCCACGAATGGCGGTGTGCAGGTCGTAGTGCAGGCGCGTACGGCCCGGCACGCTGAAGAAGGTCTTGGCAAACTGCTCCAGCTGTCCTGCCCGCAAGGCTTCACTGCCGCTGGACAACTCATGCCGGCCATTGAACAGGCGATTGACGTCCTGCTCGATATACCGCTCTCCCTTGCGAATCGCTTCAGGGTTGCCGAACAGGAACAGGATACGGGCGCGCGGCTTGATTTCAGCCCGGGCAATGCCATGCAACAGCTCGTCGAGCAGTTCGATCGGTGCAGTTTCATTGCCATGGATGCCGGCCGATAACAGCAAGTCCATACCATTGTCCCGCGCCTCGGCCGGGCGCACTTCAAGTGCGCCTTCGCCGAGCCAGCGCATACGCACGCCTTCGACAGTCAGCTGGGTCTTCTCTGCCGGTTCACGACCGGCCAGGGTCAGGTCGAGCAGTTTGCCGAGGGCGAGCATGGGCTATTCCTTAGTGATGGTGGCCGCAATCAGGACCATGAACGTGATCGTCATCGTCGCCGGCATCGGCCGGTTCCATTTCCAGCTGCAGGCTGACCAGGTTGGTGGCCAGCGGACGCAGCAGCAGGTTGGCGTATTCAGCGTCGTCTTCTTCGACGTCGACACCGATCAGCAGCTGACCACGGCCATCCTGCTGAATCCATACCTCCTTGCCTTGCCAGACCACCGCAAAGCGGGTGCAGGAAGTTTCCAGCTGGGTACCATCGTCATCTTCAAGGATCAGCTGCAGGGCGTCGGACATAGTCGAATTCTCTCTCAAGGTTGGAGTTGGAACGGATAGACCGAACCCAGTTTGAGGATCTGGGTCAGTTCATCCAGTGCCGTACGACATTCCAGCAACAACTGCGGGTCCGCCAGGTCGGATTCACTCAGGCGGTCGCGGTAGTGCTTGTCGACCCACTGGGTCAGGGTGTCGTACAGCGGCGCCGTCATGATAACCCCTGGATTGACCGCCGCCAGTTCCGTTTCATTGAGTGCCACGCGCAAACGCAGGCACGCCGGGCCGCCACCGTTCTGCATGCTCTGCTTGAGGTCGAACACCTTGACCTCGGCAACCGGGCCACCCGAAGCCGTCAGGGCCGACAGATACGCCCAGACCCGCTCGTTGTTGCGGCATTCTTCCGGCACGATCAGCAACATCGAACCATCGGCACGGGTCAGCAACTGGCTGTTGAACAAGTAGGATCGCACTGCATCTTCTACCGTGACAGCCGAGCGCGGCACACAGATCGCCTTGAAGTTGCCACCCCGTTTAGCCAGTTTAGCCTGCAGTTGGCCAAGCATCGCTTCGGTCTCGAGGAAGGCATCCTCGTGATAGAACAGTACTTCGCCGTTCCCCACAGCGATCACATCGTTGTGGAACACGCCGTGATCGATCACGGCCGGATTCTGCTGGCCGAACACCACACCTTCCTCGCTCAGGCCGTGCAGGCGGGCAACCGCTTGCGAGGCTTCAAGGGTCTGGCGTGCCGGGTATTTTTGGGGCGCCGGAACCCGGCTGTCGAATGCACTACGGCCATAGACAAAGAACTCCACCCCCGCCTCGCCGTAACTACGGCAGAAACGTGTGTGGTTGGCCGCCCCCTCATCACCGAACTGCGCCACCGCCGGCAAGGCGGCATGGTGGGCGAAGTGCCTGCTGTCGGCGAACATCGCCCCCAGCACACGGCTGGTAGTCGGGTGCTCGATGCTGCGGTGATACTTGCAGTTGAGGTTGGCCGCGGTGAAATGCACGCGGCCATCAGCCGTGTCGGCACTTGGGCTGACCGTAGCAGCGTTGGCCACCCACATGCTCGACGCCGAGCAACTGGCGACCAGCAACGGCATGGCTTCTTTGGCCGCACGCTGGATCACTTCGGCATCGCTACCGGAAAAGCCCAGGCGACGCAGCGCAGCGACATCCGGACGCTCCTGCGGAGCCAGCACGCCCTGCTGAAAGCCCATTTCCATCAGCGCTTTCATTTTTGCCAGGCCCTGGCGCGCCGCTTCACGCGGGTTGGACGCCTGCTGGCTGTTGCTTTGCGAAGCAACGTTGCCGTAGGACAGCCCGCCGTAGTTATGCGTCGGTCCCACCAGACCATCAAAATTCACTTCAAACGATTTCATCGGCAAGGCTCCGTGGACCTTTTGTTATAGGGAGACGCCTGGCGTCAGTGTGGCAGGCAGGGTCAGGCTGGCGGTCTCCAGCGAGGCTACCGGGTAGGCGCAGTAATCGGCTGCGTAGTAGGCACTGGCGCGGTGGTTGCCACTGGCCCCCACACCGCCGAATGGCGCACTGCTGGCGGCACCGGTCAGCTGCTTGTTCCAGTTGACGATGCCGGCGCGGCTGTTGAGCCAGAAATACTGGTAGCGCGCACGGGAGTCGGACAACAGGCCGGCAGCCAGGCCGTACTGGGTGTTGTTGGCCTCGGCAATGGCTGCGTCGAAATCGCTGTAGCGGATCACCTGCAGCAGCGGGCCGAAGAACTCTTCGTCGGGGCGGCCGGCAACGGCCGTGACATCGACAATGCCCGGCGTGAGCAAGGCTGCCGACGCTTGTGGCTGGGTCATTTCCAGCAGCGATACACCACCACCCGCCAGCAATTGCACCTGGGCATCGAGCAGCGCCTTGGCCGCCTCCAGGGAGATCACCGAGCCCATGAAAGGCGCTGGCTGCTGGTCAAAAGCACCAACACTGATGTTCTTGCAGACTTCGACCAGACGCTTGAGCAGCGCATCGCCCCAGGGGCCTTGCGGTACCAGCAGGCGACGGGCGCAGGTGCAGCGCTGGCCGGCAGAAATGAATGCAGACTGGATGATGGTGTAGACCGCCGCGTCGAGGTCTTTTACCTCGTCGACCACCAACGGGTTGTTGCCCCCCATTTCCAGGGCCAGGATCTTGTCCGGGCGCCCGGCGAACTGCTGGTGCAACAGGTTGCCGGTGCGGCTGGAGCCAGTGAAGAACAAACCGTCGATACCCGGGTTGGCGGCCAGGGCCACGCCGGTTTCACGGGCACCCTGGACCAGGTTCAACACGCCCGCCGGCAAGCCGGCTTCGATCCAGCACTTGACCGTCAGCTCGGCTACTTTGGGTGTCAGCTCGCTGGGCTTGAACACCACGGTGTTGCCGGCCAGCAGCGCCGGAACAATGTGCCCGTTAGGCAAATGCCCCGGGAAGTTGTACGGGCCGAAAACGGCGACAACACCGTGTGGCTTGTGGCGCAGCACCGCGGTGGCATCCGCCAGCGGGCCACTCTTCTCGCCCGTGCGCTCACGGTAGCTCTGCACCGAAATCGCTACTTTGTTGATCATGCTGGTGACTTCGGTCGCCGACTCCCACAAAGGCTTGCCGGTTTCCTCACCAATGCAGCGGGCAAGTTCGTCGGCCCTGGCCTTGAGGGCAGCGGCGAACGCCTCCAGCACACTGATGCGCGCCTCCAACGACTGCAGCGCCCACGCCGGGAACGCCTGACGCGAAGCCTTTACGGCGTCATCAACGTGCTCGGCGGTAGCACCGCGACCTTCCCAGACAATCTCCTGGGTAACCGGGTTCAGCGACTGCAAGGCCTCGCCCTGCCCTGCCTGCCAAGTGCCAGCGATGTAGTGAGTCGTCATTATTTGGCCTCCCGGGCAGCAGACAGCGGCACGGCACGCACCTGGTCGCCGGCGCTCAGGCGCAGGCGTTTGGCGGTCAGCGGATCGACCACCAGGGTACCGGCCGCCAGACGCGCAGGTGCCGCGGTGATACGGCAGTCCTCACGCTTGCGGTTGTGAATGATGAAAGGCGTTGCGTCGTCGCCCGGCGTACCCACCGCCAGTACCAGCGCCTGGCTGTCGTGTACCGCGCGGATCTTGCTGGTCTCGCATTCCACGGCAGGGCCCGCATCAAAGATATCGACGTATCCCTGGTAGCTGAATCCTTCGCTCTTGAGCATCGCCAGTGCAGGTTCGGTGTCGATATGCACGCGGCCGATCACGTTACGTGCTGCCTCGGAGAGGAAGCATGTGTACAGCGGGAACTTGGGCATCAACTCAGCGATGAACGCCTTGTTGCCGACGCCGGTGAGGTAATCGGCCTGGCTGAATTCCATCTTGAAGAAATGCCGGCCCAGGCTTTCCCAGAACGGCGAACGGCCCTGCTCATCCGACATGCCGCGCATCTCGGCGATGATCTTGTTGCCGAACAGCTCCGGGAACTCGGCAATGAACAGCATCCGCGCCTTGGCCAACAGACGGCCGTTGAGGCCACTGCGGTGATCGGCACGCAGGAACAGCGAGCACAGTTCGGAATTACCGGTAAGGTCATTGGCCAGGAACAGGGTAGGAATTTCGCGGTAGATGTTCAGCTCTTGCGAAGCGCTGACGGTCAGGCCTACCCGGTAGTTGTACCAGGGCTCACGCAGGCCGACGGCACCGGCGATGGCGGAAATACCGACCACCACACCTTCGTCGTTTTCCAGTACGAACAGGTAGTCGGCATCGCCACGTTCGGCTTCGCCACGGAAGGTCTTCTCGGCCCAGCCGACCCGGTGTGCCAGGCGCTCTTCATTGGCCGGCAAGGTGGTCAGGCCGGTGCCGGTGCTGCGCGCCAGCTCGATCAGCGCAGGTAAATCGCTGCTGCGTACGGGACGAACGATCATGCTATCTCCTCGGGCGGCGGCCTTTGGCCTGCCGCGAAACTCGACCTGGGGTGCGCGGTTATCGAACCGCAGGGATCAAACCGCGACCAGGCGCACACTGGCGCCTTCGCCAACGCCAAGGGCTTCGGCGGCTTCAAGACTCAAGGTGACCGGCTTGCCGGGGACCCAGTCCAGTTCCAGCAGCACGGCGCGGTAGTCCTGCAGCTGGCCATTGCAGACCAGGTACGGGCGTCCACCCTTGACCACGGTGCTGTCCAGCTTGACCGGCACCACACGGCTCTGGGCAATCGAGCGAATGCTCGACACCCGCGCATGCAAGGTCGGGCCACCGTCGAAAATGTCGATGTAGTGATCGGTCTCGAAGCCTTCGCGCATCAGGATGTCGAAGGTGATCTGCGCACGTGGATGCACCTGGCCCATGGCTTCTTGCGCGGCATCCGGCAGCAGCGGCACGTAGATCGGATAATGCGGCATCAGCTCGGCGAGAAAGGTCCGGCTCTTGAGGCCACACAGGCGTTCGGCCTCGGCATAGTTGAGGTCGAAAAAGTTGCGGCCGATGGCGTCCCAGAATGGCGAGTCACCGTTCTCGTCGCTGTAGCCGACGATTTCGGTCACTACCGAGTCGGCGAAGCGCTCAGGGTGCGCAGCCATGAACAGCAGGCGACCGCGAGAGTTGAGCTCCGACCAGCCAGTACCCACCAGCTCCGGCAGTACGTAGAAACTGGTCAGCAGGCTGTTGCCGGTCAGGTCGTGGCACTGCGAAAGCACATGGATCTTGTTGTGGATCTTCAGCTCGCGCGAGGCGTGGACGAACGTCTCGTTACGAAAGCTGTAGAACGGCTCGGAGTAGCCGGCCGACGCGACAATGGCCGAGCAGCCGACCAGCTTGCCGTTACTGCTGTCTTCGAGCACGAAGAAGTAGCTTTCTTCGCCGTTGAAGCTGACTTCGGCGGCAAAGGACGTCTCGGAGGCGGCAATCTTGTCGCCCAGGCGACCGGCATCATCCGGCAAGGACGTGACACCAATGGGGCTGTCCGCTGCCAGACGCTGTACTTCGCCCAGATCAGCCATTTGCGCGGGGCGCATCACCAGCATGGTGTCACTCCTTTCGGGAAAACAGGCCAGCGTCTGCCGGCACAGAAAAAAACAGCAGGCGCCCACAGGGCGCACGCTCTGGAATTCGGATTCACCGGCCCCACTGGGCCGGTGAACGGACCACAGGCTAAATCAGGCCTGGGTCAATTTGGCTGCGGCACGCTCGAAACGGTCCAGGCCTTCATCGATGTCGGCATCCTCGACCACTAGGCTCGGGGCGAAACGCACCACATCGGGACCGGCCTGGAGCACCATCAGGCCTTCTTTCTCGGCCGCATTGAAGACGTCCTTGGCCTTGCCTTTCCAGGCCTCGGACAATACGCAACCGATCAGCAGACCCACACCACGCACTTGGGTGAACAAGCCGTACTGCTGGCCGATCTGCTCCAGACGCGCCTTGAAGCGCGCGTGCTTGGCCTTGACGCCTGCCAGCACTTCAGGGGTATTGACCACATCCAGCACGGCATTGGCCACGGCGCACGCCAGTGGGTTGCCACCGTAGGTGGTGCCGTGGGTGCCAACAGCCAGGTGCTTGGCCAGGTCTTCGGTGGTCAGCATGGCACCGATCGGGAAGCCGCCACCCAGGCTCTTGGCGCTGGAGAGGATGTCCGGGGTGACGCCGTAGTGCATGTAGGCGAACAGCTCGCCGGTACGGCCAACGCCGGTCTGCACTTCGTCGAAGATCAGCAGGGCGTTGTGTTTGTCGCAGAGCTCGCGAGCGCCTTTGAGGTAGACCAGGTCGGCCGGTACCACACCGCTCTCGCCCTGGATCGGCTCGATCACCACCGCGCAGGTCTTGTCGGAAATCTGTGCCTTGAGCGCCTCAAGATCGTTGTACGGCACATGGCTGATACCGGTGATCTTCGGGCCGAAACCGTCAGAGTACTTGGGCTGGCCGCCCACACTGACGGTGAACAGGGTGCGACCGTGGAAGCTGTTGACGGTAGCGATGATCTCGTGTTTTTCAGGGCCGAAACGATCGTGGGCGACACGACGGGCCAGCTTGAAGGCGGCCTCGTTGGCTTCAGCGCCGGAGTTGCAGAAGAACGCACGCTCGGCAAAGGTGGCGTCGACCAGCTTGTGGGCCAGACGCAGGGCCGGCTCGTTGGTGAACACGTTGGACACGTGCCACAGCTTGTTGGCCTGCTCGGTCAGGGCGCCAACCAGCGCCGGATGAGCATGCCCCAGAACGTTCACGGCAATCCCGCCCGCGAAGTCGATCAGCTCGCGGCCCGACTGATCCCAGACTCGGGAGCCCGCACCACGAACGGGGATAAAGGCCGCCGGTGCGTAATTGGGAACCATTACCTGGTCGAAATCGGCGCGTTGCACCGGAGCTTGCTCAACGGACATCGGAGTCTCCTGAAGAGGAACGCCTGCCTGGAACTGGCGAGCGATGGGGGGATTGTAAGGACAGATCGGCGCCCGACATTGCCGCCAAGCGACAACTTCTTATAGCGCCAAACCCTGTTTTACCAAGGCTTTCGGCAATGCGACAAATAGGGTCGCAAAGGCGCAGTTTAAACGGTGCGAAGGTGGGGTGGTAGGAGCGGGCTTGCCGAGCGATGGCAATCTAGACGCTACATCGAATCGCGACGCAAGCCCGCTCCCACGGTGTCAGCCGCGCTCGGCGGGTGCCGACGACAACTCGAACGGACTGCTGCTTCGTCGCTGATTACGATCTTCCCGCGGCGTTGCGCCGAAGAAGTTGCGGTAGGCACTGGAGAAATGCGGCCCCGAGGAGAAGCCACACGACAAACCGATCTGGATGATCGACTTGCTGGTTTGCATCAGCATCTGGCGCGCCTTGTTCAAGCGCAACTCCAGGTAATACTGGCTCGGTACACGATTGAGGTATTGCTTGAAGATCCGCTCCAGCTGACGCCGCGAGACACATACGTGCTGAGCGATCTCGTCGGTGGTCAGCGGCTCCTCGATGTTGGCTTCCATCAGCAACACCGCCTGGGTCAGCTTCGGATGGCTCGAGCCCAGACGATTCTGCAGTGGAATACGCTGACGCTCCCCGCCCTCACGAATCCGCTCGACCACCAGCTCCTCGGACACCGCACCGGCAAGCTCGGCACCATGATCACGGGCCAGCACCGCCAGCAGCAGGTCGATCACCGACATACCGCCGCAGGCGGTCAGGCGATCACGATCCCAGTCGAACAGGTGACTGGTAGCGATGACCTTGGGGAATCGCTCGGCAAAATCATCCTGCCAGCGCCAGTGGACCGCCGCCCGGTAACCATCGAGCAAACCCAACTGCGCCAGTGGGTATACCCCGGCCGACAGGCCGCCGATCACACATCCGGCGCGCGCCAGCTGCTTGAGCGCGCTGCCCAGCCCCGATGCCACCGCATGGGGCGGCTCATCGGCCAGCAAGAACAGTTTCTGGCAGCCCTCCAGGCGCCCCGCCCACGGCTCGCCCGGCAAACGCCAGGCGCCTTCGGCTGCGGGCTCGGCCTGCAGGAACAACAGTTCGTAGACCACTTCCGGATGCACTTTCTGGGCAACCCGCAAAACCTCTTCGGCCAGCGCCAGGGTCAGGGCTTTGGTGCTGGGCCAGATGAGAAAACCGATTCGCTGGGTGGTCATTGGGTGCGGTCCGAAACCTGAGAAAGGTCAAGAGGATGGAGCCGGTCAGGCTGCGCAAGGCACGCAGCATGACCCATTTTGGTGCGACGCGGCAATCTTACTTCAAGCTGCCCGACAAGAACTGCTGCAAACGCTCGGACTGCGGATTGACCAACACCTCACGCGGGTTGCCCGCCTCCTCCACCAACCCCTTGTGCAGGAACACCAGCTGGTTGGACACCTCGCGGGCAAAGCCCATTTCGTGCGTCACCACCACCATGGTCCGGCCTTCCTGGGCCAGCGACTGCATGACCTTGAGCACATCGCCCACCAGCTCCGGGTCGAGCGCCGAGGTCGGCTCGTCGAACAGCATCACTTCCGGCTCCATCGCCAGCGCCCGGGCAATGGCCACACGCTGCTGCTCACCACCGGACATATGCCCAGGATAGGCGTCTTTACGATGGGAAACCCCGACCTTGGCCAGATAGTGCTCGGCTTTTTCCAGGGCCTCCTTTTTCGACATGCCCAACACATGTACCGGCGCTTCGATGATGTTTTCCAGCGCAGTCATGTGCGACCACAGGTTGAAATGCTGGAACACCATCGACAGGCGCGAACGCATGCGCTGCAGCTGCTTGGGATCGGCGGCCTTGAGCGCGCCGTCCTTGTTGGCCACCAGCTTGAGCTCTTCGTTGTTGAGCAGGATCTTGCCCGCATGCGGCTGCTCGAGCAGGTTGATGCAGCGCAGGAAAGTACTTTTGCCCGAGCCACTGGAGCCGATGATACTGATCACGTCGCCCGCCTTGGCGGCCAGGGACACGCCCTTGAGCACTTCGTGACTGCCGTAGCGTTTATGCAGGTCTTGGACTTCGAGTTTGTACATGCTGTCGGTTCTCACAAAGCAGTCAGTTTGAGCTAACGCTCAGGCGAATTAGTTACCGCAGGCCTCAGGCCTTGCGCGGCGCCATGTAGCCGAGCCAACGGCGTTCGGCCAACTTGAACAGGCGCACCAGAATGAACGTCAGGCACAGGTAGAACACGCCGGCAGTGATATAGGCCTCGAACGGCAAGTAATACTGGGCGTTGACCGTACGCGCGGCACCAGTGATGTCGATGAGGGTCACGATCGAGGCAAGGCTGGTGGTCTGCAGCATCATGATCACTTCGTTACTGTACTGCGGCAGGGCCCGGCGCAGGGCCGATGGCAGCAGAATGCGGCGGTACATCTTGACCCGCGACATACCCATGGCCTTGGCCGCCTCGATTTCACCATGGGGCGTGGCCTTGAGGCTGCCGGCAATGATTTCAGCAGTGTAGGCACTGGTGTTGATGGCGAAGGCCAGGCACGCACAGAAGGTCGCACTCGACAGCCACGGCCAGAGGATACTCTCGCGCACCGCCTCGAACTGGGCCAGGCCGTAGTAGATCAAGAACAACTGCACCAGCATCGGCGTGCCGCGGATCACATAGGTGTAGAGCCAGGCGGTCAGGTTGACCAGCGGCTGCTTGGACACCCGCATCAGGCCAAGCGGAATGGCCGTGAGCAAACCGAAGAACAGCGACAGCGCCAGCAGCTTGAGCGTGGTCAGCAAACCACCCAGGTACAGCGGCAGCGCTTCCCAGATCACGTTGTAGTCGAAAATCATAGATCAGCCGCCCTTACGCCAACCGAGTAGCGCTTCTCGAGGTACCGCAGGGCCAGCAGCGAGACACTGGTGATTACCAGGTACAGGGCTGCGACCGCCAGGAAGAAGGTGAAAGGCTCGCGGGTGGCATCGGCCGCCTGCTTGGCCT
>RCUI01000653.1_pt1 | contig 10951 bp, 9 predicted proteins | sample 2166121 | NCBI WGS metagenome assembly RCUI01 (sample SAMN09932700, study PRJNA488358) | compost metagenome | feature: garden; material: soil; isolation source: compost soil in succinic acid-enriched culture | place: Germany: Experimental Botanical Garden Goettingen | collected 2016-01-27
GCCCTATGATGCCGTTGCGCACCGTGATGGTGCCGCCGGATTCGATATAGCCCCCTTCGACGAAGCCCCCTATCACCACATCGCCACTGGTCTTGATCCGCATGCCGGGCATGACATCCCCGGTCACCAGCAGGGAGCCCTCGAACTCGACGTGACCGTGGCGGATATCGACCTGTTTGACGCTCAGCACCTCGTCCACCCTCATGCCGGCCCGCTCCTGGCACGGTAGCCCGGCGCGGGTCGCCAGCAGCAGGTCCGGATCTTCGGGGGAGAAGCAGGTGCCTTCTCCCGCCGTCATGGCGCTCTCCTTGCCGGAGCGGGCCGCCAGCACCTGGCCCGTCACGGTGAAGCCATCTATGCCCTGGGTTGCGGGGTGGCGCCGCATCAGGGGGGCGCCTGCCTTGACGGTGAGCAAGGTACCGAGATCGCGCATGTCTACCCTGCCATGGTCCAGTTCCTGGGGTTTCAGGATCCGCTCGGCTGCGGTCTCCACCAGTCGCTCCAGGCGGGTATCCAGGCCGTGTCTGGCCGCCTTGCCCAGGGCGATGACGGGGTTGAGGCGGGTGCCGGGGGCGGCCTCGCTGGCGGCCTTGATGGCGGCGGCGAGCAGCCGCTCGCTCACTCCCTGCTTGACCGGACTCGTCGCCACGGCCTCCTGCAACTGCGCCAGGGTGAGGGAACTGCCGCCCCAGTCGGCGGTGATCTGGGCGCTGGCGCTCATCTGATCCTTGTCGATCAGGATCAGCAGCCGGGCATCCTGCCGCTGGGCGATGGGCACGGGCGGGTGAGAGGGGGCATCAGGCTGGGTCAGCAGGGTGTTGAGCAGGGTGACGGCCTGCCGGATCCCCTCGCCGAGGGGTTGATAGCGTCGGCAGTTGGAGAGCCGCAACAGGGCCAGGACATGGTGCTCCTGAACGGGCTCGGTGAGACCCGGGGCAATGCGCAGACAGACATAGGTCATGTCTGCCGACAGCTGAAACCACTCTTTGCTTAACACCGGGATCCTCCTTCGTTGTCCCGATCCGGCCAACCTCCCTGTGGCCGGGGGCGGGATCCTTGCCAAAAGCCAATGTCATCAGGGCGGCCCAGAACCGCAGTATTCTGGCATTTCTTCTTCCGGGTCAACGAGCCGAGTGCAAATGGGTGAGCCGGGTTGGGGAAATTGTGTCTGACGGCGGGTGACGGTGCCGTGATGACTTGTTTGGTGTCAAATGAGGTGTGTTTGGCGGTATCTGCTGACTATTTCACCGAAAGCGGACCCCGATGGGTATCAGGTTCAGGGTGGCGATACGATTCACCTTGCCAGAGGCGGTTCAAGGGATTTTAATCTGCCGCCGCCCCGAGGCGCTGACGCCGGTCGCTGCCGACCATACTGCCCTCTTGTCCAACCGAACGAGCCCCATGACCGCCCAAGGCCACCTGCTGTTTTCCGTTACCTGCGCCCTGCTTGCCCACAAGGTCGAACTCACTCCGGCCCTGGCCGAAGGCAGCCTGTGGCACATAGTGCCCATGGCCCTGGCCAGCGCCCTGCTGCCGGATCTCGATCACCCCCAGTCCCTGCTCGGTCGGCAGCTGCCCTGGATCTCGGGGCCCCTCTCCCGGCTGTTCGGCCATCGCGGCTTCACCCACAGCCTGCTGGCGGTCGGCCTGGGGATATGGGGGCTGGCGCAGTTTCAGGCCCCCGGCCCTCTGTCCGGGGTGATGAAGGATGCCCTCATCGTCGGCTACCTCAGCCACCTGCTCGGGGACTGGCTCACCCCCATGGGCATTCCCCTGCTCTGGCCCTGGCGACGGCGCTTTCGGCTGCCCGGCCTGCCCCTCAAGAGCGGCGGGGGCTATGAGAAGGCCTTCTGCCTGCTGACCCTGGCGCTTGCCGGGTACTGGGTGCATGGGAATGGGGGCTTAGGCGCCTTCTAGCCCGGTATCAGTCGATGCGGCTGGCCGTTCTGGTCAGGGTGAGGTAGTCGGCGAGCACCGGCAGCCCCTGCAGGTGGCGGCGCAGCATGTCGAGGGCGGCGAAGGCGAGGATCCGGCGGGCGCTCTCTGGATCCGGGTGACTTAGCTTCACCTGCTGGCCGATTTGCTGCCCGTCGGCGCACAGCAGCAGTGGCACGCCGCCGGGGCCCGCACTGCCTATGGTCAGGCAGGGTTCTTGTCCGCCTCCCGTCAGTTGATCCAGTTCGCAGGGAAGGCAGTGGCTGAAGCTGGCCTCCAGCCCCGGATGCGGGTGGCACATGGCCAGCAGGGCACCCCGGCTCTCCCCTTCTTGCAGGCACAGCGGCCTTGCCCCCAGCAGGGACAGGATCTGCTGCGCCGGCTCCTCGTTGCCCTGTCCTACCAGCCAGGGGGTTATCTCCCCGAGCAGGCGTGCCTCGGCAGCATCCATGTCGGCGGCGCTGGCGCCGTGGCCGATGAGTTTCAGCTCGATGAGGGGCATGGAGGAGCGGTAGCCGAGCTCGATGCCCGCAGGCCAGGGTGTTGCATCCAGCTTGTCCGAGAGGGCGGATTCCGAGATGCCGAAGGTGTAGAAGCGGCGCAGCTCGGTGTCCGTCTCTTCCCCCGCCAGCGCCTTGAGGCGGGGCAAAATCTGCTCGCGCACCATCTGCTTGAACTCGAACGGTACGCCCGGAGTGAAGAAGAGCCGGCTCTGGCCGTAGCGGGCCGGGTGGTTGACCACGAAGCCGCAGGCGGTGCCCACCGGGTTGTCTAGGATCTCGCAGTCCCGGGGCAGCCAGGCCTGCTTGCTATTGCTCTGGGCCATGGTGCGGCCCCGGCTGGCGTAGCGCTCGGCCATGGTGGCGAGCCAGTCGGGGAACAGGGTCAGGGGTTGGCCGAAGGCCTCGGCCGCCGCCTGGGCGGTGAGATCATCCGCGGTGGGGCCCAGGCCCCCGCACACCAGCACCACCTCGGCCCGGCTGGCACTCTCCTGCAAGGCGGCCTTCAGATCGGCGAGGTTGTCCCCCACAGTCAGGCGGCGGCGCACCTGCCAGCCTTGCTCCAGCAGCAGGGCGCTGAGCCAGGCGGCGTTGGTGTCCACCACCAGGCCGGTCACTATCTCGTCCCCCGTGCTGATGATCTCGATACGCATGCAGACTCCTTGGGTGGTGGACCCCGATCAGGGCTTGTTGTGCTCGAAGTAGTAGCTGATCCGGGTGCGCGGGTTGAGGTACTCGAACACCGCCGGGGGCAGTCGCTTGGGGTGGATCACCTTGGCAATCGTCAGCTCGGCCTGCTCGAGATCTATGATGGCCGCCTCCTGGCGCGGGATGCGGGGATCGTACACCAGCACGGCGGGGTAGAGCAGGCGGGAGGCGTTGACCGACATCACCAGCCCGACCTGGCCGTTGGAGAGCTGCACCACGCTGCCGGGCGGGTAGATGCCCATCAGGCGGATCAGCATGCCGAGGTGGTCGGTGTTGAACTGGGCCTTGCGCTGCTTGTAGAGGTTGCCGAGGGCCGAGTAGGGCACCTTGGCCTGCAGGTGGCAGAGGTTGTCGTACTCGTTGATGAGGGAGACGATCTGGGTCAGGGGGTCGAGCTGATCCCCCCTGAGCCCCTGTGGCCCGCTGCCATCCAGGTATTCGTGATGGTACTGCACTATACGCTTCGCCGGCTCGGGGAAGTCACTGGCCAGGCTCAGCAGCTCCAGGCCGTAGCGCGGGTGCTGGGCCATCAGATTCTGCTCCGGTTTGGTCAGGGGGCTTGTCTTGCGCAGGATCTGGCTCGGGATCTTCAGCTTGCCGATGTCGTGGAACAGGGCTCCCATGCCGACCTGGCGAATAGCCTCGGCCGGCAACTTGCACTCCCTGGCCAGCAGCATGCTGAGCACGCTGACGTTGAGGGAGTGGAACTGGAGGCTGTTGCCATCCGCGCTGTCGGAGACCAGGTGCAGCACCATCTCGTCCACCGACAGCAGCTGCTCCGTCATGGCGTTGATCAGCTCCTGGGCCTCATTGATGGCGTTGAGGGGGCGGGACTGGATCTTGCCCATCAGGTTGCGCACCTGGGCCAGGGACTGCTGGAAATGCTTCTCGCACTGCTGCAGATCCCGGCGATAGCGCTGCAACTGCTCGATGCGCCTGGTCTTCTCCTGCTGCATCTCCTGCTGGCGCCCGACCAGATCGTCAGCGCCATCCGGTGCGGGCTGCACCCGATCGAGGGGCTTGGGGGGGGCGTCGCTCTTGTCGGGGATGATGGTCACCAGCTTGAGACCGAGCCGACGGATCAGCTCTATCTCCTCTTCACTCTTGAGTTTGAAGCTGGAGAACAGGAAGGGGTGCTCGCGCCATCCCAGTGGCAGGGAGACGTAATTGCCGACTTGCAGCCGATCTACCGAGATCTTGATTCCTGTCATGGGGTTGGGCACGAGAGACACACAGAGCCGTATGCTAGTCAAAGGCAGGGGTGAATACAAAAGGTATCTGATGACAGGATGAGCGCTTTATTATAGGCTTCTAGATGTCCAGACATATTTACCGATGCAGTACAGGGAGTCAGCATGCCGATCAAGATCCCGGACCAGTTGCCCGCCGCCGAAGTGCTGGGGCAGGAGAACATCTTCGTGATGACGGAATCCCGGGCCGTCACCCAGAACATCCGTCCGCTGCGGGTGCTCATCCTCAACCTGATGCCCAAGAAGATAGAGACCGAGATCCAGCTGATGCGGATGCTCTCCAATTCGCCCTTGCAGGTGGACGTGGATCTGCTGCGCATCGACGATCGGGAGTCGAAGAACACGCCCCAGGCGCACCTGGAGAACTTCTATCACGACTTCGAGCAGGTGCGTGGCAACAACTACGACGGCATGATCATCACGGGGGCGCCGCTCGGGCTGGTGGAGTTCGAGGAGGTGGTCTACTGGCCGCGCATCGTCGAGATCATCGAGTGGTCCCATCAGCATGTGACCTCCACCCTGTTCCTGTGCTGGGCGGTGCAGGCGGCGCTCAAGGCGCTCTACGGCATGGAGAAGCAGACCCACGGCGAGAAGCTGTCAGGGGTCTATCGCCACCACCGCCTCGACGAGCACGAGCCGCTGCTGCGCGGTTTCGATGACGAGTTCGTCGCGCCGCACTCCCGCTATGCGGCCTTCGACGGGGATCTCATCCGCGCCCACACCGATCTGCAGATCTTCGCCGAGTCACAGGAGGCGGGGGTCTATCTGGCGGCGACCAAGGATTGCCGCCAGGTGTTCGTCACCGGCCATCCCGAATACGATGCCCTGACCCTGGACGGGGAGTACCGGCGGGATCTGGCGGCGGGCCTCACCCCCGTCATCCCGGTCAACTACTACCCGGGCGACAACCCCGACCAGGCCCCGCGCGCCACCTGGCGCAGCCACGGCCACCTGCTGTTTTCCAACTGGCTCAACTACTACGTCTATCAGCTCACCAGCTATCGGCTGGAGGACATCGGCAAGGTGTTCACTTACGAGCAGCCCAAGGGCTAGATGTAGGGCCGGCTCACCCGCTATCGCGTCGAGGACATCGGCAAGGTGTTCAGCTATGAGCCGCCCAGGATTCAGGTGTCATAGGACTGGAGGAGATCGACAAGGTCTTTACCTGCGAGCACTCCAAGGGCCAGGGCACACTTTAGTCGGCCCCGGCCAGTCGTCGCCCCCGGGTATCGAGCCAGTGACGGTGGCAAGCAAGGGTGAAAGCGCCGGGCCGCCTGGCCCGGATGGTGGCCATGGCCTCCAGCTGGGGCTGGCCCTGGGCCATCAGCAGCAGGGCCGCCACCAGCCCGGTGCGGCCGCTCCCTCCGTGACAGTGAATGGCAAGGTGCCGGCCCTCGCGCAGCAGGGCGAGCAGTTGCGGCAGCACGGGAGGCCAGGCTTGCTCGAAGGCTTCATCGGGGGCCTCATCGTCCGCTATGGGCAGGTGGAACCAGGCCATGCCCCTGGCCTTGACCAGTGAGCCGAGGGAGCTTGCACCGCGTGCGGCCAGCTCATCCTTCGTCATCAGCGTGAGCACACCGCCGGCACCGGCCAGCTGCAACTGGGCCAGGGCGAGGGGCATGGCAACCTGCTGGTTGCCGGGGCAGGGGGTGAGCAACAGCTGACCGTCGAGGCGCGGAACCTCCAGGCTCCAGAAGGGGTGGGCACTGAGCATGAGGATCCTTGTCGGTGCTAGGCGGGTGTCAAACGAACTTGTTGGCCCCCTGTTTGAGTGCGGCACAGCATAGAGGGCGCGGGTGCGATGTCAATCTGCGTTGTGTTCGGCCCGGTTTACGGGCAGAGTCTAAAAAAATTGAGCGATGGAAGGAGTAGAGATGAGAAACCTGGATCAACTGGACTTGGACATCCTGGCCCATCTGTTTCGCGATGCGGGCATGACCAACAAGGATTTGGCGGCCCTGGTCGGGGTGGCTCCCTCCACCTGCCTGGAGCGGGTGCGCAAGCTGCAACAGGACGGGGTGCTGAAGGGCGCTCACTGCGAGGTGGATTATCAGGCCCTGGGCGGCCATATCCAGGCCATGGTCTCCCTGCAGCTGGCGCGCCACAGCCGGCAGATAATCGATGCGTTTCGCGATGCCATCCTGGCGTTGCCCGAGGTGATCAGCCTGTTTCACATGGGTGGCAAGGATGATTTCCTGGTGCACCTCTGCGTCGCCGACACCGAGCACCTGCGCAATTTCGTGTTCGATCACTTCACCTCCCGGGAAGAGGTGGTACACCTCGAGACCTCTCTGGTGTTCGAGCACAGATTCAGCCGCTCCCTGCCCTGCTTCACCCACCCCTGACAACAAGTGGGTGCCGGCCCTGAAGTAGGTCTGCATCATTTCAACCGGCCTTGAGCCCCTTGAGACCGAAGCGAGAAAAGCCAATGAGTCGCCTCATTGGCTTTTTGCCTTGAGTGATGTTCAGGGTCTGGTCGGCTGGATCTCCTTGGGCTCCAGCGTGATGACCGCATTGCCGGCGGCGCCGGGATACTGGTGGTAGCTCTGGTCCTGCTCCAGGGTGTAGAAGGTATCCAGGTAGTCGTCGTTGTTGGTCATCCAGGAGTCGGGCAGCGCCTTGACGATGCGACCGCCTAGGTCGAGGAAGGGCAGGGCTTCCGGCACGCCGCCTGCGGTGAAGCCGAGCTTGAGGGCCTCGATCAGCAGGGCGCTCAGCTCCTTGTAGTTGACGTTGTCATCCTGCTCCATCATGACGAGGTCGACCGCGCCCCAGCGATAGCGATCCCAGTACACCAGGATCTGGTTCGGGCTGTAATCCGTGTTGTCATGGTCGAGGTAGGGCATGTCGACTATGTCCACCACGGGTTCGTCCCGGCCGGGATTGACCCCGGCCACGACGGCGTAGACCTCGGCGGCGCCGAGCAACCAGGGCTCCTGATCATCGCTGAGCCTGATCTTCTTGAGGATGCTGGTCTTGAGGGGGGCCGTGTTGCCGGCGACACGGGGGGCCACCTGCATGTCGGCGGCAGCCAGCGCCTTGCGCATCACCTTCAAGCCGGCATTCTTGGCCTTGACGGGATCGGCCTCCACTACCAGTACCGGTCGGGCCGGTGGCTGGTTTACATCGAGGTAGACCGGGTTGCCGGCGCTGTCGAAGGCTTCGATGGCACTCCAGCTCTTCTCATCTCCGCTCGGTACGTAGGCAACCAGGGGGTCGACTCCTTGTTGCAGTGCGGCAGCCTGCTCCGGGTTGGCCAGTCGCAGTTGCATCAGCTGCTTGATCTCGCCGTCCAGCCCTTGCCGGCTGATGGCGGCCTGGTTGGCATCGCTGGCCTGCCGCTTGAGGCGTGGACTCGCCTTTTGCAGCAGGTTTGGCAGCGGGCTCTGGTACTCCTGATTGGTGAGCAGGGGTAGCAGGTTCTTCTGTTGCAATGCGAGCTGGCGTGCCAGCTCCCTGTCCGTGTCGGCGGCATGGGCACTGGCGGTACCCAACAGGGTCAGCAATAAAATGACAGCCTGATTCCTCATTCTTCTTCTCCAGTATTGAGTCTGACAGAGGCGCGCATCGGGAAGATTCTGCGCCTCTTCCTCACTAGACGGGAATGGGGTTCGCCTGTGAACCATCCTTGCCGAATTATGTGCTGTGTCTCACTGGGGTCTCCCCAGATGGTCAGGTCAGGCGCGGAGTCGGTTGACTTGATGCAGCGCCACGCCGACCAGCAATCCCCAGCAGGCGGAACCGACACCGAGCAGGCTGATCCCCGAGGCCGTGATGAGGAAGGTGAGCAGCGCGGCTTCCCGCTCTTCATCCTGCTGCAGCGCCCCGTGCAGGCTGCTGCCTATGGTGCCGAGCAGTGCCAGCCCGGCCACGCAGGTCACCAGAGCGGTGGGAAAGGCGCTGAACAAGGCGACCACAGTCGCCCCGAAGCAACCGGTCAGCAGGTAGAAGCAACCCGCCCACACGGCGGCGGGCCAGCGGCGAGCGGCGTCGGGATCCACCTCCTTGCCCATGCAGATGGCGGCCGTGATGGCGGCCAGGTTGAAGGCGTAACCACCGAACGGGGCCAGCAGCAGACCGGTAAGGCCGGTCCAGCCGATCAGGGAAGAGGTGGCCGGTTGATAACCATGGGCACGGAGGATCGCGATGCCCGGCATGTTTTGCGACGTCATGGTGACCAGGAACAGCGGCAGCGCTATCCCCAGCATGGCGTTGATGGAAAAGGTTGGCGAGATCCACACCGGGCTGGAGAGCTGCCAGTGGATCTCAGTCAGCTGCAACTCGCCCCTCAGGGCGCAGAGCAGCATGCCGGTGGCCAGGACCAGCACCATGGTATAGCGGGGCCAGAGGTGGCGGCCAAGCAAGAAAGCCAGCAGCAAGGCGCCAAGCAGCAGGGGATCCTGGGGGGCCACCTTGAACAGGTCCAGCCCGAATCTGAGCAGCACCCCGGCCAGCATGGCGGCGGCCAGCGGAGCCGGAATGTGGCGCATCAGCCTGTCGAACCAGCCGCTGATGCCGCACAGGGTGATCAGCAAGGAGGAGATGATGAAGGCGCCTATGGCCTCCGCCAGGCTGAAATTGCCCAGGCTGGTGATAAGCAGGGCGGCCCCCGGTGTTGACCAGGCGGTCAGCACGGGGATGCGGTAATAGAGGGAGAGGCCGATGCAGCTCACGCCCATGCCGATACCCAGCGTCCATAGCCAGGAGGATACCTGGGCTGCATCGGCGCCGGCGGCGGTAGCCGCCTGAATGATCAGTACGACCGAACTGGTATAGCCAACCAGAACGGCGATAAGGCCTGCGACCAGGTGAGGGAGAGCAAAGGGCATAGCGACGTCCTTGTGTATGCTGATAGCTTGTGCGTTATTGCGTACAATATGGCTTTGACTATAGCGGTGTGCGCTATAGCGCACAAGGTGAAGATGCAGCATTCGGGAGAGGGCGTATGCAGGAGATGAATCGGCATCTGGCTCAGCGATTGAAAGGGCTGCGCGCCGAACTGGGGTGGAGTCTGGATGTGGCTGCCCGCGAGACCGGGGTGAGCAAGGCCATGCTGGGGCAGATCGAGCGGGGGGAATCCAGCCCGACGGTGGCGACTCTGTGGAAGATCGCCACCGGGTTTCGGGTCTCCTTCTCCAGCTTTATCGAGCCGACCCCGGCAGTGGCGGGGGAGACGCTCTATCGCATCGCCGATGACATTCGCCAGCAACCGGCGGGCGAAGGCATGCAGGTGGCGCCGCTGTTTCCCTATGAAGGCCGCTTTGGTTTCGAGTTGTTTGAATTGACCCTGCTACCTGGCTATCAGCGGGAATCGGAACCCCATGAGACCGGGGTGACCGAGCATGTCATCGTCATCAGCGGGGTAATGGAGGTGCTGGTCGATGGGCAGTGGCGTTCACTGGAGCAGGGGGAAGCCGTTCGCTTCGTCGCCGACCGCCCCCATGGTTACCGCAATTTGGGAATAGCCCCGGCCGTTTTTCACAATTTGATCCACTATCCCGCCACTCGTGCCTGATGGCTAGCCAGGACGACCGTCCACTCTGGGGCGGGTCAGGATGGGGGTGTAAACCCAGACAAACAGACCATAGGCCGCTATCCAGCTCCAGCCGCTCAGGTTCCATCCCGTCAGCGTCAAGGTAGGCCAATAGAGAGGGATCAAGACCCGCACGAGCGCAGAGACGATCACCAGAGCGAATGCCATGGTGATCCTGCGCCCTACGTGCAGGGCTCTGCCGCTGTGACCGAGCGACACTCTGGCAATCATTCCGAGGATCATGGTGCCCATGCAGCCAGCACTGAGCAGGTGACTGGCCAGCGACAAGCTGAGGGGCAGGCCAGCAGCCTGAGCCGTGAGGGCGAGCAGACCAAGGGGAATAAACAGGTAAGCCAGGTGCAGCGACCATAGCAGGGGGTGTGCCAGGGTGACACCGGGTTGCCAGCGCAGTTGCCTGCACAGGTGCAAGCCAGCCGCCACTATATATAGAGGCATTGTATATAAAGAGTTGGCCCATGAGCCGGGCAGCAGTAGCCAGAGCAGCAGGATCAGCCAGAGAGAGGCCAATGCCCCGCGCTCCAGCCAGGGGCGGGGAGGTGCCTTCTCCTGACCCGTGCCTCTGGCAGTAAAGAAGGGAATAACCCGTCCACCCATCACGGCAATCAGGGTGGTGAACAGCAGTACAGCCGTGATCAGCAGATGTTCCACTGTGTTCCAGTCATCTCGCCATAACCAAGTGGCGCCATTGAGCAGCGTCAGTATGAGGAGCAAGGGGACAAAGAAGAGGTTGCGCCATTGGCGTGTCATGATGATGGGCTTGGCGAGGAACCAGGCACAGAGCGGTAGCCAAGCCAGATCCAACGCCATCAGAATGATATTGTCTTCTCCCAGCCAGGGTAGCAGGCACCTTGGCAGCGCCCACAATCCCACGACCAACGCTAATGGCCAGCTGCGAACGCCGGGATGAGCCGTCCAGTTCTGGACAGCAGTCAACAGAAACCCCGCGACGATGGCGGCGCCAAAGCCGAACAACATCTCATGAGCGTGCCACCAGATGGGATTGC
>RCUI01000655.1_pt1 | contig 10943 bp, 9 predicted proteins | sample 2166121 | NCBI WGS metagenome assembly RCUI01 (sample SAMN09932700, study PRJNA488358) | compost metagenome | feature: garden; material: soil; isolation source: compost soil in succinic acid-enriched culture | place: Germany: Experimental Botanical Garden Goettingen | collected 2016-01-27
GACTGCCGCCTTCGACCACCTTGCCCCAGGGGTAGAGGGAGAGCAGCACGGTCAGAGCGCCGATATAGAAGATGAGGATGCGGTAGATCACCTGATTGGTGGCCTTGGGAATGCTCTTCTCGGGATTGTCCGCCTCTGCCGCCGTGATGCCGACCAGCTCCAGACCACCGAAGGAGAACATGATGAAGGCCATGGCCATCACCAGGCCGCCCACCCCGTTGGGGAAGAAGCCGCCCTGGGCCCAGAGGTTGCTGACGGAGGCATCGGGGCCGCCGGTGCCGGAGAACAGCAGGTAACCACCGAAGCCTATCATGCCGAGGATGGCCACGACCTTGATGATGGCGAACCAGAACTCCATCTCGCCGAACGCCTTGACGTTGGAGAGGTTGATGGCGTTGATCAGCACGAAGAAGAAGGCCGCCGACATCCAGGTCGGGATCTCGGGCCACCAGTACTGTACGTAGATGCCGACTGCCGTCAGCTCCGCCATGCTCACCAGCACATAGAGCACCCAGTAGTTCCAGCCGGAGGCGAAACCGGCGAAGTCACCCCAGTACTTGTAGGCGAAGTGACTGAAGGAGCCGGCCACCGGCTCTTCCACCACCATCTCGCCGAGCTGGCGCATGATGAGGAAGGCGATGAAGCCGCCGATGGCGTAACCAAGCAGTACCGAGGGGCCTGCCATCTTGATGGTGTCGGCAATGCCGAGGAACAGGCCGGTACCTATGGCACCGCCCAGTGCGATGAGCTGGATGTGGCGGTTTTTCAGGCCGCGCTTGAGCTCTTCGCCGTCTTGTTGAAGATCCATTCTTCCTTCCTTACGTCGCTGAATTCACTCGTCTCGCGCCTCGTCTGCCATGGCACTTCCTGTGCCAGGCGCGGCATCTTGTGCCGAAAACGTGACGAAATCCGTATTAATATCGTTACGGTTTGCCGCGCACTGTTTTTTATGGCGGCTACCAACCCGAGCAGAATAGTGATAATCGACCGCTTGTGCACCTGTTTTCCTCATCATTGGTTTGCTTTGTGGCCAATGTTCAGGTTTTTCATGATCTGGGAAGGGGTTTTGGAAGTGATTGCTTGTTTTGTGGTCAGTTGGTTTTGGTGCTATTGACCTGTCGGTGGTTTGATGAGCTAGTAGCCCTTTTCAAGGAAGGACTCATATGATCGAAGGTATTGTCGGTGGCTTGCTGCTCGCCACGCTCTGGTTGGGGATCTGGCTCTCCCCTATGTTGTTGACCATGGCAGCGGCCTGCTTGATGGTCTGGGGATGGCAGGGGGCGGATTATCTGGTGAACAACATCGCCATGGTGCTGACGCTCGCCGCCGGACTTGGCCTGCTCCCCGCCTGCTGGTTGAGCGAGCGGGTACGCAAACGCCACGGCTTGCTGCGTTTTCATGGCATCTTGATGAACAATCGGGAACTCAACAAGCCCGGCTCCCGTCCTCGCCCCTGATCCTCATGACGCCGACGGTTCCGCCGGCGTCATTTCTCCCTGTCTTGCTGTCTTATTATCTTGCCACTCGCCAATCTGATAGTGCTTGATATGGCTATTTTCATGCGGGCTAGCAGAGTTGGCGGCGAAGGCCGGTTGCCTCCAGGATCTTGGCGCTGATCTCCTCCACCGAGTGGGAACTGGTGTCGAGGAAGCGGATCGCCTCCTGGCGGAACAGCCGCTCCACGCTTGCCAGCTCCTGCTCGCACTGCTCGAGAGAGGAGTAGCGACTGTTGGCACGGCGCTGGTTGCGGATCTCGTGCAGCCGCTGGGGGGCTATGGTGAGACCGAACAGCTTGTGGCGGTTGGCCTTGAGCGGGGCGGGCAGCTCCAGCGAGCCCATGTCCTGCTCGATGAAGGGGTAGTTGGCGGCACGGATGCCAAATTGCAGCGCCAGATAGAGGCTGGTCGGCGTCTTGCCGCAGCGGGAGACCCCGATGAGGATGATGTCCGCCTCGTCATACTCCTTGGTGGTGATGCCGTCGTCATTGCTGAGAGCGAAGTTGACCGCCTCGATACGATCGTCGTAGAGCTTGCGGTTCTCCATGCCGTGGGTGCGGTGGAGCCTGGGCTCGGCCTTGATCCCGAGCTCCTGCTCGAGGGGGCTCACGAAGGTATTAAGAAAATCGTGGCTGCTGGCCTGGGCCTTGAGCACCTCTTCCCGCACCTGGGGGTCGACTATGGTGTGAAACAGTATGGGGCGCACCCCGGTCTGGCGAAACTGCTCATCGATGCGGGCCCGCACCTGGCGCGCCTTTTCCTGGGTCTCCACAAAGGGGATGGTGACCTGTTCGAAGATCAGCGGAAACTGGCTCAGCACGGCGTGACCGAACACCTCGGCGGTGATGGCGGTGCCATCGGATACATAGAATACGGTGTGCACAGCGGACTCCTGTGGTGTGCTCCTGGGGGGTTGCGAGCAATCAGTATCTCTCGAAACCATATCTCTTTTGTCAACAGGTCTGCCATTCCCAAGTTGTGAACTCGCTTGCAAACCTGAGTCGTTACCTTTTTGTGTCGGTATTGTAGAATGCCTGTGTCAAACGGCCATCCCCAACTCTTGCTCGGGGATTTTTTTGACAATAAGTAGAAAACGTTTTCATGGTCGTTGGCAACAGACACTAACAAAAACACACGACTTGGCACAGCTGGTGCGTTGACACCCTGGCCCACCAACCTGGAGACATGCAAATGCAACAGTACGTACTCTGGTACGAACAGCTCGGTATGCAGGACGTAGAGCGCGTCGGCGGCAAGAATGCATCCCTTGGCGAGATGATCAGCAACCTCTCCGGTGCCGGCGTGTCCGTGCCGGGCGGCTTTGCGACCACCGCCTTTGCGTTTAACGAGTTTCTGGAGTTAAGCGGCCTCAACGGCAAGATCCACGACCTGCTCGACAGCCTGGATGTGGACGACATCGCCGCCCTCAACCGGGCTGGTCAGCAGATCCGTGACTGGGTGGTGGACGCCCCCTTCCAGCCTGCGCTGGAGCAGGCGGTGCGCGAGGCCTATGACAAGCTGAGCGCTGGCCTCGAGGCTTCCTTTGCGGTGCGCTCCTCCGCCACCGCCGAAGACATGCCGGACGCCTCCTTCGCCGGTCAGCAGGAGACCTTCCTCAACGTGCGCGGCATCGACTCCGTCATGACCGCCATCAAGCATGTGTTTGCGTCGCTCTTCAACGATCGCGCCATCTCCTACCGGGTGCATCAGGGCTATGACCACAAGGGCGTGGCCCTCTCCGCCGGGGTGCAGCGCATGGTGCGCTCGGACTTGGCCGCCTCCGGCGTCATGTTCACCCTGGATACCGAATCCGGCTTCAACGACGTGGTCTTCATCACCGGCGCCCAGGGCCTGGGGGAGATGGTGGTGCAGGGGGCCGTCAACCCGGACGAGTTCTATGTGCACAAGCCGACCCTGAAATCGGGTCGCCCCGCCGTGGTGCGCAAGACGCTGGGCTCCAAGCTCATCAAGATGACCTACTCCGAAGACGCCGGTCACGGCCGTCAGGTGAAGATAGTCGACACTCAGGATGCCGAGCGCAGCCGCTTCTGCATCACAGACGAAGAGGTGATGGCGCTGGCGAAACAGGCGATCATCATAGAACAGCACTATGGCCGCCCGATGGACATCGAGTGGGCCAAGGATGGTCAGGACGGCCAGCTCTACATAGTCCAGGCCCGTCCGGAAACCGTGCGCAGCCGCCAGGAGGCGAATACGCTCGAGCGTTTTGCGCTCAAACAATCCGGCAAGGTGCTGATCGAAGGGCGCGCCATCGGCCACAAGATTGGCTCCGGCCCGGCGCGGGTCATCTCCTCCATCAGCCAGATGGACGAAGTGCAGCCCGGCGATGTGCTGGTTACCGACATGACGGATCCGGACTGGGAGCCCATCATGAAGCGGGCCTCCGCCATCGTCACCAACCGGGGTGGCCGCACCTGCCACGCCGCCATCATAGCCCGTGAGCTCGGCATCCCGGCCGTGGTCGGCTGTGGCGATGCCACCGACCGCATCGAGGCGGGTCAGCTCATCACCGTCTCCTGCGCGGAAGGGGATACCGGCTTCATCTACGACGGCGAGCTCGACTTCGACGTGGCGGTGACCGAGGTGGGCAACATGCCGCGCCTGCCCATCAAGGTGATGATGAACGTCGGCAACCCGGACAGGGCCTTCGACTTCGCCCAGCTGCCGAATGCCGGCGTGGGCCTGGCGCGCCTCGAGTTCATCATCAACCGCATGATAGGGGTGCACCCCAAGGCGCTGCTGGAGTTCGACAAGCAGAGCCCCGAGCTCAAGGCAACCATCACCAGGATGATCGCGGGCTACGAGAGCCCCCGCGAGTTCTACGTCGCCAAGCTGACGGAAGGGATCGCCACCCTGGCCGCCGCCTTCTGGCCGGAGCGGGTCATAGTGCGGATGTCGGACTTCAAGTCCAACGAGTACGCCAACCTGGTGGGGGGCCGTGGCTACGAGCCACATGAAGAGAACCCCATGATCGGCTTCCGTGGCGCGTCGCGCTACATCGCCGACAGCTTCCGCCCCTGCTTCGCCCTCGAATGCGAGGCGATGAAACGGGTGCGCGACGTCATGGGCCTGACCAACGTCGAGGTGATGATCCCCTTCGTGCGCACCGTGGGCGAGGCGGAGCAGGTGGTGGAGATCCTGGCGGAGAACGGCCTGCGCCGCGGCGAGCGGGGGCTGAAAGTCATCATGATGTGCGAGCTGCCCTCCAACGCCCTGCTGGCGGACAAGTTCCTCGAGCACTTCGACGGCTTCTCCATCGGCTCCAACGACATGACCCAGTTGACCCTGGGTCTGGACCGGGATTCGGGCCTCATCGCCCACCTGTTCGATGAGCGCAACGAGGCGGTCAAGGCGCTGCTGGCGATGGCCATCCAGGCCGCTCGCAAGGCGGGCAAGTACGTGGGCATCTGCGGCCAGGGCCCGTCGGATCACCCGGACTTCGCCGCCTGGCTGGTCGAGCAGGGCATAGATTCTGTGTCGCTCAACCCGGACACCGTGGTCGACACCTGGCTCTATCTGGCCGAGCAGAATAAGGCTAGCTGAGTAGAATAAGGCTGGCTGAGCCAGCACAGGCAGCTCCCTACCATAATCCATGACGGCACCTTCTCGGTGCCGTTTTTTATTACCTATATGGTGCTGTGTTGATGGTGCGTTCATGCAAGATGAATTGGACCTAATCTCTCTCGCTTTATATGGGAGTGTTATCGCCGGGTGGGAATTGGAGGATGAGGTTGCGGCGGTGTAGTGGATAAAGACGAGGGGGCCCATGGCCCCCTCGATGACATGACGCCTTCAGTGCGAGGCGTGCTTCACCTGGGCTGCTGCTCGGCGCCGGCCAGTTCGATCTGCACCTTCACGCCTTCCTGCTGGAGCCGGGCGCTGATGGCGTTCAGATCGGTGCCGGGCTTGGCCTCCAGCAGGGCGATGCCGCCACTGCTCTGCTTGAAGCTCAGACCGTGGCGCTTGGCCAGTGCCCTGGCCTGAGGCTCGTCGGCTTCGATCAGCAGGGTTCCGCTGACGGTGAGCTCGGGGCTGGCGACCCCTTGCAGCAAGATGTCACCGCTGCGCAGGCCAGGTTGTGCCGCCTTGCCATCCAGGCTGCGGGCGACGCGCTTCTTGCTGCCGTTGTCCGGCGTGAGGTAGGTCTGACCGTTCACCTCTATGGTGCTGTACTGCTTGCCCTCGATAACCACCGACTCTTGGGCCGTGGCCTGAGCGGAAACCGAGGCCAGCAGGCTTGCCAGGGCAAGGCTGAGTAAGCTGTGTTTCATGTTGTGACTCCTGTGCGATTAGAGGGAAGCTGCTTCATGGCCGATCACCCGCAGGGACCAGTTGAGCAGTTGACCCGGCTGGCTGTTGTTGCGCTCGGTCAGGGTTGTGCGGGCGTTGGTGCTGCGATTGAGCAGCGAGACCTGGCGAGTGCCGCTGGCGACGTCGGTCACCGCCAGTTGCCACTCGCCCTGGGCCGATTCACCGTAGAACTTGTGGGAGAGCATGCGCATGTCGCGCAGCCCCTTGGTGCGCACATAGCCCAGCTGCTGCCGGTCGAGGGATTGACCCACCAGGCTGTTGTTGGGGTTGAGCAGCACGCTGCGGGTGCCGGAGGGGGAGACCAGCTCGATCAGCAGATCGGGCAGTCGTTGGTGATCCAGACTGACCTGCACCTGCACAGCTTCCACCGTGAGCGCCTGCTCGACCCGGGTGCTGGAGGTGGTCGGGCTGCTGCCCAGATCCGGGATGGCTCCCTGGGCGCCTTGCACAGTGACCTTCTGCCACGGCAGCTGTACCAGCGCCGGCAAGGGGTTGTGGGTGGCGGCGCTCGCCAGGGCCTTGTTCACATCGATGAGGCCAAAGCCGTAGGTCGGGTTGAACCAGATCCCGGCGGCGTTGCGCTCCCAGCCTTCCAGCCCTGTCACTCTGCGTTGCTGACCATTGGCGGCTGTGTAGCTCAGCGTGACCGCTGCCTGGTTGGCATCGATGCGGGTGGCGTTGCGCGCCAGCAGATCCCGCAGATCCCGCACCGACAAGTCAGGATAGGCTGACATCAGCAGCGCTATGGCGCCAGCGGTGTTGGGGGTGGCCGAAGAGGTGCCGTTCATGGTGCCGTTGTAGTCACAGCCGGCATCCAGCGCCGGGTTGCCGTGCAGCCGGTTGGCGCTCTGACGATCGGTGCGGTTGTAGCCCAGGTCGCAGCCGGGCAGATCCGTGGTGACCATGGCCGGTGAGGCGGTGCCGTACTCGCCGCCCGGGGCCGTCAGGAAGACGTTGCTGCCGACGCTGGAGTAGGAGGAGCGCACGCCGTCCGCGTTGCTGGCACTGACCACCAGGTTCCAGAAGTTGCTGTTGGAAGGATCTATGTTGCTGTTTTCAAACGGCAGTCTGAGCTCGCCGCCGGTGCGGTTGAGCACATAGTTGCCGGCGGCAATGCGGCTGAAGCCGTTGCCCGCGGCCTTGATGTAAGCGGCCCCTTGCGCCTTCAGGGTCATCTGCTCGAACAGGCGATCCAGTTGCACCTGGTTGAGCCCGCCGGCTCCCTGGGGGTCGACCAGGCTCATGCCGTAGCTCTGGTTGAAGACGCGGTTGTCGCGGCTGGCCTGGCTGTTGCCGAGGGCATAGAGCCAGTCTTGCTGCAACTGCTGGCTATTGTCGTCGAGCAGGTTGAAGCCTTGCAACTGGGCACGGGGGGCCACGCCCCGGGTGCCGATGGCGTTGTCGACCGCGGCTATGATGCCGGAGACAGAGGTGCCGTGGGCACTGTCCGGATCGGTCGGCGTCGGATCGTCGCTGCCGGTCACCACGTTACGTGAACCGGGGCGGACGTTGTCGGCGAGATCCGGGTGGGCTATGGCCAGACCGTCGTCCACGACGGCCACATTGATCCCCTGGCCGAGCACCTCTGTGCGGTGGGCCCACCAGAGGTTGAGGTCATTGCCCGCCACGCCGCCACGGGCACTGAAGGCATGCTGGCCACTGTTGAGCAGGTGCCACTGCTGGTCCTGCAAGGGGTTGATGCCGGGCAGGCAGCGCTGTGCGCTGGTGCGGCCGGTATCCATGTCGACTTCTCTGCCGGTGAGGGGGGTACAACTCTCGGCAGCCTGAGCCGAGACGACAGGCAGGGCCGAGAGCAGGGCCGTGATTGCCAATGCTAACGATGTTTTTCTCATTGATAAACTCCATCTTAAGGGCGCACCGTCCGAGGTGCGACGGGCATCTATACATGAGAAAATACGATTCAAAAGGCTCTCATTTCGGAGTTGAGAGGGGGCTCAAAGAAATCTCATTCTAGCCCATATGGGGGTATCAATGGGGCAGATTACGTGTTTCATTGAGAGTCATTCGCATTCAATGCTAATGATCTTTTTGTCGATAGAAGGGCCTGTTGTCAAGCGCCCCTCACCACCTGCCAAGGCTGCCGCTGGTCGCTATCCCTGTTAAGGTAAGGGCAAAACAGCACTCAGGACGGATCCATGACTCTTTTGCAGTGGCAATCAGCCAGCTTGGCTCTTCACGGCGACCAGACTCTCTTCATCCCCGACCTCACCCTGGCGCCTCAGGCGTGCTGGGCCTTCGTCGGCAGCAACGGCAGCGGCAAGACGGCGCTGGCCTCTGCCCTGTGCGGCGAGCTGGCCGTCCGTGCAGGGGAGGTGACTGGCCGGGTGAGGGCCGTGCGCCTCTCCTTCGAGTCGCAGCAGCAGTTGGGGGAGCTGGACTGGCAGCGGCGCAACACCGACATGCTGGGGGAAGAGGAGGAGGCGGGCTATCGGGTGTCGACCCTGATGCTGGAGGAGGGGGGAGAGGAGGCGCAAGCCCGCTCGCTGCTGGCGCGCTTCGGCATCGAGTCCCTGTGGGATCGCCCCTATCGCCATCTCTCGAGCGGGGAGGGGCGCAAGCTGCTGCTGGCCCGCGCCCTGCTGGGGCGACCCGAGCTGCTGGTGCTGGACGAGCCCTTCGATGGCCTGGATCAGGGCTCGCGCAGGGATCTGATGTCGCTGCTGGCGCAATTGGTGGCGCAGGGGCAACGTTTGGTGGTGATCGTCAACCGCTTCGACGAGATCCCCCCCTTCGCCAGTCACCTCGGCCTGCTCGGGGAGCGCCGCCTGCTGCTGGCGGGGGAGCGTGACGCCGTGCTTGGCAGTCAGGAGGTGGCCCAGCTGGCACGGGCCGAGGGGCAGAGCCCGCAGCTGCCCCCTCCGCTCCAGGCGCCCATGCCCCTGCCCGCCGGCCCCCGGGTACAGATGCGCGCCCTGCGCGTCGCCTACGGGGACCAGGTCATCATCGACGGGCTCGACTGGACCATTGCCGAGGGGGAGCACTGGCAACTGGTGGGGCCCAACGGCGCCGGCAAGTCGACCCTGCTCGCCCTCATCACAGGGGATCATCCGCAAGGGTACAGCAATGATCTGCGCCTGTTCGGGGTGCGCCGGGGCAGTGGCGAGAGCATCTGGGAGATCAAGCGCCACATCGGCCTGGTCAGCCCGGCCCTACACCTGGACTATCGCGTCCATTGTTCGGTGCAGACGGTGATCCTCTCCGGCTTTTATGACTCCATCGGCCTCTATACCCGCCCAGGGGATCGCCAGCTGGCGCTCGCCAACCAGTGGCTGGCACTGCTGGGGCTAAAGGATCAGGGGGCGCTGCCCTTCCACGCCCTCTCCTTTGGTCAGCAGCGCCTGGTGCTGATTGCCCGTGCCCTGGTCAAGCATCCGCCGCTGCTCATTTTGGATGAGCCCCTGCAGGGGCTGGATCCTTTGAACCGCCACCTGGTGCGGGAGATGGTGGTGCGCCTCATAGGGGAAGGCACCCAGTTGCTGTTCGTCTCCCACCACCCCGAGGATGCACCCCCTGGCCTCAGCCACCGCCTGAGTTTCGTGCCGGACGGCGCCGGGGGCTATCGCTATCTGCAGGAGAAGCTGGGGAAGGGGGAATCATCGTGATTGGCCCGGGCCTCGGTGCTTTTTATTGGGACGGCGTTGGCCACCACTCGGGAAGGAGTGGAGGGTAGCCCAGGGGCAGCCAACAGAGTGCGTAGAAGAGCAGGCTCCCCAGCCAGAGCCAGGCCAGATAGTGACGGGTGGCCGCCATGCCCGTCACCGTCACCATGAACGCCGTCCCGAATGCCATCAGGGCAAACAAAAAGGGAGCCATGTTGTCCATCATGGCGGTTACTTCACCAGGGAGAGGATCTGGCGAAACGCCGGATGCCGGCAATCACCCATCAGATCAAAGAGGCACATTTCCACCGAGGTGAGGGATGCGCCTCGGGCCGCCAGCTGGCTGATGGCGAGATCCCGGTTGGCGGCGGTGCGGGATGACGTTGCATCCACCACCAAAGAGACCCGGGCGCCGCTTGCCAAGAGCCCCTGCACGCTCTGGTAGACACAGATATGGGCCTCGATGCCGCATACCAGCCAGTGACTGACCCCGGTTCCGGCCAGGGCGGCGGCGACCGTCGGCTCCCCCAGGGCGCCGAAGCTGAACTTCGGCAGCACAAGGGCGCCTGCCTGCTGCGGCTGCAACTCGGGCACTGTGGCCCCGAGCTTGTCCGGGTTCTGCTCCAGCCAGACAACCGGCAACCCCAGCGCCCGTGCGCCCTCTGCCAGCCTGCTCGTATTGGCAATCAGGGCTTCGCTCCCCTCGACCAGACGGGCCAGCTTGCCCTGGATATCGACGACCAGCAGGCCTGTGTCGCGGCGTTCAAGCATGATTTTCTCCTTAGTTTGTGGCGAGTTTCCTGGCAACGAGGTCAACGACGCCGGGCTTCTGCTGACAAGCTGCACGGCGCCTCTTCACGGGCTCGCCATGCCAGAGGGGTCAAGGTAGGCCAGCACCTCTATGTTGTTGCCGTCCGGATCGAGCAGGAAGGCGGCGTAGTAATTGGGGGCATAGTGGGGGCGCAGCCCCGGCTGCCCGTTGCAGGCAAAGCCGGCCCTGACACCGACCTGATAGAACTCATCCACCTGCGCAGCGCAGCTGGCAGTGAAAGCGAGATGACAGGGGGCACCCGGTTCGCCCCGCTCTATCAAAAAGCCCACCTTGTCGTGACCAACCCGGCCGAAACCTGCGGCGTCTTTGTCTGCCCATTTGAGTTCTATCAAGAGGGGCACCAGCACGGTTGCGTAGAAGCGTCGGCAGTCGTCGAAGCACACCACCTTGATTTCAACATGATCGAACACAACCACTCCTTGTGCTGTCTGGATGAAGGGGAGAGGCAATATGGCACCCCTAGGTGCCACCAGCCGTATCCCCGGGATGATGGGTATCGAATGACCACAATAGGCCAGTTGTGCCTCAAGCGGGGAGGAGGCAAACGCGATAACTGCGTGCGTTATCAAAGATTTTCAGCTCGAGGCCGGAGGGACTTCACCGTCATCTGGCCAAGCTTGCCCGGTTTTGTTGCTTGGCGAAGGGGAAAAGCTCTGTTATGGT
>RCUI01000657.1_pt1 | contig 10927 bp, 11 predicted proteins | sample 2166121 | NCBI WGS metagenome assembly RCUI01 (sample SAMN09932700, study PRJNA488358) | compost metagenome | feature: garden; material: soil; isolation source: compost soil in succinic acid-enriched culture | place: Germany: Experimental Botanical Garden Goettingen | collected 2016-01-27
CGCTTCTTGTTGTCGTCCATTGAAGTCCTCACGTAATCGATAGGGCCTGACGGCCTGAACACCTGTATAAGTAGCCAGTATTATTCCACAGGCTTTTCTTCCCGCCTACCCCCGATGTGCGATTTACTCTGCGCCAAGGTGTAACAAGCCCTCTAGCGCGGCGATTACCGTTTGTCGGCGCACCGCATCACGGTCACCATCGAAGTGCCGGCGCTCGCTGCTCACATGGCTGCCATCGGCCCAAGCCAGCCACACGGTGCCCACCGGTTTGGCCGCTGATCCACCGTCCGGCCCGGCCACGCCGCTGACCGCCACGGCAAAGCGCGCACCGCTGGCGACCTGGGCGCCACGGACCATGGCCTCGACCACCTCCTGGCTGACCGCTCCGACATGAGCGAACAGCGCCTCGGGCACACCTAACTGGCGGGTTTTCTGCGCATTGGAATAGGTCACATATCCGGCCTCGAACCAGGCCGAGCTCCCCGGAATCCGCGTGATGGCCTCGGCAATGCCGCCACCGGTGCAGGATTCGGCGGTGGTCACCTGGGCATTGAAGCGCCGCAGGTGTTCACCCAGGCGGGCGGAAAGTGCTGTGATGGGGTCCATGGCAAACTCCTTGAAAGTCTGCTGTCTACCCTACACCAGCTACCACCTGGCACACAGCCTCAGGGTTGCAGCGCCCGCACATAGGCCTGACAGGCGCGCAAGGCGATCAATCCCTGGTCGCCGCGGTCGGTGATGGCGATAATTCGTCGAGCATGCGCGGGGTCAAGTCGGGCGCGTACGGGGTCATGATCCAGGCGGCCGGTTGCGGCGGCGGCAGGCAGGCTGGCACAGCCGGCGGCGTCACGTTCGACCAGGACTGACAGGCGCAGATCAGCAGTAGCCAGACGGTCACGCAGGCGAGCCTGATTGTGTTGGGCATCGACAAGCTCCTGATAATGCTGCTGCTCGTTGGCGTGCAGCTGTTGAGTCAGTTCCTGGCGCTGCTGACGCTCAGTGTGCAATTGCGTGGCTGCGGACTCAGCTAGAGCCTTTCGTTCCCGCGCATATTGCTCGGCTTGCTGCGCCAACTGGCGCCCCATGCGCCAGCCCTGCACGTGCCAGGTCAACGCACAGGCCAGCAGCATCAGCGCCAGCAAAACGCCGAGCTGCACACGGTTCAACCCAACACCTCGCGGGCCCGTGCCCAGAGCTGCAAACGATCTTCCAGGCCGTTAAGGCCACCATTGATATGCCGGGTGATGCGGTTGAACTCGCCGCGATCAGCCAACTGATTCAGCCCGCGTGAATGCCAGAACCAGGCAGCCGACTCCGATGCCCACTGGGGGTGCTCAAGCAGCTGCGGTTGCGTGAGCAGACGTTCGTCGCCAAACAGCGCCATGCTGCAGGCCTGGTAATTGTTGCGTCCGGTAACCTGAATCAGGCCGCGACCGCAATACAGCTGGCCATCACCATCGGCTTCAGGGGTATTGCCCAAACGCAGGGCCAGGTTGCCGGTGTCGTAACGCGACAGATAACGGTCATTGCCCAGCTCTTTGACATAGCGAAGCTGGCCGGATTCATGGCCGACCTGAGCGAGAAAGGCCGCCATGCGCCGTGGGTTATCGATCTCCCAACGGGCCATGGCAAGGTTCAATGCCGGTAAGAAAACGCCCGCATTCAGGCGGGCGTTGGGAAATATCGCAGCAAGTTGCTCCAGTGTCATTTGGGGTTCTCCTCCTTGACGTTCAAAAGGGTTCGAGCGTGATGGTCCGCAACGCTTGCTAGCGCCTGACGGGCTTGCCTTTGCGCTTGGCCTTGCCTTGCTTGCCGCCATTGCACTCAATAGATGTGGTCCAACCGCTGGCACTGAACTGTTGCTCGACCGACTCGATCAGGTACTCGCCATCCAGGCCTTGCTTGAATCCCTGGGCGATGATCAGCCGTTCGGCGAACAGGTCTGTGCGCCCGGCCATGTCCAGACGCACGTTGGCTGTGCTGCGGTTAAAGGCCGCCAGACGTGCCTTGGCGGCTTGTTCAGCAGCGGCTTTGTTGGGATAGATGTGGCGATCGCTGTGCACCGGTTGCAGCCCGTCGGGCGCCGCGTCGTTCCCCAGCTCGACTACTTTCAGGGCGCCGCTCTTAGGGTCTTGATGGCGCGTTTGTACGGCCTTGTGCGTACCCTTGTCAGCCAGACGAATTTGCCAGCGACTCACGTCGCCACGGCTGATCGTGATCGTTCCCAGTACCTTGCCGCTGGCGCTTTGCGCAGCTTGGCGCGGCAACACCAGCAACGTGCCGTCGCCCACCTTGGCCGTGCAGTCGTACTGCCGCGCCAGGCGGGTGATAAAGTTGAAGTCTGACTCATTGAGCTGGTCGACCCGGGGCACCTGAAGGGTGACCGGGCAGGCCGGTTGCCAGCCATTGCGCGCAGCGATATCAGCCACGATCTGTTGCAATGCGACATTCTCCCAGCTACCACTGCGGGTGCTTTTGCCGGTGCCGCGCATGTCGCTGGCCTTGCCCCGGATGACGATGCTGTCGGGCGGCCCAGACAACTCGACTTCATCCACGGTGTACCGCCCCAGACGGGTCAGCGTCTGACCGGCGTACCCCAGATGGACTTCAACAATGGCACCGCGCGCGGGCAGCGTCACGGCACCGTCACGATCATCGATACGCAACTCAAACTCGTCGGACTCCATACCCGGTTTGTCCGATGTACGCAGCGACAGCAAGCGGTCATTGATCAACGCGGTAATGTCCTTGCCGTCAGCGACAAGGCGAAATACAGGTTGCATGGCTCATGCTCCAGAAAAGGCAGACCCCGCACACGGCGGGGTCTGGTTGATACCGGTGACGGCGGGGGTCAATCCCACAGCTGCACCATCGCCTCGGCCGCCGCTGGCAGATCCGGCAGCACAATCTGTATACCTGCGCGAAACGGCTGCACGTGCTCAGCCAGGCCCTGATTGGCGGCCAGCACCGCCTCGACACAGCCGTTCAGGTGCCCGTAATAGTGCTGACACAAGGTGTCTAGCACGTCACCATCAGCGGTTCTGCAAGTCATCGCCATAGCTGACAAACTCCAGTGAGAAACCTTGTTTACGGGGAATACCACCGGCCAGCAGATTGCTCTGGTCTTCATCAACGCTGGTCAAACACCAGCGTCCCAGCACTTCACCGTAGCCGGTGGTCAGCGTCAGTGGTTGAAGTTGTCGGCCGATGCTGCGCAAGGCCTGCAATTGCCCAAGCCCGCCCTTGAAACTCGGGAAGATCGCGCCCTTGATACTGATCTTCTCATCGCCCAGGCCCACCGCCTGCTGTGCGCTGCTGCGGGTCAGACGCTCCTGCCCCGCCCAGCGAAAACTGGTTTGCCTGCGCAGTTCATCAAAGGCCGCCGTGTCGAGGTTGAAGTAGTACGCTGGCGCCTCAGCCTTGAACGGCTGAAGGATCAGCAGGTGCGGGAAGGGTTTGACCGCTTCGGCCGCCGGCGTTGCTTCGGGGGCGAAGCTGCTGGTCGGCAGAATATTGGCCAGGCTAGGACTGATCTTGCCCGCCACCCGATTGATCGCGGCGCTGACCCTGCCCACCTGGGTTTTCACCGTGGCGACACCATCGCGCACCTGCGCTACCACCGCTACAGCCTGATCGTACTTGGCCAGAACCTTGTCGACGTGGGCCTGCGCCGTGTTGATGGCCCGCAGGCTACGTTGCAATTTCGCGCCGATCGCCGGACCGACGAAGGGCAAGCCTTCAAGCTCGGCAGCAGCACCGCGAAACTCGCCGATGGCGTCATTGACCGGCGCCAGCATCTCATCGGCACTGCGCCGCCCCGCTTCGCCTGCGGCCACCAGGGCGCCGAGCCCCGATTGCAGTTGATCCATGTAGGTCATGGCACCTCCTTAGACAACATGGGGAGCGTCGTACAGCTGACGGCTGGTAGCCTGACTGACAAGCCCATCGAATTCGCGGCGGACAATCGCGCCCACTTCCTGGGCAAGCTGCATGGGGTCGCTCAGCCCGCCCTGGACGGTAAATGGCATGTTGGGTGCGAACGTGAATTGCTGGTTGATCTGGGGTGACGGTCCTCGTTCCTGCACTGGCGCACCGGCAAGGCTGGCCATGCTGGACTGCGTTGTAGGTTGGCCAGCCAAAGCGCGCACAACGTCCCCCGGTCCCGATGTCTGCGGCGGCACGTTGTCAGCGGGCTGGGCAGAGGCGTTGCCTGGAGCGTCCGAGCCAAACAGGCGTTTGCCCAGCCATCCGCCCAGGTTTTCGCCCCCCATGCCACCGATCATCGCGCCGATTGCACCGCCAACGGCGGTACCTAACACCGGCACTACCGAGCCCAATGCCGCACCTGCGGCCGCACCGGCCAAGGCACCGCCAAAGCCGCCGGCGGCAGCACCGTAACCTTTGGCCTTTTCATCGACGGTGCGCGCGTTTCGGTAGGTGTCGACAACCCCGAGACCGGCGCCGATCAGATTCCCGCCTGGCACTCGCTTGAGCAGCCCACCGAACTTGCTTGCACCACTGGCCAGACGCGCAACACCTCCGCCAACTCCCGGTGTTGACGCGGGAGCAGATGTGCTCCGAGCGGATGAAGTGCTGCGTCGTGCATTACGCGAATTGCCCTGACGACGCCGTGAGGTACGTCGCCCTCCGGGGTTACCTGGCCCGGCACCGCCACCGGTAAAGTCACCGGCATTGACCACGAACACCTTCAACGGCTCGGTTCCCATACCCGCACCTTGCGGGCTGTCCTCGCCACCAAAGCCCAGTACCTTGAGACCGATATTCATCAACCTCGACACCCTGCCCGGCTTGGCACCGGGCGGGTCTTTCGCAGTGACCTCCTTGAACAAACCTCGACCGACGTTCAGCACCCCCTTACCCATCTGCACCACACTGGCAACCGCCGTCAGTGCAGAAATAGCCGCACCGACTGCGGCAATGCCGAGCACCAGTGGCTGGGCTTTGTCAGTCAATGCGGTAAAGGCTTGGGCGACGAAGGTGATGACCTTGGCCGTGTTGTCGGTCAGCGGCCGGATAGCGTCCCCCATACTTCGCATCGACTCATCGATCGCCTGGTAGGCCTCGTTCCAGATTTGCACCGACGTTTCTCGACGCGCGCGCAGGTCGCTGTCGAGCCCACCCTTGGCTTGTGGCGCAATGTCCCGATATTGCGTGTACAGCGTTTGGTTCGGGGCAAATCCCATCAAGGCAGCGCTAATCTGCTCTGGCACATCGAGCTGTGCCTGGGCCTTCTGCGGATCAGCTTCCTTACTCATCTGCGCGCTGGCGAGACTCGATAACCAACTGCCCAGATTGCTGGCCGCTTGATCGGAACTGCCTGTGGCGCTGCGTTGCACCTGCAACATCGCCCCCACCTGACTGACGGCACTCAGGCCAGTGGTACCCAGGCCACTCATTTTTTCCAGCAACGGTGCCAACGACGTCGCCAGGTCGGCCGCTTCGAAGCCCCCGGCCTTGGTCTGCGCTGCGATCACCTCCAAAGCGCTTTCCATGACCATAGGATCAGTGATCTTGGCGTTCGCCTGTAACGCGTTGATGATGCCCGCAGTATCAGCGCCACTGACGCCCTGACCGACAGCAAATTTCGCTGCCAGCGGAGCGTAGGCCAGCGCCGTGTCTGCTTTCATACCGCCGTCAACCAGGCCTTTGACCATGTTGGCCACGTCGTTACGCGCCATCCCGGTCGTTTGCGAGGTGCTGATGAAAGTACGAGCCATCTGCTTTTCCTGTGGCTCGCCAGCCACCCCGGCCTTGATCGCAATATCGCGGACGATGCTTTGAAAGTCCGCACTGATCATTGCCGGTATCGCAATGGCCTTAACACCTGTGACCGCACGGCCAATACCGGCCTTGCCGTCGGCCCACTGTTGCCTGCCTTGGGCTTGCAGTTCGCTGCCTTCGAGCGCGCGACCCAGCGCCTGGTATTGCTCTCGCAATTTGCTGACATCGACGCCTTGACTACGCAGGCTATTACGCGCTTTGTCGAGTCTGCTTTGCATGGCTGAAGCAGCACTTGAACCACTTCTCTGCGCGGCCCTGACGGCCTCGTCCAGGCGCATCACATCACCGATGGCGTTCCTCAGCGCCCGAGGTTGATTTCCCTCCTGTTGCACTTGTTTGATTCGGTCTTCGACCGTGTTGAAAACGGCACCTACCGTCGGTTTGACGGCGGCACCGATCACCAGCTCAACAGCCAGTTTGCTCGCCATCTGATCTCCCCTTTGCATGGGCTCTCGGCTCAGTCCGTGAGCCACCAGACCATGTCGCTGTACGACATGGTCATGATCTCGGTAGCGGCAAAATTCAGCTCTTTGGCGAGCCGTTTTGCCGCCGCCTTCTGCAGCCGAGGATCAAAGCTCGTCGTCTTGCACCAGACGAAAATAGCCCGCCTGCAAGCGGCCATAGTCCTTCAGCGACAGGCCTTCCAAGTCCTTGACTCCGACTTCGGCCAGGGAAGCGAAGAGGTTGAGCTCACGCTGTTCGTCATCACCACTGGCCGCTGACTGCGCGGTGCGAATGTCGCGCACAGTGGGTGCGCGCATCGACAGATTGTCGACCTGCAGGCCGTTGGCCTCGCTGGGCTTGCTCAGATGGACGACCACGCGCTCGGCGCTGACAGTCAACCAGCTCGGCGTTTTCGCAGTTTGTGTCATGACTGCTCCTTACAGGCCCAGGGCCGAACGTTGGGCGGCGAGCTGGTCGACACCGTTGATGACACGCTTCATACCCAGCGGATCGATTTCGTAGACCACGCGGCCGTCGACTTCGAGCTTGTAGTAGGTCACCGCGACGTTGTGCTTGATCTCGGCCTTATCGCCGGGTTTCCAGTCGCCCATGTCGACTTCCTTCAGGGCGCCACGCAGCGTAACGATGACTGGGGTGATTTGGCCCTTGAGGCCTTTGAAGGCGCCGCGGAAGGTGCCGTTGAAAGCTGAACCGTCGGCCAGGCCGAAGAACTTCAGCGACTCGCGGCGCACGCCGGTGGTCACGAAGCCGGCTTCCTGCTTCTCCATGCCCTGATCGATCTCGATCGGCATGTCCATGCCGCCGGCACGGTGCTCCTCCATCTTCAGGGTGAGTTTCGGTAGGGTCAGGCTGGGGACGTCACCTTGAAAGCTGACGCCATCGACGAACAGGTTCAGGTTGGCCAGGGTTTCGGGAATCATTGCCATGGTTGTTGCTCCTTAGGCGGCTTGGTCGAGGACTTCGGTCAACCACTGGTTGGTGACCTCGACACGGAAGTTCGGGTTCTCGGCGGGCGGCACGTCGGTGAAACGGATGTTCCAGTAGACCTTGCCCTGCTCCAGCTGGCTGGCGGTGTTCAACTCGGGATCGGCGAACACCTCGAAATTGATGATTGCGCCCTGGGCCTTGAGATCACGCATGAACGCCTGCAGGCCTTCGGTGACATCACTGACGTAGGTGGCGGTGATCGAACGGTCGACCGCCCACTTGTGGCCGTAGAGGATCGCGTCCATGACGATGTCCATGGTCCGCACGCGGGTGACGAAGGCCCATTTCGGATCGCTGCTCAGGGTGCGGTTGCCCCACAGGCGGTAGCCGTCGTCGCGAATGATCGTGGTGATATTGGCGTTGTTGAGCAGGTTGGCCCGGCAGGTTTCGTCGCCGTCCAGGTACTCGATGGCACGGCCGGTACCGGTGATACCGACAAACTCCTTGTTCGACGGCGAAGCCCAGAAGCCGTACTCGCTGTCGGTGTAGGCAAACAGCCCGGCGACCCAGGCCGATGCCGGTGCGTCGACCGTAGCACTGGCATCGGTGTCCCAATACTTGACCCCTGGATCGACCAGAAACGCGCGCTTGGCACCAAAGTTCTCGGCGTAGGCGATAGCGGCTTCGTCGGTGCTATTGGGGCCGTCGATGATGGCCAGGCCGCGTAGCTTATCGGCCAGCGCTACCAGGGCGGTGCCGACGGCCTGGGTGGCGCTGTGCTTGGGTGTCACCAGCAGCCGTGGCTGGGCGTTGAAACGACTTTTACCGTCGAGCAGCGCCTGCAGGCCGGTACGAGTGCCGTCGGCCAAAACGCCGCCGATGATGGCCGATGTTTGCTCGGCAGCGTCTTCAAGCTTGGCCACGCCGCAGGCGACAATCACCGCCTTGGCGCGCATGTAGATGGCCTTACAGGCCTTGGTGATCGCCGAGTCAGCGCCGAAGGCCGCCACCGCTTCGCGCTCGCTGGTGATCAGTACCAGGTCGTTGGCCTTGGCGCTGGCGCCTGGGCCGGGGGTGAAGGTGTCGACCAGACCGATGATCGAGGACGACGGCAGTGCGATGGTGCGTGCGCCGGTGTCGACGTTGGTGACAGTAACGCCGTGGAAGAATCCACTCATAGATAAATCTCCAGAAATACGAAGGCCCCGCGGTGCGGGGCCTTGAGAGGATGAAACAGGAAAGAAAAAGCCCCGTCATTGCGGGGCGTTATTGAACTTGCTCGGCGAGCCAGGGCGGGGCCACGGGGCGCTGTGCAGAGTCAGGGAATGCCTCGGTCTGAGGCCAATCGCGCAGCACTTGGCGGTAGCTCAGCAGCGCCGCGAATTGCTCGGCGGTCAGCGAAGTGCCCAGCTGTATGTCTTGTTCATCGCGATGACGGGAAACAAGCCATTCAGTTTCTGTGACATGGGAGTCCCGCCATAAGCGCTCCATGTATGCCAGTTGCTCTACTGATAGCTCGATAACTGGCCTTTCCTTGAGCGATGGGGGCGAAGTGGAGAAGTCGACATCCATCCCCCCTGAACGCCCATCCAGTAAGGCCTCGTACAACTCTGCGCTGATCTCCACTGCGTCCGACGGAATGTCTTTATGGACGCTGTCAAAGTAGAAATTCTGCGTTTGTTGGGACGCATAGATCGTCATGGTTTCACTCCTGTCAGTTGCCGCGTGCACGCCAAAAAATTCGGCGCACACTCGCCGCTACTCCTTGATCATTGAACATACGAGCCCAGCAGCCGGTCTGGGTCGGAACGCCGAAACTTAGGCTTTGTCGTGTGGTTGTGTAACCCGCGCCACTGGCTGCGTTCACCCCTGCAGACATTTGGATGTTCCAACAAGCATTTGGGAATGGGATGTTGAACGCAATATCACAGGCGACAGAGACGCCATCCGAAATGGTGATAATCGCGCTTCCCCATTGCTCAATGATGCCGTTCGGGTCTTTGCTCCAACCGTTGGAGAATTGAGAACTTAGGAAGCCATCAATGCCAATACCGCCGCCGCCGGCGTACCAGGCGTTACTACGTTTCACCAAGGTCAAACGCTCGCCATAGCCTGCGATGTAGACGCTGGATGGTGCACCACCCGCCTGTATAATTTGGTTACTAGCTCCCTTGACCGAACCGCCGCCATAGTTGAAGAGAAAGTGGAAACAAGAGCCATCCTGAACTGTGCTAAGCAGCGGCAGGGTAAATTGGTTTCCGCTGCCGGTGACGAACAAAAGGCCCGCTTGACTAGCGGTCAGCACAGTGTCAGCGCTCACTGCAACAGGCGCGGCTGCCATGTTACCTAGCCTGTCCGCGGGCGCCTGAATTCGCCACGCTGACCAGTTTCTATTGCTTGAGTAAGAACGCACTGCCGTTAGCGTTTCTTCTTCCGATAGTCCCGAAGTAAGCCGCTGAGTCAAATGGCCAGAGTCGCCCAGCCCTTCCACTACAAGAACGTAGCGCCGACCGCTCGATGCCCAGCCTACGGGTAGGTTAAGCAGGAATTGAGCTGACAGGTAATTGCCGGGTGTGGTGTATTTGTTCAGATCGGTTTCGACTGAAATGATGCCGCGACCTACACCGTGCCCACCGACCGTAACAATTCGCCCTAAGGCTGAATCGGAAAGACCATCCATCTTGGGAGTGTTTCGACTATCCCACACCTCATTCCAAGCCCCATACACGCCATCTCCAAGCGGGGTTACACGATAGAAGAAAGCGCTCGAGGCGGTAGTGATGTAAAGCTGTACATGACGACTTCCTGTAGAAAGGCCTTCAATCAAAAGACCATCCTGCGTCACCGGCGCACCTTCAGCGTTGCCGCTGCAGCAGTAGAATCCGGATGCCCGGAAGGTGTTGAGCGATGTGGTAATAATTTCACTGGATACGCTCAGGCCAATTCCGAACAGGCCCAAAGCATTCCGCACAAAGGCAGTCGTTGCAATCGACGTGTCATTATCACTCGTAGCTGGAGTAGGAGCCCTGGGATCGCCGGTGAAAGTCGGCGAATTCAGCACCGGGATTTCATCCCAAGAGGTCCACGCCCCTTGAAATAAGGCGCGAATGTACTGCCGGTTGGCGAGATAGTGCCTGTAGGACTGAGTAACAATCTGCGAGCCAGCCGCTTGCACAAACAGCGTCCCGGCGGCCACAACAGGGTAATTCAGCGCAAGCGTTGCGTTAGAGTTTGACGTTTGACCATAGGTGCCAGGGGTTTTGTAATTGTTGAGGTCCGAGCCTGCCGGAATGGAGCTTCCAGCCACACCGCTGCCCCCCCACCCCAATGCACCGAGTAATGACTGCACAAAGGCAGTTGTTGCGACTGAGGTGTCGTTATCGGTGACAGCAGGCGTGGGAGCCTTCGGATCGCCGGTGAACGTCGGACTGGCCAGCGGCGCCTTGAGGGCTAACGCTTGGTCAACCTGGGTCTTGGTGTACACGTCGGTCAGGCCGTAGCCCGCAACCGTGCTCGGGTTGGTCGCAGCGGTAACCCGACCGCCAGCGTCGACCGTCACGCTGCGATAGGTACCCGCCGCCACACCAGTGCGGCCAAACGCCATCTCAAAGGCCAGTGCCGTCACGCCAAGGGTGATCGGCGCATCGGTCACCAGCTGCCAAGCGCTGTCGCCGTTGGCCGTGCCGCGCTCGACTTGCACCAGTAGGCCGGGCGTTACCTTGGCGCTGCTATC
>RCUI01000658.1_pt1 | contig 10912 bp, 1 predicted proteins | sample 2166121 | NCBI WGS metagenome assembly RCUI01 (sample SAMN09932700, study PRJNA488358) | compost metagenome | feature: garden; material: soil; isolation source: compost soil in succinic acid-enriched culture | place: Germany: Experimental Botanical Garden Goettingen | collected 2016-01-27
AGTATTTGCGGCAATCCTTAACGAAGTCTGAAGATGTCGGAAATGCCGGTGATTGCTTCGATGCCTGCCGTGTAGGCAAGCTGGTCCGGGTGACACACTGTTACAAAATGCGAGTGATAATAATTTGACGCCAACGTAGTGGCTAAATAGCATCACCTACAAATCCTATGGTTTCCAAGGAAGGACAGGGTGGTCAATCTTCAATGCGCGCAGAGTCTGGCCCTCTACGCGCTGCTCTTTTCCCTCTGGGGCAACACGGCCCTGGCCGCTTCGCCAGGTGACCAGGAACTGATTCGCGAGCGCCAGGACCGCCTGCTCCAGGAGCAGCAACGTCGCCTCGAGGAGCTGCGTGCCTTGCCGGGCCAACAGTCCTTGCCTGCTCAGCCAGAACTTGCGCCAGATCCCCGCTGCTTCACCATCCACACCATTGCGCTCAAGGGTGCTGACAGTCTTTCGGCCAATGACCGCGAGGCGCTGCTCAAGCCCTTCAGTGGCAAGTGCCTGGGTGTTTCCCAGCTCAACACCTTGCTCAAGGCCATTACCGATCACTACCTTGACCGAGGCCTGGTGACCAGCCGCGCCTACTTGCCGCAACAGGATCTGTCCAACGGCCATCTGCAGGTGCTGGTCGTCGAGGGGCGCCTCGAAGGGCTCAAGGCCGGCGAAGGCAGCAAGCTCAGCGCCCGCGAGCTGGACATGGCGTTCCCAGGGGATGCGGGAGACCTGCTCAACCTGCGGCAGATCGAGCAGATGGTCGACCAGCTCAACCGACTGCCGTCCAATCAGGCGCGCATGCAACTGACTCCGGGCAAGGCTGTGGGAGGCAGTGAGGTGCTGGTCGCCAACACCCCGCAAAAGCCCTGGCGGGTGGGCCTGTCGCGCAACAACGACGGGCAGAAGAGTACCGGCGAGCAACAGTGGGGCAGCTCACTGGAGTGGGACAGTCCGCTGGGGCTGGCTGACCAGCTGGTGCTGCGAGGTGGCCACGACGCCATTAGCGACCATCAGAAGACCTCGAACAATGCCGCGCTCTACTACAACCTGCCATTTGGTTGGTGGAACGTCAGCTACAGCTACAGCCAGAGCGAGTACCGCTCCCTGGCCGAAGCGGCGGACTACAACTTCAAGCAGAACGGCGACAGCCAGAATCACCAGTTGCGCGTCGAGCGGGTGGTGCATCGTGATTCGGTCAGCAAGACCTCGCTCAACGGTGGCCTGAGCTACCTGCGCACGAACAACTTCATCGAAGACAGCAAGCTGAGCAACAGCAGCAACCGCCTCAGCGAAGCCCAGTTCGGCATCAACCATGGCCGGCGTATCGGCGGCGCCTTCATCAACTTCGACCTGGGCCTGCAGGACGGCATCGGTGCCTTCGACGCCCAACGCGAGCAGGAACGTGATGACAACGGCAATCGTCTACCCAATGCCCGTTATCGCAAATACACCGCCACCGTCAGCTACCTGCAGCCCTTCAACGTGCTGGGCGAGTCGCTGGTGATCAGCAGCCTGGTTACCGGCCAGCGCAGCGAGGACCGGTTGTTCAGCCCACAACGCATGAGCCTGGGCAGCCAATCCTCAATCCGCGGCTACAAGGATCAGAGCCTGAACGGGGACAGCGGCTACTACTGGCGTAACGACCTGCGCTGGAGCCGCCAGGTGACCTTGGACTGGCTGCGACCGGTGCTCGCCGAGTACGGCCTGGGCCTGGGCTACGACGTTGGCGCCATCCGCAATGACCGCTACAGCGGCGATCAGCATGGGCGGGTGTCCAGCGACTCCGTCGAGTTGTTCGTCCGTGGCCGCAACCTGTCCGCCAGTGTGATCTTCGCCCATTCTCTCGAGCGTCCGAATACGTTGATGGCGCGAGAGGCACCGATTTATTTCAGCCTGGACTTTCTGCTTTAGAGCACGTTCAAAAAGGGATTCTCGAAATGGATGTTCGTCAGTTCACCTTCCTGGCACGCCAGCCTTGCGCTTCCCTGCAACCCCGGGCGACCTTCTGGGGGCTGCCCAAGCGTGGCCTGGCGTTCATGCTGGCCAACATGATGTTCTGGCATCCGTTGGTGGTGATGGCCGACGGCATCGTGGTCAATGGCAGCAACACCAGCCTCGGCCAGGCGGGCAATGGCGTCCCCATCGTCAATATCGCGGCACCCAGCGGTTCCGGGCTCTCCCATAACAAGTTCAGCGACTACAACGTCGGCCAGCAGGGCCTGATCCTCAACAATGCCACTGATCGCACTCAGTCCACACAGCTGGGCGGGATCATCCTCGGCAACAGCAACCTGGGCGCTCGCTCGGCCACGGTGATTCTCAACGAGGTCAACGGCGCCAACCCCAGCCAGCTTAAGGGCTACACCGAGGTGGCGGGGCGCTCGGCTCATGTCATCGTCGCCAACCCGTATGGCGTCACCTGTAATGGCTGCGGTTTCATCAACACCCCGAGGGCGACCCTTACCACCGGCAAGCCGGTGGTCGAGAACGGCCAGCTGCAGCGCTACCAGGTGGAGCAGGGCAGCGTCGCCATCGAAGGCGCGGGGCTCAACGCGAGCAACGTCGACCAGTTCGAGATCATCACCCGCAGCGCGAAGATCAATGCCCAGATCCAGGCTCGGCAACTGGCAGTGATCGCGGGTGCCAACGATGTCGATGCCCATAGCCTCAAGGCCACGGCGCGCGCCGCCAACCCGGCGGATGCGCCGCAGCTGGCCATCGACTCTTCGGCGCTGGGCGGCATGTACGCTGGCGCCATTACCCTGGTGGGCACCGAGGCCGGTGTAGGGGTGAAGCTCGACGGCCAGATGATCGCCAGCGGTGGCGATATCCAGCTCGACGCCAACGGCCAGCTGCGCATGGCCGACGCGACCGCCGCCCAGGGTGCGGTGGCGATCAATGCCGCTCAGCTCGATGCACAGGGCGCGGTTTACGCGGGCACCCGGCTCGACGTGAAGACCCGGGGCGACCTGGACAACCGCAAGACCCTCGTCGCCGGTGAGCGCATCAGCCTCGACAGTGGCGGTCGCCTGGGCAACCACGGCATCATCGAAGCCGGCGTCAACGCCGACAACACCCGCAACGCCAATGGCGATGCCCACCTCCGCGCGCAGCGTCTCGACAATCGCGGCCAGACCGTGGTGGCCAGCCGCGACCTCAGTGTCACCGCCACGCAGCTCCTGGACAACCAGGGCGGTACTCTGAGTGCGCAGCGCCAGCTGGCGACCAGCGCCGACGTCCTCGACAACCGCGCCAAGGGCCGTGTGCTCAGCGCCGGTCAGGCCGAGCTGCGGGCTAACCAGGTGCGTAACGGCCAGGCTGGCCTGATCAAGGGCGACACGGCCGTTGATGTACGCGCCGCCCAGCTGGACAACAGCGCTGGTGAGCTTTCAAGCCGGGGTACTGTGACCGCTCAGGTGACTCGCCTCGACAACGTCTCCGGTAGCCTCAACGCCGGCCAGCACCTTGCCCTGACGGCCAGTGGCCCGGTTGACAATCGCGGCGGCCAGATCACCAGCCTGCAGACCCTCGACCTCAAGGCCGGGCAGGTCAATAACAGCGCAGCGGGACGCATTGCCAGTAACCAGGCACTGACCGCCAGCGTCAGCGGGCTGGACCAGAGCGATGGCGGCCGGCTGACCAGTGTCAGCGAGCTGAGTCTGGACCTCAACAAGGGCCATCTGAACAACCAGAGCGGCCTGATCAATGCCTCGCGTCTGACCCTGAAAAACCTCGACAGTGTGGATAACCACAAGGGCGAGATCTCCAGCGCCCAGGCCTTCGAGCTGATGGCCCGGAGCCTGGACAACAGCTTCGGCAAGCTGCTGGGCAACCAGGGTTTGACCCTGCGCCTGGACCAGGCGTTGAACAACGCTGGCGGCCTGATTTCCAGCACCGGCCTGGACCTGGCCGCGGCGACCCTGGACAACCAGGCAGGTACCGTCACCAGCCGTGGCGACCTCAGCCTCAAGCTCAGCGGCGCCACGGACAACACCGACGGCGAGATTTCCAGCGTCGGCAGCACCACCCTCAAGGGCGCCAGCCTGGTCAACCGCAATGGCCAGGTCACTGGCGACGCCCGCCTGGACGTCACACTGGGCGGCGCCCTGGACAACCGGAGCGGCATGCTCGGTTCGGCCCGCGAGGTCGAACTGGCGGCTAGCAGCCTGGACAACCGCCAGGCCGGCAGCCTGGTTAGCGATGGCTGGCTGAACGCCCGCATCGACGGGTTGCTGGACAATCAGCAAGGTGAAATCAACGCCAAGGGCGCCGTCGAACTGCGCGCTGCGCAGCTGGATAACCGCAACGGCAAAGTGCGCACGGGCGCCGACGCGCAGTTGCTCGTAACGCAGCTGGACAACCGCCAGCAAGGGCTGCTCAACAGCCTGGCGGCGCTGACCGTCAAAGGCTCGCGGCTGGACAACGCAGGCGGCCTGATCAGTGCCGCTGGCCCGCTGCGCCTGGAGACCGCCAGCCTCGACAACGGCGCCGGACGCATTTCCAGCAAGGGAACCTTGTTCGCTCAATTCAGCCAGTTCGACAACCTGCGTGGCGAGTTGGTCGCCCAGGGCGACCTGACCCTCGAAGGCAGCAACCTGAACAACCGTGACGGCGGTCTGGTGGGCGGCACTAAAGCGCTGAAACTCAGTGTGGCCGACGTCGACAACCGTGGCGGCGAGATTTCCAGCGCTGAGGGCCTGACCCTCAAAGGCACACGCCTGGACAACAGCGACAGCGGCAAGCTGCTCGCCGGCACCGACCTGGACCTGCAGGTCATGCAGGTGGTCAACCGCAATCAGGGCCTGCTGTTCGGCACCGGCGCGTTGAGCCTCACCGGCCAGCAACTGGATAACAGCCAAGGCCGGCTGGTGACCCGCCAGGCCCTGGACATTCGCCTGGACGACGCCCTGGTCAACCTGCAGGGGCTGGTCAGTGCCGACGGGCAACTGACGGCCCGGGTCGGCAGCCTGGACAACAGCACCGGCTCGCTGTCGAGCGGTGGGGCCCTGGGCCTGACCAGCGCTGGCGCGGTGCTCAACCGCAACGGTGCGATCACCACCGACGGCACGCTCAGCATCGCCAGCCAGCGCCTGGACAACGGCCTGGGCGGCCTGATCAGTAGCAAAGGCGCGGCGCAGATTGTCACCGGCGCCTTCGACAATACCCAGGGCGCACAGTTGGTCAGTGGCGACACCCTCGACCTGACCGCCGGCCAGGTCGACAACGGCCAGGGCAGCCGGATCGCCAGCGAGCAGGCCCTGACCGCCAGTGTCAGTGGCCTGGACCAGCAGGGCGGCGAGCTGTTCAGCAAGCGCGTCCTGACCCTGGACCTCAACCATGGGCAGTTGACTAACCACAACGGCCTGATCAACGCCCCAGTACTGGTGTTGAACAACCTCGTCGACGTGGACAACCAGAACGGCGAAATCTCCAGCGCCCAGGCGTTCACCCTGGCTGCCCGCAACCTGGACAACGGCAATGGCAAGCTGATCGCCCAGCAGGGCCTGACGCTGCGCATCGAGAAGGCCCTGAACAACCTCAAAGGCCTGGTATCGGCCAGCGGCCTGGACCTGCGCAGCCACAGCCTCGACAACCGTGAGGGGCTGTTCAGCAGCCACGCCGGCCTGACCGTCAAGGTCGACGGCCCGCTGCTCAACCAAGGCGGCACGTTGGTCGCCGACCAGCACCTGGACCTGCAGTCCGGCAGCCTCGACAACCGCCAGGGGCAGGTGTCCGGCCAGGCCGATGTGGTGGCGGTGATCGGCGCCCTGGATAACCAGGGCGGGCAATTGGTGGCCGCCCAGCGCCTGACGCTGACCGGCGACAGCCTCGACAACCGCCAGGGTGGTCTGCTGGCGGCGAACCAGGGCCTGGCGCTGCGGGTCGGGGCGATGGACAACCGCGGCGGCGAGCTATCAAGCCAGGCCGACGTGAGCCTGGACGGCACCCGTCTGGACAACAGCAACGGCGGCAAGGTGCTGGCAGAAGGCAGCCTGGCGCTGGCCGTGACCGAGGTAATCAACGCCAGCAAGGGCCTGCTGTCCGGCAAGGCCGGGCTGACCCTGCGCGGCGATAGCCTGGACAACAGCGGCGGCACGCTGCTCACCCGGCAGGCGCTGAGCGCCGAACTGCAAGGCCCGCTGGACAACCGTCAGGGCCTGATCAGCGCCGAGGGTATCTTGGGGCTGGCGAGCGCTGAACTGGACAACCGCGCCGGCAGTATCAGCAGTGGCGGGGCGCTGACGCTCAAGCACGACGGCGCGCTGCTTAACCAGGGTGGCGAGCTGGTCACCGACGGCACATTGCAGCTGTCCAGCACCCGCCTGGACAACAGCGCCGGCGGCAACATCAGTGCCAAGGGTGCAGCCGAGCTGGTCACCGGCGCCTTCGACAACAGCCACGCCGGTCGCTTGACCGGCGGCGACAGTCTGAACCTGCGCGCCGCCCAGGTCACCAACCAGGACGGCGGGCGCATCGCCAGTGCCGGGGCCCTGGACGCCAGCGTCAGTGGTCTCGCTCAACAGGGTGGCCAGTTGTTCAGCAACAGCGCCCTGACCCTGGACCTCAACCATGGCCAGCTGGATAACCGCCAGGGTCTGATCAACGCGCCAGTGCTGGTACTCAAGCAGCTCAACGATATCGACAACCAGGGCGGCGAGATTTCCTCGGCGCAAGCTTTCACCCTGGCCGCACGGAGCCTGGACAACAGCAACGGCAAGCTGCTCGGCAATCAGGCCCTGACCCTGCGCATCGAGCAACTGCTGGGCAACATCAAGGGCCTGATCGCCGCACAAAGCGTGGACGCCCGCGCCACGCGCCTGGACAACAGCGGCGGCACCCTGACCAGCCGTGGCGCCCTCGACCTGCAACTGGCCGCAAGCCTGGGCAACGGCCAGCAAGGCTTGATCAACGCAGCCGGCAACCTGAGCATCGCCAGCCGCGCCCTCGACAACCGGGGCGGCTCGCTGCTGGGCGGCGCCATCGCGATTGACCTGGGCAACGCCAGCGGCGACCTGAACAACGATGGCGGCCTGATCAGCACCGATGGCCTGCTGACCATCGAGCACCTGCGTGACCTGAGCAACCGTGCCGGTGAAATCGCCAGCCGCCAGAACCTGGCGCTGGCCGGCCGCACCCTGGACAACAGCGGCGGCAAGTTGATCAGCAACGGCCAGCTCGACCTGACAGCGCTGCGCCTGACCAACCAGGGCGGCCTGCTATCGGGTTGGCAGGGCCTGGAGGCGCAACTGGGCAGCCTCGACAACCGCAATCAAGGCACCTTGTCCAGCCGCAACGGCGCAATGCAGGTGGAAGTAAGCGGCGACCTGCTCAACAGTGGCGCCGGTGCACTGGTCAGCCAGCAAGGCCTGGTTGTCACCGCGGCGAGCCTGGACAACAGCCAGGGCGGCATTCTCTCCAGCGCCGCCCAGCAGCGCCTGACCGTCAACGGCCTGCTGAACAACGCACAAGGCGGCTTGATCGACAGCGGCGCGGCCCTGACCCTGAACGCCATGACCTTGGGCAACGCTGGCGGCGTCATCAACGCCCAGCAGGCGCTGGGCCTGGCCGCAACCACCCTGGACAACAGCGGTGGCAGCGTGGTCGGTAACGGCGCGGTGACCCTGAACCTACTGGGCGCGCTGACCAATACCAACGGCAAGCTGGCCAGCGCTGGCCCGCTGAGCATTGAGCGGGCCACGCAGATTGCCAACCAGGGCGGCCAGATCGCCAGTCAGGGCCTGCTGAGCGTGCTGGCGGGCAGCTTTGACAACGGCCACCGAGGCACCGTGGCAGCCAACCAGACGGTAACCCTGAAACTCGATGGTGCCCTGCGCAACGACGACGACGGCCTGATCTACAGCCAGAACGGCGCCCTCGACGTGCAAGCCGCAAGCCTCGCCAACGCCAAGGGCGCCCTGCAGAGCCAGGGCGGGCTGACCCTGACCACCGGCGATATCGATAACCAGGATGGCCGCATTCTCGCCCAGGCCGGTGACCTGACCCTGGCCGCCGGCCACGTGGACAACCGTGGTGGTGTACTGTCCAGCCTGCAAGGCGCCCTCGGTGCCGACTTGCGCGGTGTGCTGCGCAACGGCTACAGCTTGTCCGGCAACCGCCAGGGCGGCGTGGTCCAGGCCCAGCGCCTGGACCTCAAGGCACTGGCCGGTTTCGACAACGATGGTGGCCGAGTGTCCGCGCAAGGTGGCGACGCGCTGATCCGCACCGGTGCCTTCGACAACCGCAATGGCGGCCTGTACGCCAAGGGCCTGGTCAAGGTCGGTGGTGGCAACTTCGACAACAGCGGCGGCCAGCTCGCCGGCCAGCGCCTCGACCTCGACCTCAGCGGCGCGCTGAACAACCGCCTGGGCATCATCGAAAGCGACAGCACCCTGGCGATCAAGGCCGCCAGCCTCGACAACCAGACCGGCCAGCTGCGCGCCCTGGGCAGCAGCGGCAGTACGCAGTTCCAGATCGGCGGGCTGTTCGACAATCGTAACGGCACCCTGGAAAGCGCCAACGTCAACCTGGGCCTGGCCGCAGGCAGCTTCCTCAATGGCGGGGGCAGCTTGCTGCACGTGGGCCGTGGCACCTTCGACATTTCCACCGCCAACGTCACCGGTGCCGGCGGCAGCATCGTCACCCGCGGCGGCCTGACGCTCAACGCCAACAGCTGGCGCAACAGCAACGTCATCCAGGCCGGGCGCCTGACCGTCAATGTCGGTGACTTCAGCCAGACCGCCAGCGGCCAGTTACTGGCCAGCGAGGCGCTGGCCGGCAGCGGAGGCAACTGGAGCAATGATGGTCTGATCGCCAGTGACGGCAGCCTCAGCCTGAACCTGACCGGCTCCTACACCGGCAATGGCCGCCTGAGCAGCCGTGGCACCCTCGACCTGGGCGCCGCGCAGCTGAACCTCAGCACCACCGGCAGCATCGCCGGTGGTGCCGGCACCACCGTATCGGTGGCCGGCCAGCTGAACAACGCCGGCCGCCTGACCTCTGCCGCCGGGCTCACCCTCAACGCCGGGGGCGTCGGCAACCAGGGCACTCTGGGCGCCGGCCAGGACTTGACCCTGACCACCGGCGCCCTGGTCAACGACCGTGGCCTGGTGTTCAGTGGCGGCGACATGGGCCTGCGCGTCGACAGCCTGAACAACAGCTATGCCGATGTGTACAGCCTCGGCAAGCTGAGCATCGACCGCGACGGCCGGGGCACCCTGGCCAGCAGCATCGTCAACAGCTCCGCCTCGTTGCAAAGTGACGGCTCGATGAGCCTGGCCGCCAGCACCATCCAGAACGTGCGTGCGGTGCTCAAGACCGACAACAAGGGGGTCTACACCGCCCGCGTCGGTGAAATCGCCTGTATCGAGGGTTTCAACGCCGGTGACTGCGGCGGCAAGCGCAACCACGTTTGGGAAATGGTTCAGCGCGACAAGTTCGTGGTGACCGAAGCCAGTGCGGCTTCGAGTATCACTACCGGCGAAAACCTCAGCATCACCGGTGGCGACTTGCTCAATCAAAGCAGCACCATCGGTGCTGCGGGCAGCCTGACAGCCACGGTCGACAACCTGACCAACAGTGGCGTGGAAACCGGCGAAACGGAAACCACGCGGATTTTCCGTTCCGAGCGAACCAGCAATGCGGGGGGCTGGTACCAGCTCGCCAACTCGATCACCAGCAAATACTGGTACGAGAGCGCCGGTTACAACCCAGACGACCTGAGTGGGCTGCAACCGGCGCTGGCCAGGTTCATCGGCTCGACCGAAGCGGAGCTGGTAAGCCTTGGCAGCACGCGCAAACTGGCCGCGGGCGACCAAAGCTTCGCCGCCGTGATGCAGGCCGGTGGGGCAGTGGCGATCCAGGCCGGCAATGGCATCAGCAACAGTGTGGTGCGCCCGGGTTACGACTACATCGGCAGCGGCGCGCGCACCGACACCACGGCCCCTGGCACCGCGTTCTCCACCCGTATCAACCTCAACCAGCAGTTGCCGCCGGACCTGGCCCAACAGCAGGTCAACCCGCTGGCACTGCCTGGCTTCAGCCTGCCCACCGGTCAGCACGGCTTGTTCCGCCTGAGCAGCGAGGGTGGCAGCACCCCCGCCAGCACCGCTCCGCAAACCTGGACCATGGGCGGCGCCAGTCTGAGCGCCACCCAGCGCCAGCAACCGCTGCCGCAGGCTCAGCTACGCGACATCAACCTGGCCGACGCCACCCAGGCGGCCGCCCGCGGCACCGCCTTGAGCACCGCCGACCGCGCTGCGGTGAACGTCGCCGGTAACGCCAGCGCGATCGACACCTCGCTGCCCGGCGCTGGCAGCGGCCCGGCACTGCCAGGCCGCTCGCAGGTCGCCGACGGCATCAGCCAGGCTTCCGCTGTGAACGGCCCGGCCACGGCCCCGCTCAGCATCGAACGCGTGCAGGGCCTGCCCGACAGCAGCGTGCGCAGCAACCCGCACAAGTACCTGATCGAAACCAACCCGGCGCTCACCGACCTCAAGCAGTTCATGAGCTCGGACTACCTGCTGGCCAACCTCGGCTACGACCCCGACCAAAGCGCCAAGCGCCTGGGCGACGGCTTCTATGAGCAGAAGCTGATTCAGCAGGCGGTGGTAGCCCGTACCGGCCAGCGCTTCATCAACGGCCAGGACACCGACGAGCAGCTGTACCGCTACCTGATGGACAACGCCATCAAGAGCAAGCAGCAGCTCGACCTGGCGGTGGGCGTGAGCCTGACCGCCGAGCAGGTGGCGGCCCTGACCCACGACATCGTCTGGCTGGAAACTGCCGAGGTAAACGGCGAGCAGGTGTTGGTGCCGGTGCTCTACCTGGCGCACTCCAACAACCGCCTGGCGCCCAACGGCGCGTTGATCGCCGGCAGCGACGTCGATCTGATCGCCGGCCAGAACCTCGACAACGTCGG
>RCUI01000660.1_pt1 | contig 10871 bp, 8 predicted proteins | sample 2166121 | NCBI WGS metagenome assembly RCUI01 (sample SAMN09932700, study PRJNA488358) | compost metagenome | feature: garden; material: soil; isolation source: compost soil in succinic acid-enriched culture | place: Germany: Experimental Botanical Garden Goettingen | collected 2016-01-27
ACCAGGCCGTGGCGCTGTTGCTGGCGCTGCTGCGCCAGGTGTGCCAGGCCGACCGCTTTGTGCGCCAAGGCCACTGGCGTGAGGGCGGCTTCACGCGCTTGGGCACAAGCCTGCGCGGACAGCGGGTGGGCATACTCGGGCTGGGCAAGATCGGCGCTGCCATCGCCGAGCGCCTGCAGCCTTTCGGCGTGCACCTGGCGTATCACAATCGCCGGCCTGTGCCCGGTTGCCCGTACACCTACCACGACGATCTTGGCGCACTGGCCCAGGCCAGTGACATCCTCATCGTGGCGGCGGCTGGCGGCCCGGCATCGCGGCATCTGGTCGATGCCCGGGTGCTTGACGCACTGGGGCCTGAAGGGGTGATCGTCAACGTCGCCCGTGGCAGCGTGATCAATGAAACGCAACTGGTGTCACGCCTGGCCGACGGACGCCTGGGCGGCGCGGCGCTGGATGTGTTCGAGCACGAGCCGCAGGTGCCTGAAACCCTGTTGGCGCTGGACAACGTAGTACTGCAGCCGCACCTGGGCAGCGCCACGCTGCAAACCCGTCGGGCCATGGCCGCGTGTGTGGTGCGGGCAGTGCTGGCGGGGTAACGGCACGGGAGGGATGAGCGTCCCTCCCGGGTTCACACGTGCTGGTTGGCCTGGGTGCCTTCATCGCCGTGTTCTGGCAGTGCCTGCAGGAACTGCTCAATCTGCCGCACAGTGCGCAGGTGGACGACTGGCACCAGCGCGCCCACCCTCAACCGCATCGCCTCGATGGAGGGGCGGTAGCCACGGTCAAATTCCCAGACAAACTTCAGAAAGGTCAAAAAGGCCTTGTCCAGCTTCTCGCTGCAGCCGGCGGGCAGGTCTGGGCGTGGTTTGTTCAACACACTGCGCATGAACACCCGCCGCAGGCAGGTGAGACGCGGGGTGTCCAGCCAGATCACCAGCTCGGCCCGCGGCAGGCGCAGGTCGAAGGTGCGCCGCGAATAGTTGCCTTCGCAGACCCAGGCGTCTGAAGCAACCGCCTCCTTGACCCGGGTCCGGAATGCCTCGGCGTCGGGCTCTACCCAACCGGGCTCCCAGAACAGTTTGTCCAGGTGAACCACCGGGACCTGCAGGCGCTTGCCAATGGCACGGGCCAGGGTCGACTTGCCGCTGCCGGCGTTGCCCAGGATGACGATGCGTTGCATGAGAGGGGCCTCCTTGGCGAAAAAAGTCGGCCATTGTGCAGCGTTCGGCGCAGCAGTCAAAGCCGTCGCGCAGTGACTCTTTTGGATGTCTATCAACTTATTGTTTGTTTCAAGACTTCTCTAGAGCACTTTTCAGGGTGCTTTAATAAACTTTCTAACAATTTTTAGTTTTTCTTGAAATATTTGTTAGTGAACACCTTAGTTGGTTTCCTAAACAGATGTAGGAAATTTCCTCGCGTTGCTTTAGAGGGTGGAATTGTTTGCAGGAGTGCTTCAGTGTGGCGCCCCTATATCGGTGAACACCCAATAGGCGGCGTTATTTGCGTCTGTAAAAGGAATTTAACCGCATCGGCACGCAGAGCCCGATTCTGATTGTGCTGCGCAGGCATCTGGAGGAGTTATGGCTTCAAACAGTTTTCAAAATGAAGTACCCAAGGCCCGGATCAATATCAAACTTGATCTGCATACAGGGGGCGCGCAAAAGAAAGTCGAATTACCGCTCAAGTTGATGATGCTGGGGGATTACAGCAACGGTAAAGAGCAACGCCCGCTGTCTGAGCGCAGCAAACTGAACATTGATAAAAACAATATCGACAGTGTGCTCTCCGACTACTCGCCTGCATTGAAGCTGGCGGTGGAAAACACACTGGCCGCAGACGGTACCGACACCAGCGTCGAGTTGAATTTCCAGCGGATGAAGGACTTCGAGCCTGAGCAAGTGGCGCGGCAGATCCCACAACTTCGTGCCTTGCTGGCCATGCGTAACCTGTTGCGCGACCTCAAGTCCAACCTGCTGGACAACAGCACGTTCCGGCACGAGCTGGAGCGCATCCTCAAGGACGACGCGCTGAGTGATGAGTTGCGTGCCGAACTGGCTGCCCTGGCTGCCCAAGAAGACCGCTGATCCACCCCGGATCGTCTAAAAGGAAGTTTGCCCAATGTCCGTAGAACATTCTCAAGCGTCGTCCGGCGGCGCTGAAGCACTGACCCAGGATTCGCTCAGCGTTTATGGCGCCCTGTTCAGCAAGATCAACCTCAACCCCATCACCGAAATGGGCGGCATCGATGTGTATCAAAGCACCGATGCACTGGCTGAGGTTTCAGCCGATGAGCGTGTAACCGCGGCAGTCAGTGTGTTTCTGGAGTTGATCGAGCAATCGTCGCAAAAGGTCGAGCGCCTGGACAAGACCCTGCTCGATGAGCATATCGCCTCCCTCGATGCACAGATCAGCCGGCAACTGGATGCCGTTATGCACCACCCCGACTTTCAGCGCGTGGAGTCGACCTGGCGTGGTGTGAAGTCACTGATCGACCAGACTGATTTCCGCCAGAACGTGCGTATCGAGCTGCTGGATATCAGCAAGGACCACCTGGTGCAGGACTTCGAGGATGCACCGGAAATCGCCCAGAGCGGGTTGTACCTGCACACCTACACCCAGGAGTACGACACACCCGGTGGCGAGCCGATCGCAGCGGCCATCTCCAACTACGAGTTCGACCGCAGCCCCCAGGACATAGCCCTGCTGCGCAATATCTCCAAGGTGTCGGCGGCCGCGCACATGCCATTCATTGGCTCGGTAGGCCCGGCGTTTTTCGGCAAGTCGTCAATGGAAGAGGTCGCGGCCATCAAGGACATCGGCAACTATTTCGATCGTGCCGAATACATCAAGTGGAAGGCGTTTCGCGACAGCGACGATTCCCGCTATATCGGCCTGACCATGCCGCGTGTGCTGGGGCGCTTGCCTTATGGGCCAGACACCGCGCCGGTGCGCAGCTTCAACTACGTCGAAAACGTCAAAGGGCCGGACCACGAGAAGTATCTGTGGACCAACGCCTCGTTCGCCTTTGCGGCCAACATGGTCAAGAGCTTCATTGCCAACGGCTGGTGTGTACAGATCCGCGGGCCACAGTCCGGCGGCGCTGTCACTGACCTGCCGATCCACCTGTACGACCTGGGCACGGGCAACCAGGTGAAAATCCCTTCCGAGGTGATGATCCCGGAAACCCGCGAGTTCGAGTTCGCCAACCTCGGTTTCATCCCCCTGTCGTATTACAAGAACCGTGACTACGCCTGCTTCTTTTCGGCCAACTCGGCCCAGAAGCCGGCGCTGTACGACACTGCCGACGCTACCGCCAACAGCCGTATCAATGCCCGCCTGCCGTACATCTTCCTGCTGTCGCGCATCGCCCATTACCTGAAGCTGATCCAGCGCGAGAACATCGGTACGACCAAGGATCGCCGTCTGCTTGAGATGGAACTGAACAGGTGGGTTGGCGGGCTGGTCACCGAGATGACCGATCCGGGCGATGATCTGCAGGCGTCCCATCCGTTGCGTGAGGCGAAGGTGATTGTTGAGGACATCGACGACAACCCGGGCTTCTTCCGCGTCAAGTTGTTCGCCGTGCCGCACTTTCAGGTCGAAGGCATGGACGTCAACCTTTCGCTGGTTTCGCAGATGCCCAAAGCGAAAGCCTGACCCCCTCGTAGGAAACACTAGCCATGAAAATCGACCGCCCCTTGTGGGCCGCGGGAGCCCTGTTGTGCCCGCAGCAGTTCCAGCAGCAGGCACGCTGGGAGGCCTGGGCCAACGAAAATATTGCCCAGTTGGCCTTGGTACACCCCTGGGGCGTGCGAGCGGTGGCATTCGATCCCCACGCCCTGCACCTGGGCAAACTCAAGGCAACCCGGATATGCATGCGCATGCCCGATGGCACGCTGATCGACAGCGATAACGTCGATCAGTTGCCGCCCGCCCTGGAGCTGGCGCAGGTACTGCCTGAAACCAGCCCGCAAGCCACCTTGTTGCTGGCATTGCCGCTGGAGCAGGCCAATGGCAACAACTGTGTGTTTGAAGGCAAGCAGGCTGAGCGGCCGACGCGTTATCGGCAGGTCTGGCGCCAGGTCCAGGATGCCTACGCGGACGAGACACAGTCGATGGGCGTGCTGGAGCAGGCACTGAGCCTTCGCCTGAGTAGCGATGACAACGGTGACTACCTGACCTGTCCGGTGGTGCGCTTGATACGTGACGGGCAGGGCGCCTGGATTCTTGACCCTGAGTACGTGCCGCCGTTGCTGAGCTTTGCCGCCCACCCGGGGCTCGTGAACGAACTGGACAATCTGCTGACGCAGCTGTCGGCCAAACGTCAACGCTTGATGGGCATGCGTCGTGAAAGCAACCAGCGCATGGCTGACTTTGCCGTGGCGGACGTGTCGCTGTTCTGGCTGCTCAATGCCTTGAACACCTACCAGCCGGTACTGGCCGATCTCAAGGCGTATCCGGACCGGCATCCCGAGCAGGTTTACCTGGAGCTGGTAAAGCTGGCCGGCAGCCTGCTGACGTTTTCCCTGGACCAAGATCTGGACAGCATTCCCGCGTACCGGCATGACGCACTTGAACACGTGTTCATGCCGCTGTTGCGCACCCTTTCCAAATTGCTGGAGGCCAGCCTGCCATCGCGCGTCATCGCCCTGGACCTTGAGGCAGTCGATGCCAACCGCTGGCAAGCAAGGCTCAGTGATGCGCGCTTGCGTGAGCCGCAAGGCGCCGACTTCTACCTCTCGGTACGTTGCGCTCTGCCGGCCGCTCAACTGCAGAGCCAGTTCCCGCGGCTGTGCAAAGCCGGTGCGCCCGACGATGTCGCCCATCTGGTCAACGCCGCGCTCGATGGTGTGCCTCTTAAATCGCTCAGTCATGTGCCGGCGGCCATCCCGTTGCGCCTGGAGAACCAGTATTTCGCCCTCGACCTAAGTCACCCCAAAGGCCAGGCAATGCTCAACGCAGGTACCTGTGCCTTCTATGTGCCGAGCACCTTGGCCGATGTGAAGCTTGAACTGTTCGCGGTGCTGCGCACATGAATACGACAGCCATGAACGTACGATCCACGACGGTGGATATAGATGCATTGCTGCAGGACAGCTATCTGCTGGTGGTGGAGCTGCTGCAGGGGGCATCGGCTCAGAACAGCGAGGACCTGTGGGCGCACTGCGTCAAGCAGGTAGAGCGGGTGCGCGAAGGCTTGAAGACTGGCGACGTGGACGAGCGCAGTATCGATCTGATCAGTCACGCGCATTGCGCATTGCTGGATGAGACCGTGCTCAGTCGTGCCAAGGACGTAGCCCATACCCAGTGGGCCAGCGAGCCGCTGCAGGCGAAATTCTTCAGCCATCACCAGGCGGGTGAGTCCCTGTACGAGGACATGCGCGAAGTGCTGCGCCAGCCTGCACCTGACCTGCTGGTGCTCACAGCGTTCGAGCGTGTGCTGATGCTGGGCTTTCGTGGGCGCTACCGCGACATCGACGCCCCGGAGCGCGAGCAACTGCTCACCGCACTCACGGCGCGGGTCGCACCCCTGCGAGTGTCGTGCGGACTGACCACCCGCCGGGTTGGCAGCCGCAAGCTTGGCGTGCCGGGTTGGTTGCAGATGCCCCTGAGCCAGGTTGCTGCGGCTGCATTGTTGCTCGGTGCTGTCTGGTGGGGGCTGGATCATCTGCTGGGCGGTGTGATCGCAACGCTGCTCTTGGGGCAGGCATGAGGACGAGCCGATGACCTTCAAGCACAAGCAAGGGCTTTGGCTATGGGCTGGGTCGCTCGGCTTGGCACTGCTGGCGATTGTCCCTGCGAGCGGTTGGGCTCGGGCGGTGATGGCGCTGGTGATTGTGCTGGTCGTCACTCGCTCCTGGGGCCGCCTGCGCAAGGCAAGCAAGGCTGCAACCCAGTCACTGGTAATGGCCGACGGCTCGCGTCTACCTTCGCTGGCCTACCGGCAACCCGTGGTCCTGGTGTGTGGCGACGGCCTGGACGCTCTGTTCGGCGCCTTGCCAGTCGAGCACCTGGCCGTGCGCAGCACCGCCCATGGTTGCTATGTGCGCGTCCCCGGTATCGATCAATTTCCGTTACTGGTTGCGACCCTGCTGAGCGAACGTCCGCACTGGGGGGCGCAGCTCAGCGTCATGTGGGTCATCAATCCGGATGAGCACAGCGATGGCGCTGTCTTGGCAGGACAGCTGCGGGCCTTCGGCTATCAACTCGCGCAAGTTCGCAAGCGTGGCCTCGCATTGCCGCTGATACTGACCAGCTACCTGCAAGCCACGCAAGGTGAAGGCCCGTGGTTCAGTTGGGAGGCAGGGTTGGCCCAGCCCTGTGTACGGAATGCAAACAGCTGCGTAAGCCTTGATCAGTGGCAGCGGCAGGCGGCTGATACTGCGACCCGGGCGGCGCGCGTACAGCTCAGTGCAAAGCTGGGCGGTGTAGCGGCCTGGCTGAACGAGTGGGTGGTGCCGCAGTTGTTGACCGAGCAGGTGCGCTCACCTGTCGGCCTGCCGCTGGCCTGTGCGATCACAATGGTGCCCACCCCCGGCCCGGTGCAGCAGGGAAGCCTGTGGCGGCAATGGCTGCGAGACCGACTGGGGTTGCTTGATATCCGCAGCGCCGAGCAGGCAGCAAGCAGCTCGCTGCCGTTTCCGGATCCGCTGCTGGGGTTGTTGCCCGGCGGTACCCGGCGCTCATCATTGCAGGGCGCGCCCGTGGCTGCGATGTGGATGCTGGTGGTCGCCGCGATCATCGCCTTGTGCAGTTCAGCGTGGCAAAACACCTTGCTGGCGCGCCAGGTGACAGACGACCTGCGCCGTTATCACATGGCTTTCCCTTCCAGTCACGTCGACCGGGATGGATCTACCGTGCACGAGGAAGCGCTTGGGGTCTTGCGCGAGGATGCGGTGCGCCTGGACGGCTATTACCGCCAGGGCGCGCCCCTCAGCCTGGGGCTGGGTTTGTATCGGGGCGACCAACTGCGTCCCCCGGTACTTGCCACCATCGCCGGTCATCGCCTGCCATTGGCGGCGCCTGCACCGCAAACAAACGCCGATCCGGTGCGCCTGGACAGCCTGTCGCTGTTCGCCATCGGCAGCGCACAGCTCAAGCCCGAATCAACCCAGGTGCTGATCAACGCCCTGGTAGGCATCAAGGCCCAGCCCGGCTGGTTGATCGTCATTGCCGGGCACACCGATGCCACGGGCAATGCTGACCAGAACCTGCAGTTGTCCCGTGCCCGAGCCGCTGCGGTGCATGAGTGGTTCAAACGCATGGGTGAGATCCCCGACAGCTGTTTTGCAGTGCAGGGCTTTGGCGCCAGCCAGCCGATCGCCAGCAATGACACCGAGGCCGGGCGCGCGGCCAATCGACGCGTAGAAATCCGCCTGGTGCCGGATGCGGACAGCTGTGTGCTGTCCGTGCCCGGGCCGGGCACATCCCCTGCTGCCGCGACTGCGGCAGTTATGAACTAAGAAAAGGAGCTTCACATGGCAATTCCGGTTTACCTGTGGCTGAAAGACGATGGTGGTGCGGATATCAAAGGTTCGGTGAATGTGCAGGGGCGCGAGGGCAGCGTCGAAGTGATTGCCCAGGACCACGGCGTGTTTATCCCCACCGATAACAATACCGGCAAGCTGACCGGTGCGCGGATACATGAACCGTTTCTGTTCACCAAAGAAATCGATGCCTCCAGCCCTTACCTCTACCGGGCAGTCAAGTCCGGGCAGACCCTCAAGAAAGCTGAGTTCAAGTGGTATCGCATCAACGATGCAGGCCAGGAAGTCGAGTACTACAACACCACGCTGGAGAACGTGAAAGTGGTGAAAGTCGCCTCGAAAATGCACAACGTCAAAGACCCCGTGACCGAGAAGCTCAACCACCTGGAGTTGGTCGAGTTGCGCTACGAGAAGGTCACCTGGACGTTCAAGGACGGCAACATTGTCCACTCCGACTCCTGGAACGAGCGAGAAAGCGCCTGACCCAGCTGCACCCGCGGGCGATGTTCGCCTGCGGGTGCCTGGTCTGCTGGGGGAGCGCCTGTACGCGGGCGCTCATCCCAATTCATCGACCTTCATGACTACCGCGAGCAGCTTCGGCTCCCTGCCGAACATCCAGGACAAGGACGCACCCCATGGCACATTCCTCCACCCGATTGCTACGCCGCCTCAATCCTTACTGCGCCCAGGCGCTGAGTGCGGCGGCTTCGTTGTGTCAAGGCCGTGCCCACGGCCAGATCAGCATCGAGCACTGGCTGCTCAAGTTGTTAGAGCAGGGCGAGGGCGACCTCACCGTGATCGCACGGCGCTACGAATGGGACATGGACGCCTTGTGGCACGGTCTGCTCGAGCATCTGGACCGTCTGCCGCGCAGCGTTCAGAGCAAGCCGCAGTTGTGCGGCAAGTTGCAGCAATTGATCAGCAACGCCTGGCTGAATGCATCGCTGGAAGACAACAGCGACACCCTGCGGTCGGCCCACCTGCTCAGTGCGCTGATTGAGGCGCCCGGCTTGCTGGCCTGCGAAGCCGCCTGGCCGCTGCTGAGCATAAGCCCGGTGCAGTTGCAAAACCTCGTTGCGCTACTGGACCAGCACTCCGAAGAGCGCCCCCAGATACAGGCGCAAAAAGCCCTCGCCGGTACGGACGCAATCACGGACGCATCGGCAACCGTAGTCGGTCATTCTGTGAGCAATGCCCGGCATGAGGTGCTGGACAGATTCACTCAGGACATCACCGCCAAGGCCGGGGCAGGGCAGATCGATCCAGTGTTTGGCCGGGACGATGAAATCCGGCAGGTCATCGACATCCTGAGTCGCCGACGCAAGAACAACCCGATTCTGGTCGGCGACCCCGGGGTCGGCAAAACCGCGCTGGTCGAAGGCCTGGCGCTGCGTATTGCCCAAGGCACCGTGCCGGACAGCCTCAAGGCGGTCAGTGTGCGCACACTTGACCTTGGGCTGTTGCAAGCCGGTGCTGGCGTCAAGGGCGAGTTCGAGCAACGCCTGAAAAATATCATCGATGCCGTGCAGCAATCGGCCAACCCGGTGCTGCTGTTCATCGACGAAGCTCACACTCTGATCGGAGCCGGCAACCATGCAGGCGGCGGCGATGCCGCCAACCTGCTCAAGCCAGCCCTGGCCCGGGGTGAGTTGCGCACCATCGCCGCCACCACCTGGAGTGAATACAAACAATACTTCGAGCGCGACGCTGCGCTGGAACGGCGCTTTCAAGTGGTCAAGGTCGACGAGCCCGATGACGCCAATGCCAGCCTCATGTTGCGTGGCCTCAAAGCGCGTTACGCCAGCCATCACGGCGTGCATATCCAGGATGCCGCAGTGCAGGCCGCGGTCATCCTGTCGCGACGTTACCTGACCGGGCGCCAGTTGCCGGACAAGGCCGTCGACCTGCTCGATACCGCCAGCGCCCGGGTGCGCATGAGCCTGGACTGCGAGCCCCAGGCGCTGGTGCGGATCAAGTCCCGGCAGGCTGCCCTGGCGCTGGAGTGCCAGGCGCTTGAGGATGACCAGCGCCTGAGCGGCCTTGGCAGTGACGAGCGCTTGGCAAACATAGCGGCGCAACACGCGGCGTTCGATCACCAACGCATCGAACTGGAGCGCCAATACCGCCATGAGCTCGAGCTTACCCAACAGTTGCTTGACGCTCGTCAGGCCGAGAGTCCGCAGCCGCAAGCCTGTCAGGACCTGCAACAGCGGCTGGACCACGTGCAGGGCAACCGCCCGTTGCTATCACTGGATGTCACGGCCCGCAGCGTGGCCGAAGTCATCGCCGACTGGACAGGCGTCCCACTGGGCAGCCTGCTCAAGGATGAACAGGCCGGTCTGTTGACCCTGGAGCAGCAACTGGCCGAGCGGGTGATAGGGCAGGCGCCTGCTTTGGGCGCGCTGGCCCAGCGGCTGCGGGCGGCGCGCACCGGTCTTACCGAAGAGTCAGCGCCCCAGGGTGTGTTCCTGCTGGTGGGCACCAGCGGTGTCGGCAAGACCGAAACCGCTCTGGCGCTGGCAGATTGTCTGTTCGGTGGTGAACGGTCACTGATCACCCTCAACCTCTCCGAGTACCAGGAAGCCCACACCGTCAGCCAGCTCAAAGGCTCTCCGCCGGGTTACGTAGGCTACGGCCAGGGCGGGGTGCTCACCGAAGCGGTGCGCCAGCGCCCCTACAGCGTAGTGCTGCTCGACGAAGTGGAAAAGGCCCACCGCGACGTACTCAACCTGTTCTATCAGGTCTTCGATCGCGGCTTCATGCGTGACGGCGAAGGGCGCGAAATCGACTTTCGCAACACCGTCATCCTGATGACCTCCAACCTGGGCAGTGATGAACTGCAGGCTTGCCTGCAGGCGCAACCCGATGCGCCGGAGAGCACCTTGCACGAACTGCTGCGGCCAATCCTGCGCGAGCATTTCCAGCCGGCGTTGCTGGCAAGGTTCCAGACCCTGATCTACCGTCCGCTGGATGCCGACGCACTCAAGCGCATCGTCATCCTCAAACTGGCCAAAGTCGCCCGCCGCCTGCAGTACCATTACGGCCTCGATTGCCAGCATGACGAGCGCTTGAGTGACGCCCTGGTTGCCGCCTGCCTGTTGCCCGACACCGGAGCGCGCAACATCGACAGCCTGCTCAACCAACAAATACTGCCGGTACTCAGCCAGCAACTGCTGCAGCGTCAGGCGGCCGGGCAGCGCATCAGCGGCGTGACCCTGGGTTACAGCGAAGAAGAGGGCATCACCTTGCAGTTCAGCGATGCGCAGCAGGTCGCCGCGTCCGCTGATAGCGAGGCCCAGGCATGACCATGGCCCTCCCGAGCTTCTTCGACCACAGCCGCCACAAACTGCAGGTCCGCAATGTCAGCGCAACGCTGGACGTACT
>RCUI01000661.1_pt1 | contig 10858 bp, 6 predicted proteins | sample 2166121 | NCBI WGS metagenome assembly RCUI01 (sample SAMN09932700, study PRJNA488358) | compost metagenome | feature: garden; material: soil; isolation source: compost soil in succinic acid-enriched culture | place: Germany: Experimental Botanical Garden Goettingen | collected 2016-01-27
AACAACGTGACTTCGACTTTGTCCTGACCGACCTGTTGATGCCCGGCATGGACGGTGTGCAGTTCATCCAGCGTCTGGCCGGGCTGCGCTGCAAGCCCGACCTGGCGATCATGAGCGCCGCCTCCCGGCGTATGCTAATGGCAGCCAGCCTGGTCGCGAAAAACCTCGGTGTCGAGGTGATCGGATTGATCTCCAAGCCAGTCTCGCCTGGCGCTTTGCGTAGCGTGACCGAGCAACTGCGGCGCAAGCATCAGGTCGCTGCGCAAGCCGCTGCCGCCCCGGTCGCCGAGTTTGACCGCCAGACCGTATTGCAGGCCCTTAACAACCGTGCTTTTCAGGCCTGGTTCCAGCCCAAGAAGTCGTTGCACAACGGTCGTATCGTCGCGGCCGAAGCCCTGGTGCGCTGGATGCATCCTGAACAGGGGGTGTTATTGCCCGGCTCATTCCTGCCTGCGCTGAAAACTTTTGGCCTGGAGGAACGCTTGCTGTGGCTGATGCTCAAACAGGCCATGGACGCCCAGGCCCGCTGGCGCGAACAGGGCTATGACATTCCGGTGTCGATCAATTTGCCCACCCACCTGCTCAACAGCCACGACCTGGCGGACCGCCTGCTGGAGTTTGTCCTCCATCATCAGGGCATACCCGGCAAGCTCTGCTTCGAACTGATGGAGAGTTCCACCCCGGAAGACATCAGCAACTTCTACGCCGGGGCCTGCCGCTTGCGCATCAAGGGGTTCGGCCTGTCCCAGGATGATTTCGGCCAGGGCTACAGTTCCTACCTGAACCTGGTGTCGGCCCCGTTCACCGAACTGAAGATAGACCGCGCACTGGTTCAGGGCTGCCATGAAAACGAAAACATGACCTCGGCCCTGACCAGCATTGTCGCCCTGGGCCGCAAGCTCGGCCTGACCGTGGTGGCCGAAGGCGTGGAAACCTCCAAAGAGCTTGCCCTGTTGCGCAAGATCGACTGCGATCAGGCCCAGGGTTTCCTGATTTCCCATGCGGTGTCGTCGGATCAGTTCCAGCAACTGTTGAACCTTGATGGGGCGGCGAGCCTTTATTGACCCATCCCAGCAACCCTCGGCCACTATCAGAGGTAAAATTCGTCAGATATCGATATTTTGCGGCTCTGCGGACACTGTTCATGAACAAAGACAACGCCCCACTGGAAAACCTTACCCGCAGTTCGTTGCGCCTGAACACGGGGATGATGATTCTGCTGGGGTTGGCGTTGTTGCTGGTCAGCACCAGCTTCTGGTCGTTTCAGCGCCTGATTGAAGAAAACCATGACACTGTACGCTTTCATTTTGCCCGCTTGCTGGAGAACATCCAGGAGCAGGAAGCCTTTCTGAAAACGCTGACCGAGCAAGATCTTCAGGGCGAATTGCGCTCTGACGAAGTCCCTCGGATGCATGTGTTTACACCCTTGCCGAACGAGGGGGCGAATATTTATCAAGGGCAGCTGTTTTCGTTCTCAATGCCCTTCAGCGTGAAACTCGATAAGCACAATGTTGCTGCACACGAACAATCGAAGGTCCTTGCTCTGGGGGCAAACCTGGCTGGCTTATACAGTACGTTCTGGTCAGCCTCGCACTTCCCGTCCCCGCAAGTAATTCTGTTCGGTCCACACGACAGCTACGATATTACCGTGCCCGCAGCCGGACGCGGGCGTAGCAAGATATTGAGCGATAACGAACGTTTCACTGACGTGGTCAAGACTGTCCGTGCTCGCACACCGCAAGACAGCCACTACCTGATGAACAACGGGATCGACTGGCAAAGCTACGTCGAGGTGCCCGACCGATCGACACCTGCGCGGTTGCTGGCGTATGTAAGCCTCCAGCGCAACGCTGATCAGTTACAGGCTAAGGCGGCCGACGCTCGCGTTACGGTGGCCTCATTGCTCGACCTGGCACAGATAAACGACTTTGAACGCATCATGGACTGGTTGGTGTATGACCGCTTCACCTTGATTGCTCCGGCCGGTGAAGTGCTGATTGGTATCCAGCGCCCCGAATCACTCCTGCACGAGGGGCTCAACCTCAAGCCCGAAGGGCTGGTGTTCAAGCTGGTCAATCACGACGGTCCCGGCTGGGCAGCCATCTATACCATCAGCTTCAAGAGTTTCTTCCGCTATGCATTCTGGCCACTGACCAGTTTGTTGCTTTCGTTCCTGGCTATCATCGGTCTGGGCTGGCTGGCCAGCCGCTGGTACAAAAAGCAAGTTATCCTCCCTGCGCGCCAAGCTCACGAAAGCATCGCCGAAAGCGAGGCATTCAGCCGCGTAGTGATCGACACTGCACCGACCGGATTGTGCGTGGTGCGCCGTGCGGACCAGCAGATTCTGGTGGAAAACCAGCGCGCCCAGCAATGGCAAGGCACCACCGCACTGATCAAAGCCCTCGATCAACAGCAAGACGACGCTGATACCGGAGAACACGACCTGGAGATCGATGGCCGTCACCTGCAGGTCGGCTTCGTCGCTACCCGTTATCAGGGCCAGGACGTACGGCTGTACGCCTTCAACGACGTCACCCGGCATATCGAGGATGCCCACGCCCTGGAACAGGCACGGCGCGCCGCCGATGCCGCCAACGAAGCCAAAACCCTGTTCCTGGCTACCATGAGCCATGAAATCCGCACCCCGCTGTACGGGGTGTTGGGGACCCTGGAGCTGCTTGGCCTGACCGATCTGGAACCACGCCAGCAGGCCTACCTGAACACCATCCAGCGCTCCTCCGCGACCCTGTTCCAATTGATCAGCGATGTGCTGGATGTCTCCAAGATCGAGTCCGGGCAAATGGCCATCGAGCCGGTCGAATTCTGCCCGCTGGACATGCTCGAAGACACTTTGCATACCTATGCGGCCTTTGCCGAGCGCAAGGGTTTGCAGCTTTACGCCTGCACGGATGCCCAACTGCCCAACAGAGTGTTCGGCGATCCCATGCGGATTCGCCAGATCCTCAATAACCTGTTGAGCAACGCAATCAAGTTCACCGACACCGGCCGGGTGGTGTTGCGTACCCGCGTGCTGGAGCATGCACAGGGTAAAGTCAGTCTCGAATGGCAGGTCACCGATACCGGCATCGGTATCAGCGAAGCGCAGCAGGCCAAGCTGTTCGAGCTGTTCTATCAGGTCAAGGATGCCTCCAGTGAAGGCGGTGCGGGGTTAGGCTTGCCGATCTGCTGGTGGCTTAGTGAATTGATGGGCGGGCAGTTGAAAGTGGTCAGCGAGCCAGGGCTGGGCAGCAGCTTTTCGCTGAAGATGGAGTTGTCAGTGATCCCCGGCGAATTACCTGACTGCCCCGCTATCGAGCACGACCCGACGCCAGTGTACGTATGCGCCCCACTACCGGAACTGGCAAAAAATTACTGCGACTGGCTTGAGCGCCTGGGCATCGCCGCGACCCCGACAGCCTCTCCACTGACACCTGGCAACCCAGAGGCGCTGCTGATCGAAGTGCTTGCCAACACCCCTGAGTTGTCCTGGCGCGGACCACGGGTCTGCTGTATCAGCGGTGGAGGCAATCCTGCCGAATACCTTGATGGCCACTGGGAAGTCGACATGCACGACATGCGCGCGGTAGCTCAGGCCGTAGCACTGGCCCGTCAAGGTGTTTCCAGGCAAGCCAGCGATAACTGCGCCGCGCAAAGCGTGAGCCTGCAATTGCATATCCTCGTAGCCGAAGACAACCCGATCAACCAGGCCATCCTCAAGGAGCAGCTCGAAACACTGGGGTGCAGTGCCGTGGTCGTGAGCAACGGCGAACAGGCCTTGCACCTGTGGCAACCGGAGGTCTTCGACCTGGTGCTCACCGACGTCAATATGCCGGTCATGAACGGTTATGAGCTGGCCAAGGCACTGCGTGCTAACGGCAGCCAGTTGCCGATCATCGGCGTTACTGCCAACGCGATGCGCGAAGAAGGCTTACGTTGCATGGAAGTGGGTATGAATGCCTGGATCGTCAAACCCCTGAGCCTGCAAACCTTGCGGGTACACCTGACCAAGCTGTGCAAACCGATGCTGCATAGCAGTCCGTCACGTATCGAGGCTGAAAAACCGAGCGCTTCGCCTGCCGCAACGTCCAGCGACAGGGTAAAACTGTCCCCTGCAATGCGGCCATTGTTCATCAACACCATGCAACAGGACATCACGCTCATCCGCAGCGCCCTGGAACAACAAGACGCCAGAACCATCGCCGAGCGCCTGCATAGCATGGCCGGCGCGCTCGGCGCAGTTCAGGCCAGCAGCCTGGCCAACCACTGCATCGACCTGGAGTATCAACTGCACAACACAAAACTCGATGCTGCCCTTACTCAGAAAGTACAGCGAGCACTGAAACGTCTTGCGACAATATTGAGTACCCTCGAGTAAAATCAACTAGCCACCCCGTACGGACACCCACCTCGCACCGGTATAACAGGCTGTATTAATGGAAAAACTCAAGGTCATCATCGCTGACGATCACCCCATCGTCCTTCTCGGTGTACGCGAGCTGGTCGAGCGCGACCCACGCTTTTGCGTGGTTGGCGAGGCCGTGTGCTCGAACGGCCTGATCGAATTGCTTGAACAGCAGCCAGTCGACATCGTCATCTCCGACTACAACATGCCGGCTGACTCCCCCTATGGTGATGGACTCAAACTGGTCGACTACCTGAAACGTCATTATCCCCACATCCAGATTCTGATTTTGACGATGATCTCCAACCACCTGATTCTTACCCGCCTGCAGGAGCTGGGAGTCGTTGGCGTCATTCAGAAGAGTCAATTACATACGGAAATCGAACTGGCGCTCAATGCCATCGCCCGTCAAAGCACCTATCAAAGTCTGGAGCCTGCGAAAACATCGGTAATTGATTCCAACACAGCTATTGATGAACGCGTGGCCAGTCTATCGCCGAAAGAGTTTGAAATATTGCGATTGTTTGTTTCCGGAAAAAGTGTAAGCGACATTGCACGCAGCCAGAGTAGAAGTGCAAAGACCATCAGCGCACAAAAAATATCAGCCATGCGCAAACTTGAAGTCAGCAGTGATCAGGATTTATTGACCTATTGCCTGGAGCGTAGCATTTTCAACTGAACGTTCCATTCAAAAATAGCCTTTACCGATGTCATCAACAACTATGCCTGCTCCGTTGATAACACCAACGTCGATCGCATGATCACCATGGACATAAGCGCCGCCGAGAGCCCCGTCTCGGCAGGCGTTACGAGCAAGTACCGCAACCTCAACGCCAACTGCAACCTGAGCTGCTAGAAGTTGGCGTGCTTGCCTTGAACCTTGCCTGAAATACAACGCTTTCGACATATTCTCATGATCTCGCCTTAACGAAAGCGCCCACATTAAGAATCGTCTGATGTCCGCAATTAGTCATAGTCGCTATTGTTCGCTGAAGTTTCCATGAAGCTCATACCCGACCAACAGCATTGGACATCATATGAAAAAACCTTCTCTGGCATCGAACAACTAAAGGCGTACCGCCGAAAGCAATAACCCCGGTCGTTCGACCGGCAAGCCCTTCATTCTAAACACCAACCGCTTGAACGCCCCAAGCTCGAAAGCCATTTTATTTCAACAAGACAGAGCATTTACTTTCAAGCCTGTAACAAGGAGTTAAAACCGTGCATAAATCTATTAAAGCATTCCTGGCCATCACGACCACAGGCTTTATTACCAGCACCGCCGTCGCAGCCGACGGTACCGTGAACTTCAGCGGTGAAATTATCGCAGCATCCTGCAGCATCAGTGCTGGCGCAGGCACTAGCGTTACTGGCGCGGCCGGAGATCAGGTTATTGATGTCAAGCTCGGCAAAATCAGCTCCAACTCGATCAAGGGAGTAGCCGGTGGCGGAATCACGGCAGGCCAGACTGTCAACCTCAACCTCGATTGTGGTACGACCGCTGCCGATGTGACCGCAGTGACCATGCAATTCGACCCGAGTAGCGGTTCGGGCATCGACGGCAAGAACCCCAACTTGCTGAGAACCACCGGCACCGCTACCGGCGTTGGCATCGGCATCTATAACACTGCCAACAGGCTGCTGAACCTGTCGTCGAACGAAAGCATCAGAGGCGCGATCTCGGGCGATGCGACAGCTGGCTACAAAGCCAAACTGAGTCTGCGTGCGGCCTATGTGGCCAATGGCTGGACGGTCAAGCCAGGTACTGCCACCGGTACCCTGCCGTTCACCCTGAGCTACGAATAATCCCGTCGAGTAACAGAGGGGTGTAGTTACACCCCTTAGCTATCTACAGAGTTGTCGATGAAAACACTGATGTTTGCAAAAGTGGCACTGGCCGGGGCGCTGACCTGCTTCACCTCGCTGGCCGATGCGGGAATCATGCTGGGCGGAACGCGGGTGCTGTATACCGAGCCTAGCAAGGAAGCCTCCATCATGGTGATGAACCAGGGCGTGCAAGACATCATGATCCAGTCCTGGATCGAGCCCGACGCGCAAGGCGGTACGCAAAATGTGCCATTCGTGGTAACGCCAGCGCTCAGTCGTCTGGGAGGTAATAAACAGCAGTTGTTGCGAATCTTTTATTCCGGCGAACATTTGCCAAGCGATAAGGAGTCGCTGTTCCGGCTGAATGTTCAGGAAATCCCGCAAAAGTCCAAAGACGACAATAACCTGCAAATTGCGGTGCGCCAGCGACTGAAACTGTTCTATCGGCCTGCCGGCCTGGTGGGCAAACCCGATGAAGCCCCGCAACAACTCCATTGGCGTCTGGTCGAGCAGTCAGGCAAAGCAGCCGTTGAAGTGCGCAACCCTACGGTGTTCCACGTTTCATTCGCCAGCGTCACGCTGCGCAGCGGCTCTGCGACCTACCCCGTCTCCGCTGGCATGATTGCTCCGGGCAAGACGCAAGTCTTCAACGTGCAAGGATTGCCCGCCGGTAAAACGCTCAAGCCCACGACCGTAGAATTCAACAGCATTAATGATTACGGCGGTCATGACACTCACTCAAGCAAGCTGAGCCACTAGCACGTTTCGAACGCCCCTTCGGGCAGAAACTAAGCGCAGGCAAAGTCTAGACAGTTTATTAATAACAAGCTTGGTTTCTGAAACTTTCAGAAGTCAGGCTGACGGGTGGGCACATGCCAACTTTAACGAAAGTTAGAAAAGTTAACGCCGCCCTCCTCCCCGGAGTTTCGTGCGTCATAACCTTGGGGGCTACAGCACAGGCAGCGGCAACAGAGGTGCAATTCAACGAACTGTTCTTGAACAAAGCAGGCACTTCGATTGACCTCAAATATTTTGAACACGGCAATACGGTGCAACCGGGCACCTACAATGTTGATATCTATTTGAACCAGTCGTTGTCTAAGCGTCAGGATATTAACTTCAGCCTCGACAGCACCACTGGCAAAGTAAAGCCGATCATTCACCTGGCGCTACTCAAAGAATTAGGCGTCGATATCCAGCGCCTGGAGAAAGACGGCATTATTGCGCCGACCGCTGACGACTCGCAGATCGTCGATGTGGTCACGTTGATCAAGGGCGCAACCGTGGAGTTCGAGGTCACTCGCCTGGCCCTGGAAATCAGCGTGCCGCAGATTTACGTCAAGCGTCAGGTGCGCGGCTATGTTGACCCTTCCTTATGGGACCAGGGGCTTACTGCCTTCTATACCGATTACCAGGCCAATTTCAGTCGTAACCAGATGAGCGGCAACCGTAGTGATTACCGCTACCTCAGCCTGCGCAATGGTTTCAACTTCGCGGGCTGGCGTTTGCGTAACGAGTCTGCGTTGACGGGCAGCACTGGCACCAAGAACATCTTTCGTAGCAACCGCAGCTATGCCGAGCACGACCTCTTGAGTATCAAGGGCAAGTTCGCCTTGGGCGAACTTTATAGCCAAGGCGACATCTTCGATAGCGTGCGTTTTCGCGGCACCCAGATCAGTTCCGATATCGGCATGTTACCGGACAACGAAATCGGCTATGCGCCTGTGGTGCGTGGCATCGCAGAAACCAACGCGACCGTTGAGGTACGCCAAAACGGCTATGTGATCTACTCCACGAGCGTGTCGCCCGGGGCCTTTGAAATTACCGATATCTATCCCAGTGGCTCCAATGGCGATTTGACGATCAAGATCATCGAGGCCGACGGGCTGGAGAGAGAATACACACAGGCCTACTCCTACTTGCCGGTAATGACGCGTCAAGGGAACTTCCGTTACAGCCTGGCTGCCGGTGAGTACACCTATGACGGCCAGCCATCACCAACATTCACCCAGGGCACACTGGTGTATGGACTATCGAACAACCTGACGATGTATGGCGGTGGGCTGACAGCGCAGGATTACAAAGCTGCAAACGTCGGGGTCGGCGTCAATTCCGGGATTGGCGGCTTTTCCTTCGATATCACCAACAGTCACTCAAAAGCCATGCAGGGTAAGACCGATGTAGGCCAGAGCGCGCGGTTTCTCTACTCAAAAACCCTCAACGCGACCAATACAAGCTTCACCATGGTCGGCTACCGCTACTCAACCGCGGGCTATCGAACCTTCAGCCAGCACGTTGATGACCTTACCTACCTGAACCAACAATCGTCCGGCCGGCAAAAAAGCCGGGTAGACATGAACATCAACCAATCGCTGGGACAACGTGGCTCGATGTACGCCAGTCTGGGCGAAGCCAGCTACTGGAACCGTCAGGGCCGCACGCGCAACTGGCAGTTCGGCTACAGCGGCAGTCTGGCCGATGCCAGCTACAGCCTCGCCATCGCCCGGACCGACAGCTCTGGCGGGAGCAACTCCGACACTCAGCTCACCGCGTCACTGAGCATTCCATTGGGACGTGGTGCCCGGTCGCATCGTGTGTATGCCACTGCCCTGGCCTCACAGCACGGCGACTCCAGTGTGCAAAGTGGTGTTTCCGGCTATCTGAATGAGCGCAATACGCTCAGCTATTCCGTACAGGCCGCGCACAGCAAGCAGAGCGGTAACTCCAGTGGCATCGGCCTGGGATGGGACACCCCTACTTCGCGGATCAATGGCAACTACAACCAGAGTCGCGACAACAAACACATGGACCTGAGTGCCGGTGGATCTGTAGTGGTGCACCGAGACGGCGTCACCTTCGGCCAACCGCTGGGGGAAACCTTTGCGTTGATTGAGGTGCCTGACGTCTCAGGAGTCGGCGTGGACAATTCGGCCTCCATTCGCACCAACCGCAAAGGCTACGCCGTGGTGCCCTATGTACAGCCCTATCGGTACAACTGGATCAATCTGGATACCGCTACGCTGGACAGCAACACCGAAGTGAGCGAGAGCACGGCCATGCTCGTGCCTACTCGTGGCGCCATCGTCAAGGCACGCTACGCCTCCGAGCAAGGTCGGCGCGTGCAATTTGACCTGAAGCTGGACAGCGGCCAGCGAATTCCGTTTGGCGCCCAGGCCCATGACGCCCAAGGCAAAGCGCTGGGCATCGTCGACAACCTGTCCAGACTCCTGGTCTTCGGCATTGATGATCAAGGAACACTGGAGCTGCGTTGGAGCACCGGCACCTGCAAGGCTGAGTATCAATTGCCCGCTGCGCAAAGGGAACGGGCCTATGAGCGCTTCGAACTGCTCTGCCGCACTTAATTAGAACAGTAAATATTTAAAGCTACGAGGTTATTGAAATGCGTAGATGGGTCGGGCGGGTGACCGGGATTTTGGGGCTGATTACAAGTGGATCGGCGTGGGCAGATTGCAGCCCGGCAGGAGACCCTCAACCGCACTATTCTATTTATGTCCCTGCGAAACTTGTGATGCAACCAGTTCCAGTTGGTGGTGTGCTCGCCAGCTTTGAATCGAAAGCTGTAAATGATGTTTATGGCGTTTGCAACTATCACTCATTAATTAAAACCACTCTGGACACCCGGGGGCGGGAGCCCTCAGGCATCCCAAATGTGTATAAGACGAACATTGAGGGTGTAGGTATACGTATAACCGGATGGGCTAACAACCAATTGCACTTTACCCCGCCATCAGAATCATTTACCCCCCCCGAGGTGAATGGGCACATTCTGTACCCATCGTACATAAAAGTCGAATATATACGAACAGGCATCGCACTTGGATCATCAGGGCAGGTGACCACTGACTTTCGTGTGGAGCATATAGTCCCGTTCATACAGACGGTATCCTTCGAGCCTACCGCCAAGTCTACCGAACTGATCAACGAAGTTTACTTTACCAGTTGCGAGTCACAGACGCCGAACCTTGATGTCCCCATGGGAAAACAACAGATTACACAAATCAGTGCCAATGCCGCACCGAAGAAAACGTTTACTTTCGAGGTTCGTTGCCGTGGTTCCAAGCCCAGCACACCAATACCGGTGAAAGTCCATTTCGAGGGGGACTCTCCGGCCGAAGGCCAACTGAACCTCTCTGGAGCCGGGCAGCCAGGTGTAGCCAAAGGCGTGCAAATCGCACTCACCACACCTGAGGGGGCGAAGTTGCCCTTCAACAAGGCCAAGGCTGTCGATCTGAAGTGGCTACGCAGCGAACCTACAGCAGAAGTCTACCAATTCTCCGGCGCGGCCCAGTATGTTCCAAGCAACAGTGGCCCGCTCAAACCAGGTCGGGGAGATGCAACCATGACCTACGTGCTTGACTACAACTGATCAGCCAAAGGATGGCGCTGCGCTTCAGGTTCGGGCTGAGTGAACTGCTTCACTCAGCCAGCGCAGCATGATTGCGAGAGTAGTAGATCTGAATAGTACCCCCAAAAACGAAAAAACCCCGCAGACCTAAATCTGCGGGGTTTTCGTATATGGCGGAGAGATAGGGATTTGAACCCTAGGTACTGTCGCCAGTACAACGGATTTCGAATCCGTCCCGTTCGGCCACTCCGGCATCTCTCCAG
>RCUI01000662.1_pt1 | contig 10858 bp, 7 predicted proteins | sample 2166121 | NCBI WGS metagenome assembly RCUI01 (sample SAMN09932700, study PRJNA488358) | compost metagenome | feature: garden; material: soil; isolation source: compost soil in succinic acid-enriched culture | place: Germany: Experimental Botanical Garden Goettingen | collected 2016-01-27
CCGCCGCGTATGCCGACCCCAAGGTCGTTGCCGGTCTCGGTCGCCTGGGTCGCAGTCAGGGTTGTCCTGCCGTTCGGCCGGCCATTGCCGGCAAGCTGATCGATACGCTGCGACGCGGTAGCTATGTGTTCGCCTATTACCCGCAGCAAGACTGGCTGAAAAAATCGCGCTTCCTTAACGCACAGAGCTGTCCGCTGGCTAATCAAGCGCTCGCCAGCATGCGCTGGGACGCAAGGTACCCCAGTCGCCAGTGACGCCTCGAAGCGTTAGGCGTTCATTAGCGACTAGGCTGTCTGGGTTCGGCCCTGCTGCGGCATTCGGAGCGTGTGAGTCAAATCAAATGGGGCGTGCGAGAGGAGAGCATGGCATTCATCCTTGGGGTGGCCACAACAGTACACGAACACTACAAATATCAACATGCATGCGCTGTCATGCTCAGGATTTCCATGGAATTGGTGGCTATCCCACTTTGCAAGAGTCGGTGTCGGCGAGAGGGAATACCTGACCGTCATCAACTCTAACGCTATAGTGAACCGTATACCCAACGGTATCGTTCTTGGCTCGACTTGAACGAATATTCGGATTCTCTGGGTGAGCTGATTTCCACAAGTCAGCTCCTTCAACTATATGGTCAATAATTGCGGGAACGTAATTGTCATCGTCAGGCCAGTCACTGTCCTCTGATCCGTCAATGTGAATAATTACAGTATCCCCATGGTCAACTTTGAACTTATAATCATAGTCAATATTCTCAGCACTGAATCCGACGTTCCCACGAATCCATAACTTCGAGCACATTGTATTTTGCTTAAATCCCGCACCAAATTTTCCGACACCTGCCATGACCTTTATGTTCAACCTTAACTCAAGGTCTTCTTCATATTTCCAATCGACCAAAAGGCTGTTGATTGTAATGGTTATATTTAATGGGCCGTTAATCACATCCTGGAAATCTATCCCGCTCTTACGAAGCTTTGAGTTAATCGTGGCATTGCATTGAGCAGTTGTTATTTTGCCGCTTGTAACTGGCACGAACATTAGGTTATCCGCGTCTTTATTATGCAGCTCGTTGGTTTCGGGGTCTTTCATCTCCACTTGATAAGTTTTGACGTTGGGATTGGGGCTGGGCATGACTTCGACCACCTCTACAAATAGCAGATGCCCAATTTCATGCGCGAGCAGTAACCCATTGGAGCCTTGCCCTAGTATTATTATTGAATAGGGCTGTTCGCTTGGTCTATCCTCGATAATGCGCGTGAGTGCCAAACTATTGGTTCTGCTATCGGAAAATTCTTCTCCATTTAAATAGAAGACTTCGATGGCGTCTTGGCGTTGATGGGATCCCCCTAAATAAAATAGCTCATCAATCCAGACCTCATTCGTATCAAATGGGCTGATTGATTTTATTACGTCATTAGGATCTACCCCGGGTATTTTAAATGCAGGGTTGGGGATTTCATTTATTTCTGTGGCAATGACATTTATTCCACATTTGCACTTCGAGCATTCACACCATACCGAAGCCGCCTCTTTTACATGATCGATAACTTTATCTACTGTAATTGCTCCGCCTAGAATATGAATTCTAAGATCAACATAATCATCGTTGCGCCGAATAGTGTGAGTATTAGGTCTTGGTTTTGGTGCCCAAAAATTCCTTGCCATGGTGTCCCACCTCGTTTTATCTGCCACGGATGTAGCAAGAATTTCCAGGGGATGGTTTAGTCTGCTTAGAGCAAATGTCAATCTTGAATTATATTTATTTGAAATAATGTATAGCCAATATTTATATTCTGAAGTTGTTAATAGTCTATGCTTGAGTACGGCCTTGTGCTGAGCGTTGGGATAGCGAGGAGGTGAGAGGAGGTAAGTGCTTTCCTTCGTGCGCGTGCGGAAGAATGATGATGGAGCGTGATGAACTGCGGAGGAATGATGATGGAACGTGATGAACATGTTGCCCCTGAATCCGCCTTCAGTAATATACCTAGCCAGGTTGTTGTCAAATTCACGAAAGGCTCCGTAACACCACAGCAAGGCGGGGCAAGCAGCCTCAAAGAATCCACCTTGGCCGAGATTCGCAGGGCCGCGCCCGAGGCTGAGATAGCCCCATATTTTTCCCAGGGCGAAACTCGCAGTGCTTCGATAGATCCATTCAATCGATATTTCGCCATTGAGGTGCCTGATGAGCAGGCAGGAGCCTTATTGACGACCAAATTGCTAGCAATTGAAATCATAGAATCGGCATATGTGGCAGGTATTCCTGTCCTTGCCACGGTGGCCCCTGATGATGACCCGCGGAGTAAGCGACAGAGTTACCTTAACCCTGCGCCTGACGGAATAGATGCTCGTTGGGCATGGCAGGTGTCAGACGGTGCCGGTGTCGGTTTCGTGGATGTGGAGTATGGGTGGCGTCTTGATCACGAAGACCTAGTGGATAAAGGGATCACGCTTATTTCCGGAATTAACGATAGTTATCAAGGGCACGGTACGTGTGTCGTGGGCCAAGTTGTGGCCTCTGATAATCTTAAATGGGGTATAGGAATTGCACCTGCCGCTGCCTGTCGAGTAGCTTCAATTAAAAGGAGTGTTAATCGCGTAAATAGTGCGGAGGCAATTTTGTCGGCAGTAGATGTAATGCAGCCAGGCGATGTCCTCCTGATAACGGTGGGAGATCCTTCAGGATATCCATTAGAAACCAGCAATGCAGATTTTGACGCAATCCGGCATGCTGTAGCATCTGGAATTGTGGTGGTAGAGTCTGCAGGGAATCATAGTTTTAACTTGAATGCATATCAGGATGTGCGGGGTAGGAGAACATACAACCGTAACGATATTGATTTTCGGGATTCAGGGGCGATTATCGTAGGTGCAGCTACGGCTATCCCCCCGCACGAGAGGTTGGATCTCTCTAACTTTGGGGTTCGTATTGATTGTTATGGATGGGGTCAGTTAATAGCTACTATAGGTACTAACGGACTTAATCCGGGAGATAATGGCACGCCGACTTCTTTCACATTAAACTTTGGAGGTACATCTGGTGCAGCGCCGATTGTTGCAGGGGCGGCGATACTGCTTCAAAGTTGGCTGAAAAAAAACAATAAGCCGATTTTGTCCCCGTATGCGATGCGTGCCGTTTTAAGCGCCCCATTTAATACGCCGAGTGCAGATCCTGATAATGATCAAATCGGTGTTATGCCTGACATGAAGGCAATTGTTATTTCTCAGCAGTTAGCGCCCGTTCAAGATAATTATGTGAGCTTGATTCACATCTTGGTTGGACTTATTGATGATAGTCCTGGCTTGGCATGGGTTCCTGGGCGTCGCCCTGTTCCAGTTGATCCAGGTTGGGGCCCTCTAATCAAGCCAATTGCTGCGCCCAAACGCGACCTCCTGACTGCATTGGCCATCAACGAACTGGCTGAGCGACTAGATGATGCGGATGTCCGGGCCAAGGTTTCCGAGGCCGCGTCTGAGGCTATGCGCATTGCCGTGGAGCGCATCTCTCATGTGAATAGATAGACAGGAAAAAGGCTTTGCACCGTTACCGTGGCGGAACACCTTACCATCGGTTTCCAGCGCCAGTGGCATCACAGGTCACCCGGGCCGCGGTGGTCGCATCGCCCAGCCTGGCTTCAGCAAGCCTTGAACAGCGGTTACACGAGCAACCATCAAGCTCATCTCCTTAGCGAGGATTGCCTTTTTCCAAGTCGAATACATGCCTCAGAACATCTCTTTACTCGGCAATACGTGCGAATCGTCAAAGCTTGGGCCAAAGCTATTGGCCTTGATCCAGCCAAGTAGTTGCGTGTTGCGGGTCTTCATTCATAAGGCCCTCTTTTTTTGTTCGCTTTGTGTTCGTTCAAATGCACCTAAGCTTGTATGTGCCGTTGAAGTGTGCAGGCCCCAGGAGACAGGACAGCTATGCCGTGAATTCTGGCGCCGGTCAGGATGAGGAGCGCAGATAACCTCTGTCGTGAACGACGCTGATGCAAATCGCTAAGCCTACCGATCAGAGAGAAGCAGCAGCGGGTGTCAGTTGGGTAGTGTTCGATTTCCCGATCCAGTAATCTCACTGGATGCCGGCGATCAGCCACGCCTCGTTGATGAAGGAACACAGCGCATGCACGACCCGCTTGATTCGATGCCGGCGGTGCTTGACCGGCAAATCGCTAGTGAAGATAAGGATGCTTTCGGGCATCGTCATTTTGCTCAGGCCCTTCGCAGCCTAGTTGAGTCCAAGCAGCATCAGCCCCCCTTCAGTATCGGGTTGCTCGGGGGATGGGGTACAGGCAAAAGCTCGATCAAAGAGCTCTATACTCGCGGCCTTGAAGACGATGCTTCCCTCAATCAGGAGCGCATCGGTCGTAGAGATCGATACAAGAGCATCACATTCAACGCTTGGCGTTTTGGGGGCAAAGACCAGGACATCAAGCGAGCATTGCTGCGCCATGTGTTTTTGGAGCTGGGTGGTGACGAGAAGACGCTACATGACCAGCTCTTCCGGAGCGTGACCCACAGCGAGCAGCAATGGAAAGGTTGGAAGGAGTACACCTACGAGTTATGGCATGCTTGGGCCATGCCACTTCCGGCACTGTTGATCGCTATGGGGCTGCTGCTGTTCTTCATTTGGGCAGGGCTGTACATTCTGCCGGCGGACGGTGTGGCTTCCCAATCCGCGCTGGCACTGATCATTGGTTACGCTTACAGCTACCTTCTCAAGCAGCTGAAACCCTCCAAGGTGGATAGCTTCAGATCCATCACCAAGGTCTCGCTTCCAAGTGCCACTGCAGAGCAGTACGAAGAGATGCTACTGGCGCAATTGAAACTGTTCAAGCGGCCAGATCAGGGTATGTTCAGCAAACCGGTCCCTTGCGAGCGGCTCATCATATTCGTGGATGACCTGGATCGATTGTCAGCAGAAGAGATGGTATTGGGGCTTGACGCCGTCAGGGCGTTCATGGAAATTCCGGCTGACAAACTCCCAGAAGAGTTGGGACTTGTCTTCGTAATTTCCTGCGATGAAGCCAAAGTCGCCGATGCGCTCGCACGAGGTCGGAGCAACAATCCTGAGCAGCCCGGCTCGGTGTTCACTCACAACGATGCACGTCGTTACTTGGATCGCATTTTCCAGTTCCGACTCGAGATTCCGCCACCGCCTCGTAGTGACATGCGCCAATATGCGCTCAGTCACCTTTCGACGTTCAACGAGATTGTCAGTGACCTGAATGCCAGGGGAACCAGCCCCGAGCAGGTCATCGATCGCATGATCCATGTGAACGTTGTTGATCCACGCAACGCTCTCCAAATCGTGAATGCGTTTGCCCAATCCTGGTGGTTGGCCAAGCGGCGCGAGCGGGAAGGCGAGGTAAGTGAGCGTCCAGGCGGACTACATAGCGAGGCCGTCACAGGACATCCGCTTTCGCTCGCAGCACTCAGCGCAGCCAAGGTCAGTTTCCCCGATTTCTACCGAGACCTACAGGATGACCCGCAACTACTGAGTAGGCTGACGTCAGTGCTCGTGCATGATGTATCAATCCTTGAGCTTCCTGCAGACACACGGCCACTGCTGCTCAAGCGGTACGTAATGCTCGAAGATGATGGCAAGGACGGGAAAACAACAAGAATCAGGGAAGGATGCAGAGAGCTTCGTCAATTCTTGTCGAGCCTCGTCGGAATCCGCTGGCCTGATTCGCTGCAGAGTCTCTTGCTCTTGTCGGAAGACCCCATCAGTCGCAAGTTTGGTGCAGGCACCAGCGTGATCTATGGCCTCTTGATGTCGGGTGACACGAAAGGCGTGGTTGAACACTTTTCTCCGCGTGCCGACAAGATCGTGCTCAATGACGACCAGGCGCATCTGCTGCATCAGATGGTCAGCGACCTGCACCTGGAATCGGTGAGCCGTCGACATAATGCCCTGCGTGTCCTCGCAAATCTCATGGGTGATCTACCCCAGCGTACTGTGCGTTTGGTACTCGGTCCGCTGTGTACCGAGTTAGCCGCTTCGAGCGATCTGAGATCCATGGTCGGGGTCTCCAAGATTGCCTCTATTCTAAAGAGCGCCAATCGTGATGATCAGCGTCAAGTCGCCGCGGCGCTTGTTGAGGATGTATGTACGGTCGATAAACAGTTTGGGTTGAGCCTTGAGAACATGCAGACCCCGAGCCTGGATGACGCAAAATCCATGGCCGCCGGGGCTGTGGAGATTATTTTGCCAGTGCGGGAAGAGCATGGCCTTTCTGCAACGCAGGATCGTACGTTCGTGAAATGGCTTCAGGAGCGCAACATCACTGTCGCTGGTGTGTCGTACTCATTCCCTTTCAGTACGCTTGAAAGCTGGATCGCCAGTCATGAAACCATGCTGATGAAAACATTGGGCGTTGATTACGTCACCCTCCTGGGTATCGAAGTAGAGGCGGGGCGGGGCAAGGACATTGACATGAAGCGTGCGGCGTCCCGTGTAACCGCGCAGTTTGAGGAAATGGCTCAGGCCGGGGAAGAGAGCAGAGCAGAACTGTGGGAGATCGTTGGTGGTTATCTGACGCTACCGGAAGTTGAGTTGAGCGCCTGTGCATTTGCCGTTATTGAGCAGCATCAAAAACTGATGAGCAGTGAGGCGTTGTTGATTTGTATGAGCATAGTCATTGACCTTCTCATCAAACATCCCGAACCAGAGATTGACTTCGACCGGGGTTTCAAGTGGTTGATGCAGTGCGCCAGCAGTCGGTTTGACGAACTGGATGACGAAGTCAAAGAGCGTCTGGCGGCACTGGCTCAGAATCTGGCGGGTGAGCACTATGAGGATTATGCGGTACCGCTCTATGAAGGCGTGATACAGCGAGATGGCAGTCTTTTGGCCACAGTTTCTGAATCTTGGGCAAAATCACTAGCTCAAAAGCTTCCACTGAAATGCTGCGAGGCAATGTTCCGGTGCTACGATCGGCTTCCAGTGGCGGTCAAAGCAGCTATAGCGAACTTCCTCGAAACGGGTTCGACAGGGTCGCCCCTGTCTCCGCGCTTCGCTCAAATTTACCAGCAGGTGGCGATGCTGATCCCCGAGCGCTGCTGGAAGGAGCCTGAGTTGCAGGCTCATTTGAACGCTGTATTGAGCCGCTTGCCGACGTTCCTCAACCGAGGGGACGAAGACTTGAAAGCAATCCTCCCTAGCCTAAGCCAAATCTACCTTTTCGGCGATCCGGCAACGGTTGGTGTCTGTCTGCGAGACACCTTCAAAACAGCCAACAGCTATCCAGCACTTCTCAACCTGCTCCATCAGTTCTTCGCAACGACGTGGCCTACAGCAGAAAACGCACCGGGCTATACGCCGCTGAGCATTTTCAACGACGCAATCTCCGCGATGACTTCGTATCCTGCGGAGGCCAAGGCGGGCGTGCTGCGGTCTCTGCAATCCATGATCGACGACGGAATAGTCGACTCCGCTCAACAAGGCGTTCTGACGTCACTGGCCTGCGCTGTCTGGCAGACCCATGCCGCGGAAGCGGAGACGTTCTTGGTCAACTGCAAAGCAACATTTACGGGTGCTCAAGTGGCTGCGTTGCCCGATACTATCCAGTGGAGCAGCGATGAGGAGATCACGCGCCTGGAGAAGGTGTGGGGCAATCTTGCGACCAGGTTGACTGCAGACGAGCAAGTCGGTGCGACGTCCCTGATTTTGGGCAAAGGACAGCTTCGCAGGTCGAACTTGCCAGACCAGTGCCTCACACTTTGGACGAGATCTCTTGGCAAGCAGGCATTCCAAATCCTGAAACAGGCGCTGCTTGCTGGCGCCGTCGCAGACGATGGTCGTCGTCGCTTGTGGCGTCAGATCACTTCACTGGCGGAGAAGCCGAATGATCTTGAGTTGCTCGAGGTGGCGTTGCTCCTGCTTGAGTTGGCTGACGCTCCGGAGACAGGCTCTGCCGTCATTACAGATCTTAAACAAATGGCTGAGCGCTTTAGCGATCAGGCCCAGCGCTACGATATCGCGAAAGTATTGCTGCTTCATCTCCCTCGATGCGCATCGATGGCCGTCAAGGCTCACTTGGCCGTGCTGGCTTACCAGCTAGGCTCCGCGGCCGTGCTTAAGACTGTCGATGCAGCTTCGCTGGGTGAGAGTGATTTGAAAGTCATCGCCGACAAGTTCGGCAAGAGTCGAGAATTGACGAGTCTGCGCAAGCGGTTTGAAAAATTGAACGCTTGACGCATTTACGCTCGGGAAGATGGGTCGAGATTTACTGTGGCTGCCATATCGAGGCGGCCACAATTGTTGCCGCCTTTGCTTGGTAATACGCCGGTTTATGCGTGCTGCTGGAGCCTAGGTTCTGGCCAGAGCGATACGGTTGAGCAGGGCCAACCTGTTTAACTTGCTTGTCGGTCGGCAGCTGCGCAAGGTTTTCGGCTGGTTGGACAGCCTGATCACCAAATCATGCTAGGCATAGTGGTAGAAAGCCTGGATCGCACGCAGGTGCGCTGCGGTGGTGTTGTATGCACGATGCCTGAGCGTGAGCTGTACGTAGATGAATGGGACTAACTTGGGCAATGGCGCTGCTAGACCATCCTGCATAAGCAGTGGCACGCTGTCGTGGAACCCCCAACAAAATAATGCTTAACTCGCTGATTTAACTTGTATTAGGTACCTATTTACTTTCCCGAGCCCGGCAGAATGGTGCCGTTTCTTGCTTTTAAAGGGATTTGGCGAAGATTATTCTTTTTAAGGAACAGTCGTTATCGAAGCAGCCCGTTCGCTTGGGCTGGTGGAGTCGGCCCTGCGTCGATGGGTTAACCAGCTTCAGGAAGCCCAAGACCATCGCACAAGCTTTGCGTTATACGCCGGGCGTCAATTCCGAGATTGCCGGCCGCAGTTTGTTACCGACCAGTTGGCCATTCACGGTTTCCAGCAGGGCACCGGGCGTATGTTGCGTGATGGTACACGCACCTTCCTGTCCGAATTTCTCGGTTGGGACGCCCGCGAACCCTATGGCCTGGAACGTATTGAGGTGCTACGCGGTGCCAGCTCGGTACTTTACGGAGCCTCCGACCCTGGCGGACAGATCAATCTGGTGACCAATCGGCGGACGATCGAGCCACTGCACGAAGTGCCGTTGCAAATAGGCAACCAGAGTTACCGGCAAGGCGCCTTTGATCTGGGGGATGCTCTGGACGAGGAGGGTATCTGGAGTTGCCGGCTGACGGACCTGTTCCGGGAAGCCAATGCCCGGACCGACCACATTACCAACCGTCGTCAGAACATCGCCCCAGCCATCAGCCATCAGCCATCAGCTACCGGCGTCATCAAGACCCTGGCGCTGCCCATAGCCGTTACGCGAATTACTGATTGAAGGGTTTCGCCTCAGGACCATTGGGTTGCATAGGCGGCCTGGCTGCAGTTATCAGCTAGGTCGTGGCGGGTGCGATCAAGTCGGCAACCGGAGACATGTATCCGACTTTTGGTGTGATTGAGGGAGTGTTGGTGGTAGGGATGCTAGCGCTGTGTACTGAGTCGGGATGGCATAGCCTTATTGTGGCCGGTGGCACGCTACACCAGATGACACTGTTGATGACGGTAGATGTCGACCTGGTGATCCAGCATATTGAGGCCCGCTCCGAAGTAGTTCCGACGCCCTATTGCCAGCAGATCAGTCATGCTTACGCGGCTTTGAAGGGGTTGAAAGTCGGTCCGGGGTTCAAGAAACGGGTGGCGGAACGGGTAGGGGGGATACATGGCTGTACCCACCTGACCGAGTTGCTCGGCCCCATGGCCACGACGCTGATTCAGACAACCGCTCCTCTGCTTCGCGAAACGTTGCGTTTGCGCGAAACAGCAGAACCTGGTTTCAAGCGACCGAAACACTGGGTGATCGACACCTGCCACGCCTATCGAGCGGATGGCGAAGCCGTGCAAAGACTTTGGCCTGAGCATTTTGAGCTGAGCAAACCCGAATCTGATTGAGCAACAATAAAGGAAAACCCATGATTCCCCGCACTTTACGGCGGATGCGCCGGGGCCGGTGTTGAAGGATGTTGGCTTTACCTATGACCGCGCGCTGATGCATGGCGACAAGGTCCTGGTAACGGCACGGGTCGCCTGGGTCCGCAGGTCCAGCTTTCGCATGGAGTTCGCGGTCTGGAACGGCTCGCGGGTCGGACATGGTCATGCCCTGTTTATCTGGCTGGTAAACCAGACCGGGGAGCGCGTTACCGTATCCGATGAGTTGCGCAACAAGATGTCCGAGCTCGATGGCTGTGAACTGCTGTCGGTTTCAGCGCAGTAACAAGGCGCCCGACTCGCGCCCTTGCCCGGGGTGATACCGCCAAACGCTGCACAGATCGCCGCCAATCCGCCACGTTTTGTCGACGAGCTGCGGGTGCGTGTGGATCCGATCAAAGCTCAGGACGCCGATGCGCTGATGCGTTTCGACTTTGTTGACGGCACCAAAACCTCGGTGGCGCTGCATTTGCGCCGGGGCGTGGCGCAGTTCGTCGCAGCCCCTGCGAGCTACGCGCAGAAGGCCGACTATGTGCTGCGTCTGGATGCAGCGACCTTCGCCGCGCTGTTTCTGAACAAACAGGGACTGAGTGAACTGGTCGATAGCGGCAAGATCGAGATAACCGGCAGCAAAGAGGGCGCCTCGGCGTTTCTCGCCTTGTTCGATCCGTACAAGATCTAGTCAGCGAACGTTGCGAGGGTGGCCCGGCAATCCGCGGGCCACCTGTGACAACGATACCCCCACGGCATCAGCGCCGTTGGAGGGTTATCGCATGTCAGCTGTTTGTTTGCAGGAAACAAAGCACTGCCTGCCGGTCCTTGGTCTTGCGCAGTCCGCCAAACGCCATGGTGGTTTCGGGGAATTTCTTGGCCGGT
>RCUI01000663.1_pt1 | contig 10848 bp, 7 predicted proteins | sample 2166121 | NCBI WGS metagenome assembly RCUI01 (sample SAMN09932700, study PRJNA488358) | compost metagenome | feature: garden; material: soil; isolation source: compost soil in succinic acid-enriched culture | place: Germany: Experimental Botanical Garden Goettingen | collected 2016-01-27
CACCCTGGATATCTACCACGCCAACCAGAGCGGCCCGGGCAGCTTCGACGTCAACCTGTCGGTCAACGGCAGCACGCCGGTTGACCTGAGCAACACCAACATCCCGATGTACCCAAGTGTCAACGACCTGACCAACGCTGGCGTGACCGTCGGCGAGCTCCATGGCAGCAACGGCGAAGGTTACTACCAGGGTTACAAGCTCAATGAGGGCGCCGAGAACGGCACCGTCAAGCTGGTGGGTATCTCGTCCAACCTGGTCGACACCGATGGCTCGGAAAAACTCAGCGTCAAGCTGGGCGGTATTCCGGAAGGCTCGGTGCTGAGCGATGGCGCAGGCCACACCATCACTGTCGGCAAGACTGAGGTGGATGTCACCGGCTGGAACCTGAACGGCCTGAGCATCAAACCGCCGGCGTACTACCACGGCCAGTTTGACGTCACCGTTACCGCGACTGCGACCGAGAAGGCCAACAACGATACTGCCTCCACTCCAGGCAAGATCACTGTCACCGTTTACCCGGATACCTACACCACCGGTAACCTGACGGCTGAAGACGATACGGTAGACTTTGGTACTGCCAACGACATCGTCGTTGCCGACGTCAGCGGTCTGCACGTGACGCCTGGTCAGGATTACAACCTCGCGTTCATTGTCGATACATCGGGCAGCATGGAAACCTCGGGCGTCAACGCTGCGAGAAAATCCCTGGAGTCGGTGTTCAACACCCTGGCCAACAGTGTCAAAGGTGCGCAGTCAGGTACGGTGAACATTCTGCTGGTGGACTTCTCCGCGAACGTCAATGCCACTGTGTCGGTCAACCTGGCCGATCAGGATGCGCTGAAGACACTGCAAGCGGCGCTGGACAAGTTCAGAGCGGGTGGCGGAACCAACTACGAGGATGCGTTCAAAACCACCGCCAACTGGTTCCAGAACCTCAAGGATGCAGGCAGCACCGGTGATAATCAGACGTTCTTCATCACCGACGGTCAGCCGAACATCTACCAGACTGGCGAGAAAGGTAACCCGACCTTCACCGGTTCCAATTACACGATGGACGGTGTGTTGGCAGAATTGAACTACAAGCTTGGCGATGTGATCTCCAACTACGCGGTGGGTAACAACAACCGGATCAGCATCAACAAGAACGGTTACCTCACGGCCGAGTACAAGTCTGGCCGCTACTGGTACGACGACAACTACGCCTCTGGTGAGCTTCACGCTCAAGGTGACGGTACTTACGAGCTGTCGTATTCAAGCTCCAGCAGCTGGTACGTCACCAGTAACACCAAAGAATCGTTCCTGTTGCTATCCAAGCACTCGACTGTTGAAGCGATCGGTCTCAACAATGGTGTTAATGCCAATGACCTGAAGCCATACGACACCGATGGCAAGCCGCAGACCAACATCGACCCGAGCAAGCTGGCCGAAGCTATTCTTGGCCACACCGAAGCAACCAAACCGGGCAACGATGCGGTCGGCGGTGGCGATGGTCATGACATCCTGTTCGGCGACCTGGTCAGCTTCGATGGCATTGCCGGTAACGGCGTCGAGGCCATGCAGGCTTATGTGGCAGGCAAGCTGGGTGTGCAGTTGGGTGATGTCGACGGCCGTGTGCTGCACCAGTACATCGCCGAGCACGTCAGCGAGTTCGACATCTCTCGTACCAACGACGGTGCCGATACTCTGCTGGGCGGCGACGGCAATGACATTCTCTTCGGCCAGGGTGGCGACGACTACCTCGATGGCGGCAAGGGCAATGACATCCTGCTGGGCGGCAGCGGCAAGGACACGCTGATCGGTGGCGAGGGCAACGACACCCTTCTCGGCGGTGAGGGCAATGACATCCTCTTCGGCGGCAAAGGTGACGACACCCTCACCGGTGGCGGTAATGCCGATACCTTCGTGTGGAAAGCCGGCGATACGGGCAAGGATGTGATCAAGGACTTCAAGCCTGCCGAAGGTGACCGTCTGGACCTGAGCGACCTGCTCCAGGGCGAGAAGGCCAGCACCATCGACAACTTCCTGAAGATCACCACGGTCAATGGCGAGTCGACCTTGCAGGTCAGCTCCGAAGGCAAGCTCAACTCCGCCGGTGGCCTGGCCAACGCCGATGTGACGATCAAGCTGGAAGGCGTCAACTGGGCCAACACCACGATCAACTCGCTGGTGACCGGCGCTGACCCGACCATCAAGATCGACCACTCCAACAGCTGATGACTGAACCTGCGGTAGCCGATGCCTGGCTACCGCAGCGCCAGGGCTTTGCCAGTACCGTATTCACATTGCATACTCGCTCGCCGGGCCCACAGCCCGGCGAGCTTGGCCTATGCTGCTGACTGCGGTCACGGACTCAATTTGACGAGGGATACCCCATGTTCTACGTGCAACGCGATGCACAGGGCCAGTTGCTTCGAGTAGAAGCCGCCGCCTTCGATGGGTACACGGAAGAGTTGCCGGCCGACCACGCCGAGGTTCAGGAATGGTTCGCCGACGATGTTGTCGAGAACAGCCTCAAGCAACTCAAGCAAAGCGACCTGGACATGATCCGGGTGCTTGAAGATTTGATCGAAGTGCTGACCACCAAAGGCGTGATCAGCATTACCGACCTGCCAGCCGGTGCGCAGGCCAAGTTGCTCAACCGATCCAGTGCGCGTGAAGCCCTGGGTGGCCTGAACAACCTGATCGATGACAGCGAGGAAAGCGGTCTGATCTGATCGCTGCGGGCCTCCCTCAGGCCCGCTCAGCCTGTTTAGCGCCAGGGCGCGGGCTCACCCACCAATCGTCCCTGAACGCCCTGGATACCCATCTCACGCAGCACCTTGAGCTCTCCCTCGGTTTCTACTCGCTCGGCAATCAGCGGTAGGTCGATGCTGTGCGCGGCGCGCTGGATCGCCTCGATGAACAGACGTTTGTGGCGTTCCTGGTCGATGGCGCGAATATAGCTGCCGTCGATCTTCAGGTACGCCAGCCCCAGGTGGGCCAGGTTGCCGATCATGCTGAAGCGACCACCAAAACGCTGCAGGCTCAAGCTGTAACCCAGTGTGCGCAAGCGCCGGGTCAACTGCTCCAGCACCGCTTGCTCGGGCAACTGCTCTTCACCAATTTCCAGGGTCAGCCGCGGGCCCAACGAGGGTTGCTGGCCGAGCAGTTCATAGATGCGCTGCAATGCCTTGGGATCGGCCAGGGTGGCCGCCGACAAGTTCAGCGCCAGCGCTTCGGTGTGAGTCTGCAGGTGCTTGAGCACCTTTTCGAGCATCAGCACGTCGAGCCGTGCCGACCAGCCAAAGCGCTCCAGCCAGGGCAGGAAGCGCCCGGCGGCAATGGCCTGGCCTTCGGCGTCGAGCACCCGCGAGATCACCTTGTAGTGCAGCACCTTATCCGGTGCATTGCAGTCCACCACCGGCTGGAAGAACAACTCGAATCGCCCTTGCTGCAGCGCCTCGTCCAACAACGTATGCCAGGCGTGATGGGTATCGCCGGCCTGCGGCGCGGTACCTTGCTCAAGACATACCCAGCCCGGTTCCACCTGGCTCTCGGCCCGGGCCAGGGCTTCATCGGCCAGCTTCAGCAATGCCTGCGGCGAATCGCCCGGGCTGTAGGGCGCCATGCCGATGCAGGCGACCGGGGTGACATCGGTAGCGCCAGTGTCGGCCAGGCTCTGCAGCGTCACTTCCAGGGCCTGGGCCAATTGCACCGCCTCTTCATGCACCAGCCCCGGCGCCAGCACCGCGAACTCGCCGCCACGGCTACGGGTGATGAGGTTGTTGGTTTCCGGGTAGTTGGCGCAGGTGCGTTGTAGTTGCTGCCCGACCGCCTGGAGCAACTGGTCGGTGCGCTGGCCACCCAGGCGCTGGTTGAGCCCGGCCAGGTCCTTGACCCGCAATAGCAACAGGTAACCTGGGCGGGCTTCTTCGATGTTGCTGACCTGGGCGTTGAGCTGCATCTCGAAATAGCGACGGTTGGCAAGGCCGGTCAGGCTGTCCTGGTAGGACTCGACCCGTAGCTTCTCGCTGCGCTCGGCCTGTTCCTTGAACAGTGCCTTGAGCTTCTCGACCATCTGGTTCATGGCCTGGACCACCCGGCGAAGTTCAGGGGTGGTCGGCAAGTCAGGCAGGCTGAGAAACTCCCGGCGGGCAATGGCATGCGACTGCTCCACCATATAGTCCAGCGGTTTGAGCTGGCGCCGCAGCAACAGGGCGCCCAGCACGGCGCTCAACGCCCCGCACAGCAGCAACCAGCCCAGGCTGCCCAGGGCGCTTTGCCAGAGCTTGGCCAGGGCGAACATCGGGTGGCTGACCACCTCGACCCGTGCCGCCTGCTGCCAGCCGCGGCTGACGATGGCGTCACCTCCGGCGGGCTCAAGGCCGATCAGTCTAATGAACCAGGCCGGCACGCTGGCCGCATCCGCCTCAGCGTGACGCTCCACCAGCACGGCGTTGGAACCCAGGTCGATGACCTTGATGCTTGAGTAATAACCACTGTCGAAGATCGAGCTGACCATCAGCTCGACCATCGCCGGGTCGTCGATATTCGGGGTCAGCGACAATGCCAGGGCGGTGGCCGCATCCTGGGCGTGAGAGCGCAACTGGTTGACGTATTGGCTGCGCGAGCTCTCCAGGCTGACCATGAAGCTGCCGCTGAAGGCGACTACCAGGAACAGGCAGATGGCAAGCAGCAATTGTTTGAACAGTGACATCTGTGCTCCTTTAGTAAACCGGTTCGGCCGGGAAACCTTCGGCCTGCATCTTTTTCAGTAGATCCTGCCAGCGCGACAAGCGTTTCGTGTCGCCGACCTTTTTGTTACCCCCTGCCCCCGTCAGCCACAACCCTTCACCATTGAAGGAATAGACCGGCAGCAGGTCGGTACGCTCACTGGCGGGCTTGATCGCGTCCATCAGGCTGTCGAGTACCAACGGCATGGCGTTGGGGCTCGAATAGTAGGTCAAGACCATGTGCGCGCGGTTCTGACGCAGCGCCTTGACGTAGGTGATGCGCAGCTTTTCTGCTGGTACGCCCATGCGCCGCAGGCTGAAGTACTTGGCGATAGCATAGTCTTCGCAATCGCCCTGCCCCTTGATCAGGGACTGTATGGGCGTTGCCCAGTAGTCGACCTCACGCCACAGGTCGATGTCTTCGACATAGCGCAACTGGTGGTTGAAGAACAGATTGACCCGCTTGAGCTGTTCGGCCTCGCTGCCCTGCTTCTGCGCGGTCAGCAGGTTCTGCCAGGCATCGATACGACCTTGTCCCGCCCCCATTGGCCCGTACAGGGACTGGGCGCGACGGCTGATCTGGGAGAAGTCCCAATCGGCCTGCAAGCTGCCCAGCAGCAGGCAGCCGAGCACAACGGCAAGCCCCAGCCGGCGCATGGTCAAGTGAACAGCCCAACGTTTCGCCACTGCGAGAACCCGCGCAGACTCGTGGAAAAGCACCGATGGTGCGGCCTTGTCCATTAAAAAACAATGGCACCTTACAATCATTGCGCCACCCCCCCTTGCTGGCCTGCGGCATAGTCTTGGCCAGCCGCTCTGTCGGCGCAGCTTCCCTTGGGGAAAAACTTCATTCACGATAGCAAGTACCGCCGCGGCCGTGGCCTGCCGGCAACGTTGGACGCCCGTCCCCCGCGGTTTGACATGCACTCATCCTCTAACTAGTGTGATTGGATCCAATTCCGAGCACGCCTCCACACAAGGGCAGCGTAAAGCGTGACCGATAAATCCAGACCTCTGAGCGAAATACTGGGCGGCGAGCAAGTGCCTCCGCACCTGGCTCGTAGTGTGATTGAAGAGCGGTTGCGCAGCGCTATTCTCGATGGCCGCCTGGTACCCGGCCAGGCCCTGCGTCAACAGGAGCTGGCCACCTTGTTCGGCGTCAGCCGGATGCCGGTGCGCGAAGCGCTGCGCCAGCTTGAAGCACAGTCGCTGTTGCAGGTGGTGGCGCACAAGGGGGCCGTGGTCGCACCGCTGATCGGTGAAGATGCCATGGACACCTACGCCCTTCGGGTGATCCTGGAGTCCGAAGCCCTGCGCCAGTCGGTCCCGCGGCTTGGGCCAGAAGACATAACCCTGGCCCGCAGCTATATCGCGCAATTGGAAAACGAAACCCGCCATGCCGAGATTGGTCGGCTCAATCGCCTGTTTCACATGTGCCTGTACAGCAAGGCCAGCAACAAGAAACTGCTGCGCCTGATTGAGATCGAACTCAACGAAGAAGAGCGCTTCCTGCGGTTTCACTTGTCTTCCATGGGCCTGGGCAAGCTGACCCAGGATGACCATAACGCGCTGGTGGACGCCGCCAGCGACAAGTCGGTCGAGGACGCCATCCATATTCTCGAGCGTCACTTGAACAAGGCCGAAATCACCATCAAGGCCTACCTCAACAGCCGAACCGCCGAATAACCCCAATCACACCCTCCGCTTGGTTGCCGCTGCCACCAGGCTGCGATCGGTCGCGAAGCAGTCGTACATGGCGACGGCTGCACAGTAGATTGCAGCCCGGTAGCAGAGGCTGCGACTTCCCAGCGAAGCGCTGTTCGAGAAAAGTTGCAAAATATTCCCGGCGCCCCAACAATGCGACTAATTATCATTTGTGACCCCTCCAGCAGCGCACCTACATGTCTTCTCAAGAGTCCGTGCATTCGCTTTACAGTCATCACCACAGTTGGTTGAACTCCTGGCTGCGCAGCAAGCTGGGGAATGCCGCCGATGCTGCGGACCTCGCCCAGGACACCTTCGTGCGCCTGTTGCAGCGCAGCGAGCAGTTTGAACTGACTGCCCCGCGAGCATTCCTGCGCACGATCGCCCGGGGCCTGGTGATTGATCATTGGCGCCGTGAAGAGCTCCAGCGGGCCTACCTTGAAGCCCTGGCGCATCTGCCTGAGGCAGATGTCCCATCGATCGAAACCCGTGAGCTGCTCCTGGAGTTGCTCGAACGCATCGCGCTGATGCTCGACGGGCTCAAGCCCAAGGTCCGCCGGGCATTTCTGCTCGCCCAGTGTGAAGGGCTGACGCACAAGGAGATCGCCGAGCAGATGGGCGTATCCCTGCGCTCGGTAGAGCGTTATGTGGCCGATGCGCTGTATCACTGTTATCTGCTGCGTTATGAGTCGCAGGATTAAACGGCAATGAGCGTTCTGAATCCCGCGCCCCGGGTGGTCAAGCAAGCCATTCACTGGATGCTCAAACTGCGCGAAAACGGCAATAACCCTCACCTGCTGCAACAGTGTGAACACTGGCGCGCGGCGCATCAGGAGCATGAGCTTGCCTGGCAACGGGTGCAGTCATTGCACCGGGAGTTGAACCTGCGCTCGCTACCCGGTGCCGGAGTCGCTTTGCAGACGCTGGAGAACAGCAACCAGCGTCTGCATCGACGTCAGGCGCTGAAGCTGCTCAGTGGCGCCGTAGTACTCGGTTCCGCCGCCTGGCTGGGCAAGGATTTCCGGGCCCTCGATAACTGGACGTCAGACTTTGCCAGCGGCACGGGTGAACGCCGCAGCTTCCGCCTGCCCGATGGCTCTGTACTGCAACTGAACACCGACAGCGCCGTCGACCTGGCCTTCAACAGCAAGCAGCGCCTGATCCGCCTCAAGCGCGGCGAAATGATGCTGACCTGCGCCAATGACACGGCCAATGTGGCCGGCCGTCCACTGTTGGTACAAACACCTCACGCCCTGCTCGAAGGCTTCGATGGCCGCTTCGTGGTACGCCAGGAGCCGGACTGCACAAGGGTGAGCGTCAGCCAGGGCAGCGTGGCGGTGCATGCACCTGGGACGCTGCAATGGTTCAGCACAGGCCAGTCACTGCGAGTCGATGCCCAGGGCGTCAGCCTGCTCCAGCATTTGGACATGGATGCCGGGGCCTGGGCCGAAGGCCTGATCGTGACCCGCGATATGCGCCTCGCCGATTTTGTCGCCGAGGTAGGCCGGTACCGACATGGCATGCTCGGCTGCGCCGATGACATTGCCGATCTGCGCTTGTCAGGGGTGTTCCGCCTGGAAGACACCGACAAGCTGTTGCAACTGCTGCCCCAGACGTTACCGGTCAAAGTCAGTTACCGGACACGCTGGTGGGTGCGCCTGGAACGACAGGCGTGATTTTTTGCAGACATTTCTGGCGGGTTTTTCTCGCGAGTCCGGCTAGGACAGTAAGCGACCTCTTCTGCCCTTACCGACTCAACGGATGTTCTCCATGCGCAATGTTTCGCCTTTGCTGCGGCCCACCAGCAAGAATGATTTTCAACCTTTCTTAGATTCTTCCTGCCGCGGCACCCTGGGCAACGCTATCCGCGCCGCCCTGCTCGGCACGGCCCTGGGAGTGGCTGCATTGCCTACACTGGCGCTGGCAGAACAGGCCGGTAGTGTGAGCCAGCAGTACAACATCCCGGCTGGCTCGCTCAACGAAGTACTCAACCAGTTCGCCCGTCAGGCGGGTATTACACTATCGAGTACGCCTCAGTTGACCGAAGGCCTGCAATCACCCGGGCTATCGGGCAGCTACAGTGCCGACCAGGCCTTGCGCCAGTTGCTCAATGGCTCCGGGCTCGAAGCCAGCAGCCAGGACGGCAGCAGCTATGTATTGCATGCTCAGACGCAGGACGCTGCCCTGGCCCTCCCTACTACCGAGGTGCGCGAGTTTGCCCTGGGCAACGCGCTGGGTAGCATGGAAGGCTACAACGCGACCCACAGCCAGGTAGCGACCAAGACCAGCATGGCCCTGCTGGAAACGTCACAATCGGTCTCGGTAGTCACCCGCCAGCAGATGGACGACCAGGGCTCGCAGACCGTGGCGCAGGCCATGCGCTACACCCCTGGCGTACTGACCAACCCGTACGGCGCCACGCACCGCTACGACTACGTGGCCATGCGCGGCTTCAACGATGGTTCTGTGGATAACATCTACCTGGACGGGTTGAAGTCCATGGGTGACAACGGCACCTACAGCACCATGCAGGTCGACCCGTATTTCCTCGAGCGCATCGACATTCTCAAGGGCCCCTCCTCGGTGCTCTATGGGCGCAGTTCGCCGGGCGGCCTGGTTGCCCTTACCAGCAAGAAGCCACTGTATGAGACCTTCCGTCAGGTGCAGGCGACGGTGGGGACCCAAGGACATCGGGGCGCCGGGTTCGACTTCAGTGGCCCGCTGGATGATGACAAGCGCATCGCCTATCGCCTGACGGGCCTGGCCGATGCTTCCGACACCCAGTTCGATCACAACAAGGAAGAGCGCTATGCACTGGCGCCTTCAGTCAGTATCAACTTCAGTGAAGACACCTCACTGACCCTGCAGGCTTATCTGCAGCATGACCCCAACGGCGGCTATCACGGCGCCCTGCCGGCAGACGGCGCACTGCATCCACGCAATGGCCTGCGGCTGTCCGATCACTTCTTCGAGGGCGAGCCCGACAGCGACAATTACGAGCGCACTCAGCAGTCCTTCAGCTATCAGTTCGAGCATCGCTTCAACGATGTCTTCACCGCACGACAGAACTTCCGCTACCAGGATTCAGACGTGTCGATGGACCAGGTCTACTTTGCCGGCTGGGCCGACCCCGCTACCAACGAGATGAACCGCGCCTATACCGGTGGTGATGAGCGACTGCATTCATTCATCGTCGACAATATGCTGCAGGCTGAATTCTTCACCGGCTCGGCCAAGCACACCTTGCTTACCGGTGCCGACTATCAGCGCCGCAAGGCCCGAGTGGACTGGCGCTACGGCACCGTCAACAGCCTGGACGCCGGGAGTCCGCAGTATGGCAATGGTGACCTGCAGATCCTCGGTGAGAACCGCTACCTGCGCCGCCTGCAGCAGACCGGCGTGTACATGCAGGACCTGATTGAACTGGACAACTGGCGCTTCTCGCTGGGTCTTCGTCAGGACTGGGTGAAGACCTCCGAGGAAAACCGTGACATCGAAGGCAGCCGTGTCAGCGATTCGCCGACCAAGCTGACCGGGCGGGCGGGTGTGCTGTATGTGTTCGACAACGGCATCGCGCCGTATATCAGCTACTCCGAGTCGTTCAACCCCAACAGCGTTTCCGACCAGAACGGCAAGCCCCTGGCACCCACCGAAGGCACCCAGTGGGAAACCGGTATCAAGTACCAGCCACCCGGTACCGACAATCTGTTCACGGCGTCGGTGTTCCACATCGAGCAGGAGAACCTGGCGTCCAAGCAACCGAACGAGGACTTCTATCGTCCAGTCGGCGCGGTTCGTTCCCAGGGTGTAGAGCTGGAAGCGCATGTGCAGGTGAGCGACAACCTCAAGGTGTTGGGTAGCTACACCTTCACCGACATCGAGTACTCCAAAGCGATGCCGAGCCTGGTAGCCGCCGACCTGGACAACAATGGCAACTCACCGACCCAGGCGCCGCGGCATATGGCGTCGCTGTGGTCCGACTACAACTTCCGCCAAGGCGCCCTGGACGGGCTGCGTCTTGGCGGTGGCGTGCGGTACGTGGGCTACAGCTGGGTCGACGCGGAGAACACCATGAAGGTGCCCTCCTACACTCTGTTCGACGCCTCGGTGGGATACGACTTGGGCAAGGTCGGGCTCAAGGGTATGGATGTCAGGCTCAATGCCAACAACCTGACCAATGAGAGCTACATCGCCTCCTGTGCCAGCCTGAGCTACTGCTACATGGGCGAAGAGCGCAACGTCGCTGCCACGGTCAGCTATCAGTTCTGATCCTACGGCTATGAACCCCAAAGCCAGCACCTGATTCCGGGGCTGGCTTTGTCGCATCTGGCGACTTCAACTCGGACTTTCGATCATGCGTCATCTCTACGTTTTAATGCACCGCTACCTTGGCCTGGTCACGGCCCTGTTTCTGGCCATGGCTGGCCTCAC
>RCUI01000664.1_pt1 | contig 10845 bp, 9 predicted proteins | sample 2166121 | NCBI WGS metagenome assembly RCUI01 (sample SAMN09932700, study PRJNA488358) | compost metagenome | feature: garden; material: soil; isolation source: compost soil in succinic acid-enriched culture | place: Germany: Experimental Botanical Garden Goettingen | collected 2016-01-27
GAACCGCTGGCGAAGTTCGCGCAATACCGGGCTCACAGGTGCGCATCACGGACATTCCCTGGTTGTCGCTGATTGCCTGCCTGCGCCGAGGTGGCCGCGGAACGCTGGAGCTGGCGGCGATGATTCTGGATGAGAATGAAAAACAAGCGGTGAAGTCCGAATAGACTGCGCCAAGAAGGCAAAACCCGTTCCTGACCTTCCCTGTCACCAGACACAAGCCCGCTCCCACAGAGCCTTTATGCATCGGCGAGGCAACTCACTCGAAACACGCTAGAAGACCCTCCATAAGGACGATGTCTCATTTCCCCGTGTTGGCGATGATTTCCTGGTGTTCGTACCAGGCGCCCAATCGGGTCCCACGGTCCATCAGGCCAAGCGGCCATTCGTGAGAAAGGGTGAGTAATGAGCAATAGCGCCATTGAAATTACCAATCTGCTCTACCGCTACGCCGAGAGCATGGACGCAGGTGACCTGGAAGGTGCCGCAGCGCTCTTTCGACATGCACGTATCAAGGTACAGAGCCGCGAAGACTTTCTTGATGCCGCTGACCTGCTGCTGCTCTGGAGGCAACACGTAAAAATCTATCCATGCGGAACTCCGCGCACAAAACATGTCATCACCAATCCGATCATCGAAGTCGATGAAGCCTCCGGCAAGGCGACGATACGTTCCTGCTACACCGTCCTCCAGCAAACCACCGAACTCGCTCTTCAGCCAATCGCTGCCGGCCGTTACCACGACGAATTCGAGCGCGTCCACCAGGCGTGGCGTTTTTGCTTTCGCGATTATTCCCTGCTGGAGTTCACGGGCGACCTGAGCTTTCACCTCAAGGGCCTGTAAGCGTCTGAACGCCAACGCCCGTTTCTGGCTGATCACGGGCTGACGCCCCAGGGAGCACATAGACAGCGGTCTAGGACGCCACCACTCGGTTTCGCCCGCCCTGCTTGGCCAGGTAAAGCCTCTCATCGGCCAGTTTCAAAACCGCCACGGACGTCGATGCCTCCTCTCGACAAGCCACCCCAAGGGACAGCGTCAGCTTGCCTACCGTAGGCACATCGCTACTCGCTATGTTTTCCCTGATTCGTTCCGCGATGATGATCGCGATGGCTTTAGACGTATCTGGCATAACCAGGACAAATTCTTCGCCGCCGACACGACAGGCCAGATCGTTGATCCTCGAATTGCTTTTCAAGACCTCGGCAACATGCTTGATCGCGATATCACCCGTGTCGTGGCCAAAGGTATCGTTTATGCGCTTGAAGTGATCTATATCGAGCGAGAGTACGGCGTATGGCTGTTCCGTCTGCGTCAACATGTCGAGAAGCCCCCCCATAGCCCTTCGATTCGCAAGCCCCGTCAGCGCATCACTCTGCGCTTCATGACTGAGATGGCCAAGCTTTTGCTGCAGGAGTTTGAAGCCGCTGAGTAGGGCCCGTCGGATAGCAGAGGCATCGCGGTACCAGGCGTGTACGCGCAGCAATCGGGTCTCGGTTTCCGGCGCCATCAACTGAGTCGCGGCGATCGATAGCTGGCGAAGCGGCCGTGCGATCAGAACAGTGCCGGCCAGGATCAACCCTAACCCTACGATGCCTGCCGGAATCATTCCCATGATGATGTGCTCCATCAGGGGGGTGAGAGGGGCGAGCGTTCGCTCCCGAGATTGCATGGCTATCACGGCCCAATTGGCATCCGGTACCTGTGCGTAGCCGGCCAGCAACTGCCCCCCTTTGTCGTCTGGAACAGTCATTGACCCGGTCTCGCCCCGCAAAGCCGCATCCACTGCACTGCTTCGACCGAGGATTTCGCCGATTCGCTGCTGGTCGGGGTGATACAGCAGCCGCCCGTTCCCGTCGGTCACGAACACGAAGGTGCCTTCGTGGTGGAAGTGCCTGCTGATCACTGTATGTAAGGCGCTCTCCTGCGTGAGATAGACGGAGGCACCGATCACGCCGAGAAACTGGCCCGATGCCGTGACGATGGGCTGAGAAATGAAGATGACCAAATGGCCGGATGCCGCTGTATAAGCCGAGCTGACCAAGGGGCTGTGCTCCCTGAGGGCCTGCTGCAGGGTCGTTGAATCCGGCGTTGAGCCCTCGGTTTTCAAGACCTCTGGTGCCGTCTGGAGAACCCTGCCACTGGCGTCGATTATGGCAATGGCATTCAGGTCCGCATCCTGGCGTTGCAAACGATTTGCCTCAGCACGAAGCGCTTGCGGTTCATTCCAATGAGCAGCCAGGACATCCGCGCTGTATTTCATTCGCCCCTGGGCCGATTGAAGAAACGCGCCAATGCTCGATGCCAGCTTGGCGGCATAAGCGTTATTGGATTCGAGCGTCGAATGAATCAGCGCATCGCGCTGGACCCGGTAGGCGACGATAAAGCTGTTGCAGAGCGTGGCAAGCACTGACAGCAGAACAAAAAAGAGTATGAGTGCGCGCAGATCGAGCGGCAGAGGCCATAAGCGCTTCATGTCACATCCTGAAGAGGTCGCCGAAGTCACGTTCTAAAGGTTAGTTCGGGTTGCGCATGGGTGGCCTGGCGGCGGAATACTCATTTTCCCAACTGGAATTGAGGCCCTTCGCGACAGACTCACGGCAGCATGGCAGACATTGCCGATCGCCAGAATCGCGGGACAAGCCCGCTCCCACCGAGCCTCTATGCACCGACGGCGTTGTGGGCAGAGGCACAGCAGGCGATGACGGTCAACGCAAGGCGGGTTACTCGGCGTACTGGGCAATGCCGTTGCCGAATGACCAGTTCTCCCGCTTGACCTCCACCAGGCTGATGAAGACGTCTTCCATGCGCACGCCTGCCGCCTCATTGAATCCCTTGGCGATGGTCTGGTAGAGCATTTTCTTTTGCTCGGTCGTGCGGCCTTCGTTGAGCGTGATCTGGATGAACACCTGCCCCTCCGAACGCCGGATACCCAGGTACTCGGGATCGTTCACCAGCCGGTTGCCGTCGTGTTCGGTGAGTATCTGGAAGTTGTCATGGTCTGGAACGTTGATCGTGTCCCTCATGGCCTGGTACACGATCTGGCCCAGTTTCTGGATGTGCTCGGGGTCGGGATGTTTTCTGATGTCGATGCGAACCAATGGCATGGATATCTCTCCTGCTCTGGGCCGTGCCCAAGGCACCGTCCGGCTGCTGCGGTCGAAACGGACGCTCTCAATCCAGCCATCCAGAAAGGCGGCGATCTCGGGTTACAGTCGAGTTGCAGGGCCGCCTGGTTCAGGGCGCGTCGTCCTCGTCCTTGACTTCGATCCAACTGCTATCGGGGTCGAAACGGGTAATGGCTGCAGCCTTTTTGGTGCTGTCTCGGCCGAGGTCTTTCTCGAATACTTCACCGTCGTGGCTGATCATGAAGCTCATCACGCCGGTGTCTCCGTACTTCGTCGGCCAGGCGATCACGGCAAAGCCGCGGGTCATGCGTCCGTCGATCTTGTAGTCATAGGCGCCGCCCGGTGCCGAGGGGCCTTGGGCGGTGAGGATGCGGTAGTGATAGCCGTGCCAGTCGTCGCCAATCGCGACATCGCCGAACAGCGGCCCGAGGGGGCTTTCCTCGATGCCCTCCTCTTCAGGCCAGTACAGGCCATCGAACTGCCCGTCGCTGCTGATGAACTTCTGCGCGTACTCCAGAACCCCATCGTTGTTGCGATCAACCTCGGCGTAATCCATCTGCGCGTCGTGATAGGCACGCACCGCTTGAATGGTTGCCAGTTCGTTGCGGCCGATGCGGCGCAGGCGGATTTCTTCGGCACCGGCCTTGGTGTCGAATGTCCAGCCACTGGCAACGTGCTTGATGGGAATCGGGAACACCCAGGCTGTTTCGCCGACGACCAGGTGCGCACGATCCGGGCTGTCGGGCTGAATCAGATGCTTTTCCTTGTAGAGGGCCAGAAAGGCGTCGACATCTTCGCGGTCGACGTGCTCGGTTGGGATGTAGCTCTTCCAGTCGTTGCCGAGCAGCTTCGCCAGCGCTTGGCTTTCGCTACTCTCGCTGCCAAGGGCCTGCACCAGCGCCGCGCCGGCGTCCTCCGCGCTTGGGAAGTGTTGCTGAGCAAAACTGCCGGATGTCCAGAACAGGAGCAGAACCAGTGCACATCGACCTGCAGCATTCATGACTGACTCTCCTCTCAACGGCGACGGCCGCCACCGTGGGATTGCATCCGTACCGGTCGTTGCACCGCGTGGCCCGCAGACGCCCCGGAGGGTCGGCTGAAGCTCTGGCGGCTGACCTGTCCGCGATTACTCGCGAGGCGTGATTGCGCAGGATCGCGCGCACCGGCCAACGCATTGTTGCGCGGCGCCTGGGCACCAGCGTGTTGCTGACGCACCTGCTTGCGCACCTGCTGGTTGTTGTGCGCTGACGGCTTGTTCTGGCGATTCTGCTGGGTCGCCTGCGCACGCTGGCGGGCCTGGCCGTCATTTTTCAGTTGGCGGTCGGCAACCTGGGCGCGCTCGCGTGCGCTACCGGACTGGCCGATGCCGCGTTGCTCCAGGCTTTGCTGGGCGCGCTCGCGGTCGGCACTCTGCACACGCTGGCGGGCCTCGAGGTTACTGGTGGCCGGTGCTTCGATGCCACGCTGCGCGAGGCTTTCACGGGCACGCTGGCGGTCTGCGACACGGGCCGGCGTGTCACCCCGCAAGGCGGTGCGCTGTTCGCTGCCGGGCAAGCGTCGGTCGAATTGGGTTCGGCTGGCCTGGTCGCGGTACGGTACGCCGTTGCGATACTGCGGATTGTGCTGCCAGTTGTTCTGATTGGCATCGATCCTGCGGTTGACGTTGATGTTGTTGTAGCGATTGACGTCGATATCGACGTCATTGTGCCCCCAGTCGCAATCCCCCCACAGCGAGTTGACGATGGCGACGCCAGCACCGAATGCCAGGCCGGTGGCCAACGCCGTGCCGATGGCATAACCCGGCGACGGCGGGTAATACGCCGGTGGCGAGGCCGGATAGGGCCAGCTGCCATACACCACCGTGGGGTTGTAGCTCGGGACGTACACGACCTGCGGATTGGTCGGCTGGATCACGATGGTTTGTGCCGGCGCGGCCCCTTGCACCACCGTGGTCGTACCGCCCGCGGGGGCGCTTGCCGGTTGCACGATGACGGTCTGCTGCTCGTTCGACTCCAGGTGGCCGGCGGCCTTGGCCTTGGCGCGCAGGCGCTGCACCGAATTCATGACCGCGTCGGGCTGGGCCAGAAACGCATCGCCGACTCGCTGCACCCACACCGGGTCCTGGCCGAGGGTGGCGAGCACCTGCGGAAACGCCACCAGCGACTGCACGCTGGGGTCCCAGGGCTGGTCGGCGACCTGCTTGACGGCGGCATCACCGCTGGCCTTCGGATGCGCCTTGGACCAGGCAACGGCGTCGGCGACATTGCCCGGATAGGTGGTGGCCATCAGCACCTGCGCCAGCAACGCATCCGGATACAACGCCAAGGGTGCCAGCATCTGATCAAGCTGTTCGGTGCTGAACACCGCCTCGCTCGGCGCAGGCGGCGTGACCGGTGTGACCGGAGCGGCTGGCGCGGCCGGAGTAACGGGAGCGGCCGGAGTGGCCGATGCGGGCGCCGCAGCCGATGGCTTGGCCTGCGAATCCTCATCGGAACAACCCGAGAGCGCGAACATGGCGATGGTGAGTAGGATCGCCCGGTAGAGGCAGGCAGACATGACGATAGTCCTCTGGGAGAAACGGCAGAACGGAACGTTGGCGCCCTGACACCCAACGGGTTACCGACTCGGCAAGTGACACCCGCAACGCCCTGCGCAGCGGATAACCAGTAACAGCGTAGAAGAGAAAATGCGCTGCCGGATGAATAGATGTGCGACACAGGCCACCCCGAACACTCGCGCACCCGGTGAACGCGCGGCGGCAACGGCACACGCCTTTCGTTCGACAGCTGGCTCTACTACGGTGACTACTCAACCGTTCAATCAGGAGCGCAGCACATGGCCAGAATCCTTTTGCTGATGATCGCCGGCCTGGTGCTGTGCACCGGCCAAGCCATGGCCGACTCCCTCAGGATCGGCGTGATCGGTGCCGGGAAGGTCGGCGGTACGCTGGGCACGCTGTGGGCCAAGGCTGGGCACGCCGTGATGTTTTCGTCGCGCCATCCCGAGACGCTCACGGAACGGGTCAGCAGCGCCGGGCCCAATGCCAAGGCCGGCTCGGTGAGCGAAGCCACGGCATGGGGCGAGGTGATTGTGATCAGCGTGCCCTACGGCGCGATGCCGACCCTGGCTGAACAGCTCAAGGGCAAGCTGGACGGCAAGGTGGTGCTGAGCACCAGCAATCCGTTCAGTGGTCGCGACGGTGAGGTTGGGCGCTCGGCGCTGGAGACGGGTGTTGCGCTGGCTGACCGGCAGTATCTGCCCGGTGTGCACCTGGTGCGGGCGTTCAATGCCCTCGGCTATGCCGCCATGAAAGATCAATCCGGCAGCGGCAAGGCCCTGCCGATTTTTGCGGACGACGCCAAAGCCCGGGAGGTGGGGGCTCGATTGGTACGGGATGCCGGGTTCATTCCGGTGGTCTTTGCGCTGGCGCGCGCCAATGAAGGGTTGCCGGGCGGACCGCTGAGCGGGGTGTGGCAGGAGGCGGAGCTCAAGGGCAAGGCGGGGCTCTAGCGAGCGCTTCGCAGCCCACGCGGGTGTTCCCAAAGCCGGCAGACCGCTCTACAATCGAGACATATTCTCATCTGCAAATCATTCATAGGAAAGGCCGGTGCCATCGGACGCCTCGCTTCACCTGCTCGATACCCTTTACCGCACTCATCATGGCTGGCTGCGTAACTGGCTGCGTGGGCGCCTGGGCAACCGCGAGCAGGCTGCCGATATCGCCCAGGATACTTTCCTGCGCCTGCTGGTGAGCCAACGCCTTCCCGAACGTGGAGACGGGCGACGTTTTCTCACGCAGATCGCGCGCAACCTGGTGATCGACCAGTGGCGCCGCCAGCGTATCGAGCAGGCGTACCTGGAGAGCCTCGCCGCCCGACCGGAACCGCAAACACCTTCACTGGAGACACGCGCCTTGGTCATCGAAACCCTGATGCAGATCGACGCCATGCTCGACAGCATGCCCGCCAAGGTGCGCGAGGCCTTCCTGCTGTCGCAGTTCGAGGGGTTGACCTATCCGCAGATCGCCGAACGCCTGCAGGTCAGTGTCAGTGCGGTGCAGAAGTACATGGTGCGCGCCATCACCGCCAGCTATCAGGTGCTTTACGCCGAATGACCCACGTTAACGAAGGCCCCATCGCGCCCGCCGTCGTCGAGCAGGCCAGCCATTGGCTGATGCTGCTATGGGGTGGCGAGCTGGACGAAGAGCAACAGCGTCGCTTCGCCGAATGGCAGGCAGCCGACCCCGAACATCGTCGCGCCTGGCAGCGACTGGAGCAGATGCAAAGCACGCTGGCGGGTGTGCCTGGCGATACCGTGCGAACGGTCCTGCGCGACATGCCCGATGCAAAACGGCGCCAGGTTCTCAAGTTGCTCAGCCTGATGCTGGTGACCGGTGGCAGCGGCTACCTTGTGCAAGCTCAGCCGTTCTGGCGGGAGGCCTGGGCCGATGTGCGCACGGGCACGGGGCAAACCCTGCACCGCACCTTGCCCGACGGCAGCCGCATGAGCCTGAACAGCGGCAGTGCCGTAGACATTGCCTTCAGCGACACCGAGCGGCGCATCCGCTTGCTCGACGGCGAGATACTGCTGGACAGTGGCCATGATGCCGCCCGGCGCCCCTTGATCGTGGAAACCACGGCCGGAGAAATCCAGGCCCTTGGCACCCGCTTCAGCGTGTATCAACACGACGGCGGCAGCCAGGTCGAGTTGTTCGAGGGCGCGCTGGAACTGCGCCCTCGGCATGCCCCAACCACACGCCTTGCCGCGGGGCAGCGTCGCTGGTTTTCATCCACACACCTGGGCGCGCTCTCGGTCGCCGATGCCAACAGCATCGCCTGGCAGGACGGTCGCCTTGTGGCCGAACGCATGCCACTGGGGAAATTCCTGGAGCAGCTGTCGCGTCATCGCCCCGGCGTGCTTCGTTGCGACCCGAGCATTGCCCTGCTGCCGCTGACCGGTGTGTTCCCCCTGGCCGATACCGATCGCGTCTTGGCGGCTCTGCAGCAATCACTGCCGGTGAAGGTCCACCGTGCCACCCGTTACTGGGTGACCGTACTGCCTGGATAGCGCCGCAAAAAAAATCGGTTGCCCCTTGTAGGATTCGAGCGCTCGTCCGGGATACCTCTTGAACTCAATAAAGACGCATTCTCAAGAGGACCTTATTGAATGCCGTATCTGCCCACTTCCCCCCGCTCCCGCCTGAACCGAAGGCTTCACCCAGTCCTGTTTGCCAGCATGCTGGTTGGCGCACCGTTGTTGCTCGGCACCCAGGCTCCGCAGGCCCTCGCGGCATCCAGCGAACAGATGCACACCTACAGCATTGCCAACGGCAGCCTTGATCAGGCGTTGAACCAATTTGCCCGGGCGGCCAACATCCTGCTCTCGGCCGATGCCCAGTTGACCGCCGGCAAGCGCAGCGCCGGGCTCAACGGGCCCTACTCCGTCGATGAAGGTCTGGCGCGTCTACTGGCCGGTAGTGGCCTGAGGGCCGTCAAGGCAGGCAACAACTATGTGCTGGAAGTGGCCGCGAGCCAGGGCAATGCGCTGGAGCTGGGCGAAACCACTATCTCCGGTACCGGGTTGGGAACTACCACCGAAGGGACCGGCTCCTACACCACCGGCGCAACCAGCACCGCGACCAAGATGAACCTGTCCCTGCGTCACACCCCGCAATCGGTCAGCGTGATCACCCGCCAGCAAATCGAGGACCAGGGGCTGTTGAACATCGCCGACGTGCTCAACCAGACACCCGGCGTGACGGTCAGCCAGGACAACACCGAGGTCAACTCCTTCTATTCCCGCGGCTTTGAAATCACCAATTTCCAGTTCGATGGCCTGCCCAGCCTCAGCACCAATGCGCCGTTACGCGACAACTACGGATTGATCGGCACCGCCATCTACGACCGCATCGAGGTACTGCGCGGTTCGGCCGGCCTGCTCAATGGCACCGGTTTTCCCTCGGGCGTGGTCAACTTCGTCCGCAAGCGCCCGACCAGCGAATTCCAGGGGCACGTCACCGCTGGCGCCGGCACCTGGGACCAGTACCGCAGTGAACTGGACCTGTCCGGGCCACTGAGTGACAGCAAGCACCTGCGCGGCCGCATGGTCGCCGCCACGCAGGAGGAGAACAGCTACATCGACTACCTGCGCCGAGAGGACCACATCTTCTACGGCATTGTCGAAGCCGATCTGAACGACAGCACCACCCTCGCCTTCGGCCTGGACTACCAGAAAGGTCACGCCGATGGCTCGACCAACTCCAACCTGCCGGCGTTCTACTCCAACGGTGCCACCGTCAAGCCGTCGCGCTCGACCAACTCCGGTGCCAAGTGGGCTTACAGCGACACCGAGACCCAGCGCTTCTTCACCAGCATCGAACACCATCTGCAGAACGACTGGCTGGTCAAGCTGGAAGCCAACTTCCGCCGCTACGACGTCGACAACCTGACCTCGTCGGTCAATGGCCAGATCAACGCCGTGGATCACTCGGCCAGCGCGTTTACCAGCAAATACCACTCGACCTCCAAAGAGCTCGACTTCGCGGCCTATGCCAACGGGCCATTCCAGCTGTTCGGCCGTACCCATGAGATGGTGATGGGGGTCAACTGGGCGCGTAACGAGAACGAATCGGCGACCATCTCGTTCGGCAGCTACCGGGTCGACGACTTCTTCAACTGGAACCACGACCCCGTCAAACCGGAGGCGCCGTTGTACACCGTGCCCTACGACACCGTGGCCAGGGAGCGGGCCGCCTATGCCGCCGCGATATTCAAGCCTACCGATGACCTCAACGTGATCCTCGGTACCCGGGTGACCGACCACTACTGGGACCAGGACGGGGTCATCCCGCCGCTGCCCAACCCGAACGTGCACTACAACACCCGCGACAGTGGCGTGGTCACCCCCTATGCCGGCATCACTTACGATGTGGATGAACACCACACCCTCTATGCCAGCTATGCCGACATCTTCAAGCCACAGCCCTTCAACCCGGACCGCAACGGCACGCCGATCGACCCGCTGACGGGTGAAAGCTATGAGCTGGGGATCAAGGGCGAGTATTACGAGGGCCGCCTGAACGCAAGCCTTGCACTGTTCGCATCGGAGCAGGACAACGTCGCCGAAGCCGATGGCCTGCGCCTGGATGTGCCCAACGCCACCGCCTACCGTGCTGCCTCCGGGGTCTCGACCCGCGGTTTCGAGGTTGAGGTCTCCGGCGAACTGATGCCCGACTGGAACGTGCATGGCGGCTACACCTACCGCCACTCCGAAGACAAGGACGGCAACAAGGTCAGCACCACCCAGCCCGAGCAGATCGCCCGCCTGGCCACCACCTACCGGCTGCCGGGTGCCCTCAACCGCATGACCGTTGGCGGCAATGTCTCCTGGCAGAGCAAGGTCTACTACGACACCACCTTGGGGTTCGGCACCAACACCCTCGACGCCCATTTCGAGCAGAAGCCCTACACCCTCGTCGGGCTGATGACGGCGTATGACTTCAGCAACAACCTGCGTGGCAACCTCAACCTCAACAACCTGACCGACCGCAAATACTTCAGCGGCATGGGCAGCTACGCCTCGACCTTCTACGGCGAGCCCCGCAACATCATGGCAAGCCTGAAATACGACTTCTAACCGACATGAACGCCCGCCTTGGGTCACAAACGAACCCGTAGGAGCGGGCTTGCCCCGCGATACGATGTATCGGCGATATTGCTATCGC
>RCUI01000665.1_pt1 | contig 10834 bp, 8 predicted proteins | sample 2166121 | NCBI WGS metagenome assembly RCUI01 (sample SAMN09932700, study PRJNA488358) | compost metagenome | feature: garden; material: soil; isolation source: compost soil in succinic acid-enriched culture | place: Germany: Experimental Botanical Garden Goettingen | collected 2016-01-27
CCGGGGAAAGCGAAGGAAGGCCGAAGCCCCCGATCACCTGCGTCAATCACAGTGCATCTTAAAAAACTGCCGCGTCTGGACACACCAGGGGTTGGAATCCCGGTTAGGAGCTCGCTAAACATTTTTAGAATCGCCCAGCAAAAAACTGCTTGGTAATCGGCAACTGCTGTGATTTCGGGGAAGCCACAGAAGCTGTATCAAGAAGGGAGCGTAGTCTACCCGAATGTGCCTTTCATCTCAAACCTTGCGCGCTCGTCGGTACACACCAGTGCAATTGCCAGTCGCCCTGGCTCAGTTGCGGCAGGTTGGCGACGGCCAGCAACTGCTGGTCACGGTAGAGCAACGGCAGGCGCGAACGGACAAACGCAGGCACCTGAAATTCATTGAGCAGGCGCTTGAGGTCGCGGCGCCCGCGCCCGGCAACCTGCAGGCTTTCCCCGCCTTGGCGGTAGGCGATGCGCAACGGCCCCTGCGGCATCATGCCGCTCAATTGCAAGCTGCCATTACCCGGCAACAGCAGCGGTTGTGCCGGATCGTCCCAGACCGGCGCGCCGGGAATACTGAGCCAGTCGTCGGCCAGCCACCAGATGCGCCCATTGGCGCGATGCAGTTCACCGTCGGTCAGCCGCCAGCATGGCCGTCCGTCGCCTAAAGCATCACGCAAGTTCTCCCAACCAGCCCAGTGCCGTGTGTCTGGCAGGCGAGTGCGCTGAGCCAACCAGTATTGCAAAGCATTGCGCTGGCGCGCCGGGGATAGCTCGCACAACACCGACAGCTCCAATGAGGCCAGAGACAGCCAATCAAAGCCATTTGCTGTCGAGGCCCGGGCCAGATCCTGTACCGCCAACTCATCCAGCAGGCTCTGGGCCTCGCTCAGGTGCTCGGCCGTGCGTGCCAGCGCCTGCGCCGCTTGTGGCCAGCGCTGACGCAATAGCGGGAAGACCTGATGGCGCAAGTAGTTACGCGCATACCGGATATCACCATTGGAGGGATCCTCGACCCAGGTCAATTGCTGCGCTTGAGCGTAGGCCTCCAGCGCCTGGCGGGAGACGTCCAGCAAAGGCCGCACCAGCAGCCCCCGCCCCAGCACACGCTGGCCCGGCATCGCCGCCAAGCCACGCACACCGGCACCGCGCAAGAGTCGAAACAGCAAGGTCTCGGCCTGATCCTCGCGGTGCTGCCCGGTCAGCAGGACTTCCCCCGGGCGCAAGGCTTCAGCGAACGCTGCATAACGCGCCTCGCGGGCACCCTGTTCAAGGCTGGCACCTACAGCGACCTGGACGTGGACGATGAGCAGTTCAATGCCCAGTTCCTCACACAGGCGCTGACAATGAATAGGCCAGGCGTCAGCCGCAGCCTGCAGGCCGTGGTGGATGTGGATAGCACGAAGGGGGGGCTTGTTCGGCAGATTTGCCAGCAAGTGCAAAAGGACTGTGGAGTCCAGGCCGCCAGAGAGGGCGACGCACCAGGAAGGGGCGGTGAGCCAAGGCGTCAGTCTTGGGGAGAGATCGAGCATCGCTGGGCCCTCATTTACGAGCGCTACGCACTCGATCGCTGGCAAGGCCAGCTCCCACAACGATTGAGGTGCACTCGATTGCTGTGGGAGCCGGCGATGGCTGCAACGCAGCCCCGCCAACTGATCTCAGCTTACAGGCCGTAGCTCATCAGGCGGTCGTAACGGCGCTTGAGCAGCGCGTCGTTATCGAACTTCTTGAGCATGTCCAACTGCTCGATCAGCTCGCCACGGATGTTCGCCGACATTTTCGCCGGGTCACGGTGGGCGCCACCCAGCGGCTCAGCGATGACCTTGTCAACAATGCCCAGGCCCTTGAGGCGCTCAGCGGTGATGCCCATGGCTTCGGCCGCATCGGAGGCCTTCTCGGCGGTCTTCCACAGAATCGAGGCGCAGCCTTCTGGCGAGATCACCGAGTACGTGGAGTACTGCAGCATGTTCAGTTGGTCGCAGACACCAATGGCCAGTGCACCACCGGAACCACCCTCACCGATAACGGTGGCAATGATCGGGGTTTTCAGGCGCGCCATGACTCGCAGGTTCCAGGCAATCGCTTCGCTCTGGTTGCGCTCCTCGGCGTCGATGCCCGGGTAAGCACCTGGGGTATCGATGAAAGTCAGGATCGGCATCTTGAAGCGCTCAGCCATTTCCATCAGGCGGCACGCTTTACGGTAGCCTTCAGGGCGCGGCATACCAAAGTTGCGACGCACTTTTTCGCGCACTTCACGGCCTTTCTGGTGACCAATGACCATCACCGGCTTGTCGTCCAGACGGGCGATACCGCCGACAATCGCAGCGTCGTCGGCAAAGTGACGGTCGCCGTGCAGTTCGTCGAACTCGGTGAACAAGTGATCGATGTAGTCCAGGGTGTATGGACGACGTGGATGACGCGCCAGACGCGCAATCTGCCAGCTGGTCAGGTTGCTGAAGATGCTTTCGGTCAGGGTGCTGCTTTTGTCTTGCAGACGGGCGATTTCATCGCCGATGTTCAGCGAGTTGTCATTGCCGACCAGGCGCAGCTCTTCGATCTTGGCTTGCAGGTCAGCAATCGGCTGTTCGAAATCCAGAAAATTCGGGTTCATAGGCATCCGTCTTGGGTCTACGGCCAGGCGGCCGGCCGGTTGATCCGTTTGGCGCCCTACCTTAAGGGATCAGGCGCATTCAGGTCGAGATTAAAAATTCATCGATATTGCAAAAAGACGTTCTCACGCCCGAACTGGTCACGCAGTGCCTGAATCAGGCCATCTGCCGGGTCGATTCGCCAGCTTTCGCCAAACTGCAGCATCGCCTTGGCATCGCTGCCGGTGTACTCCATGGTGATCGGGCAAGCACCACGATGACGCTTGAACAATTCGCCCAGCCAATTCAGCCGGTCACCCTTGAGGGCGTCGGTATGCACCTTCAGGCGCAGGCTTTCGGCCAGGTTGGTACGGGCATCTTCCATACTCATGACGCGCTTGACCCGCAGGCGCAGGCCACCGGAGAAGTCATCGTTACTGACCTCGCCTTCGACCACCACCATTGCGTCGGTCTGCAGCAGGGCTTGGGCGGCCATGAAGGCATCAGCGAACAGCGAGGCCTCGATACGCCCAGAACGGTCGTCGAGGGTGACAAAGCCCATCTTGTCACCCTTTTTGTTCTTCATGACCCGCAGGGCGATGATCATGCCGGCCACCGTCTGGGTGTCGCGGGCGGGTTTCAGGTCAATGATGCGCTGGCGGGCAAAGCGGCGGATCTCACCTTCGTATTCATCGATCGGGTGCCCGGTAAGGTACAGGCCGAGGGTGTCCTTTTCGCCGCGCAGACGCTCTTTGAGGGTCAGCTCACGGGCCGCGCGGTGGTTGGCGTAGACATCGGCGTCTTCCTCGACGAACAAACCGCCGAACAGGTCGGCGTGACCACTGTCAGCGGTTCGCGCGGTTTGCTCGGCAGCCTTGATCGCTTCTTCCATCGCGGCCAGCAATACCGCGCGGTTACGGTCGATGTTGGCCTGGTAGGCCTTGAGCTCGTCGTGGAAGTACGGCCCCAGGCGGTCCAGGGCACCACTGCGAATCAGCGCATCGAGGGTTCGCTTGTTGATGCGTTTGAGGTCGACGCGTTCACAGAAGTCGAACAGGTCTTTGAACGGACCGGCCTTGCGCGCATCGACAATGGCCTCTACCGGCCCCTCGCCGACGCCCTTGATCGCGCCCAGACCATAGACGATACGGCCGTCATCGTTGACCGTGAACTTGAAGTCTGACGTGTTCACGTCAGGCGCATCGAGGCGCAGCTTCATGCTGCGCACTTCCTCGATCAAGGTCACGACCTTGTCGGTGTTGTGCATATCCGCCGACAGCACCGCAGCCATGAATGGCGCCGGATGGTGGGTTTTCAACCAGGCGGTCTGGTACGAGACCAGGCCATAGGCGGCGGAGTGGGATTTGTTGAAGCCGTAGCCGGCGAATTTCTCTACCAGGTCAAAGATGTTACCGGCCAGGTCGGGGTCGATATTGTTGGACGCACAACCCTCGATGAAACCGCCCCGCTGCTTGGCCATCTCCTCGGGCTTTTTCTTACCCATTGCCCGACGCAGCATGTCGGCGCCGCCGAGGGTGTAGCCGGCCATGACCTGGGCAATCTGCATCACCTGTTCCTGGTACAGGATGATGCCGTAGGTCGGTGCCAATACTGGCTTGAGGCCTTCGTACTGGTAGTCCGAGTGCGGATAGGCCAGTTCGGCACGACCGTGCTTGCGGTTGATGAAGTCGTCAACCATGCCCGATTGCAGCGGGCCGGGACGGAACAACGCCACCAGTGCGATCAGGTCTTCCAGGCAGTCGGGCTTGAGCTTCTTGATCAGCTCCTTCATGCCCCGCGATTCAAGCTGGAACACCGCAGTGGTCTCAGCCTTTTGCAGCAGTTCGTAGGTTTTTTTGTCATCCAGCGGGATGAAATCGATGTTCAGGTCATCCAGGCCTTTCTTGGCCTGCTCGCGGTTGATGGTTTCCATCGCCCACTTGATGATGGTCAGGGTCCGCAGACCGAGGAAGTCGAACTTCACCAGGCCCGCGGCCTCGACATCATCCTTGTCGAACTGAGTGACTAGGCCACCGCCCTCTTCATCACAGGCGATCGGCGAGAAATCGGTGAGCTTGGTGGGCGCGATAACCACGCCACCAGCGTGTTTACCGGTACCACGGCAGACACCCTCGAGCTTGAGGGCCATGTCCCAGATTTCCTTGGCGTCCTCATCGGTCTTGAGGAAGTCGCGGAGCATTTCTTCCTGCTCGTAGGCCTTCTCCAGGGTCATACCGACTTCGAACGGGATCATCTTCGACAGGCGATCTGCCAAGCCGTAGGACTTACCCTGAACCCGTGCCACGTCGCGCACCACGGCCTTGGCAGCCATGGTACCGAAGGTGATGATCTGGCTTACGGCGTTGCGGCCATAGGCATCAGCCACGTATTCAATAACCCGGTCGCGACCGTCCATGCAGAAGTCGACGTCGAAGTCGGGCATGGAAACCCGTTCCGGGTTGAGGAAACGTTCGAACAGCAAGTCGTAGGCCAGCGGATCGAGGTCGGTGATCTTCAGCACGTAGGCGACCAGCGAGCCGGCACCCGAACCCCGGCCCGGGCCCACCGGCACGCCGTTGTTCTTGGCCCACTTGATGAAGTCCATAACGATCAGGAAGTAACCAGGGAAGCCCATCTGGATGATGATATCCAGCTCGAACTTCAAGCGATCGAGGTAAACCTGGCGCTTTTCTTCGTAGTTGGGTGTGGTCTCCTTGGGCCACAGCACCGCCAAACGTTCCTCCAGGCCCTCATGAGAGACATGTCGAAGGTAATCGTCGATACCCATGCCGTTGGGGGTCGGGAAGTCTGGCAGGAAGTGCTTGCCCAGCTGTACCTGGATGTTGCAGCGCTTGGCGATCTCTACGGTGTTGGCCACCGCATCAGGCAGGTCACTGAACAGCTCGGCCATTTCCTCCGGGCTTTTCAGGTATTGCTGGTCGCTGTAGTTACGCGAGCGCCGCGGATCGTCCAGGGCGCGGCCTTCGCCGATGCAGACGCGGGTTTCATGGGCGTCGTAGTCCGTCTGCTTGATGAAACGCACATCGTTGGTCGCCACTAGCGGCGCATTGAACTTGTCGGCCAATGCGACTGCAGCGTGCAGGTACTCTTCATCACCGGCGCGGTTGGTCCGTTGCACCTCGACGTAGAAGCGATCGGGGAACATCGCCATCCAGTCTTGCAGCAAGGCTTCAGCTTCATTCGGGTTGCCGTTGAGCAAGGCCTGGCCGATATCGCCTTCCTTGGCTGCCGACAGGGCGATGAGCCCTTCGCTGGCGGGCGCAATCCACTCACGTTCAATGATCACCAGACCGTTACGCTGGCCTTCAACCCAGCCGCGGGAGATCAACTCCGTAAGGTTGCGATAACCCTTGGCGTCCATGGCCAGAAAGCAGATGCGCGACAGCGGTGCATCCGGGTCGCGGTTGGCCAGCCACAGGTCGGCGCCACAGATCGGCTTGATACCCGAACCCATGGCGTTCTTGTAGAACTTGACCAGCGAGCACATGTTGCTCTGGTCGGTGACCGCTACGGCCGGCATGTTCATCGAGGCCAATGCCTTGGCCAGCGGCTTGATCCGCACCAGGCCATCGACCAGGGAGAATTCAGTGTGCAGGCGAAGATGAACGAAAGAAGCCGACATGATGATCCTATAGCAGCACAAAACAACAAGGCCCGGATTGTACCGGGCCTTGATCAAAACATCAGCCAGCGCAGGGCAAACCTGACTGCTGACACTTGCCCGTAGCCGTCAGACTTCGGCGAAGCCAACGCCCTGGGCGTCGCGGGCTTCAAAAGCGGCACGCACTGGCGCGAACGATCGCCGGTGAATCGGCGTCGGCCCCAGCCGTGCCAGGGCTTCGAGATGCACGGGGGTCGGATACCCCTTGTGCCCACCGATGCCATAACCCGGGTAAATCAGCTCAAATGCCGCCATTTCCCGGTCACGGGTGACCTTGGCCAGAATCGAGGCCGCCGCAATCGCAGGCACTTGGCTATCGCCTTTGACCACCGGCGCCGAGGGCACTGACAGCTTAGGGCAGCGATTACCGTCAATCAGTGCCAGTTTCGGCGTAACGCTCAGCCCTTCGACCGCGCGCTGCATGGCCAGCATGGTGGCATGCAGGATATTCAGCTCGTCGATTTCTTCAACTTCGGCACGTGCGATACAGAAGCTCAGGGCTTTCTCGCAGATTTCATCAAACAGCTTTTCACGGCGCGCTTCGGTGAGCTTTTTCGAGTCGTTCAGACCAAGGATCGGTCGTTGCGGGTCGAGAATCACCGCCGCCGTTACCACCGCGCCACACAGCGGGCCGCGGCCGACTTCGTCGACGCCGGCGACCAGGTCCTCGACCAGGTTGAAGTCCAGTCCCATTTGCATCTATCGGGTTTCCAGCAGGGCCAGCACCGCTTCGGCTGCCTGGTTCGAGGCATCGCGGCGCAGGGTACGGTGAATCTGGTCAAAGCCTTCGGTCTGTTGTGTACCACCCTCAACCAGCGGCGCCAGGGTCTGGGCCAGGGCTTCGGGGGTGGCGGCTTCCTGCAGCAACTCAGGCACCAGCATGCGCTGGGCCAGCAGGTTGGGCAGGGAAACGTAGGGGCTTTTGACCAGTCGTTTGAGAATCCAGTAAGTCAGCGGTGCCAAACGGTAGGCAACCACCATCGGGCGCTTGAACAGCAGCGCTTCCAGGGTGGCGGTACCCGAGGCGATCAGCACCGCATCGCAGGCCGCCAGGGCTTGGTGCGAACGACCGTCGAGCAGGGTCAGCGGCAGGTCGCGACCCTCCAGCATCTGTTCCAGCTGGGCCCGGCGCTCGGCATTGGCACACGGCGACACGAAGCGCACACCCGGCACCAGCTCGCGCAAACGCTGAGCGGTATCGAGAAACAACGCGCCCAGTCGCCCGACTTCACCGCCGCGACTACCGGGCATCAAGGCCACCAGCGGCCCTTCGCTAAGCCCCAGTTGTTCACGGGCAGCACGACGATCAGCTTCGAGAGGAATACTGTCAGCCAGCGGGTGACCGACGAAACGCACCGGCACACCCTTCTCTTCGTAGAACCTGGCCTCGAAGGGAAACAGCGTCAGCATCAGGTCGCACCCTTCGCGAATCTTCAGCACACGCTTCTGCCGCCAGGCCCAGACCGAGGGGCTGACGTAATGCACGGTCTTGATCCCGGCCTTGCGCAGGTTCAGTTCGATATTGAGGGTGAAGTCAGGCGCATCGATACCGATGAACACATCCGGGCGTTCTTCGATCAAGGTCTGGATCAGAGCCTTGCGCCGCTTGAGCAGCTCACGCAGGCGACCCAGCACCTCGACCAGGCCCATGACCGCCAGGCGTTCCATGGGGAAGTAGGACACCAGGCCCTCAGCCTGCATCAGCGGCCCGCCAACCCCGATGAAACGTACTTGCGGGTGGCGTGCCTTGAGCGCCCGCATCAAGCCGGCGCCAAGGATATCGCCGCTGGCTTCACCCGCCACCAGCGCTACACAGAGCTCAGCCATGATCAGCGGGTGATGCCGCGGGTGGAGTTCTGGATCGACTTGAGGAACACGTCGACTTCAGGGAATTGGGTCGCAGGCTCCGCCAGTTCGGCAATCGCTTGCTCGACCGTCAGGCCCTGGCGGTAAACCACCTTGTACGCGCGACGCAGGGCATGAATGGCATCTTCGCTGAAACCCCTGCGACGCATGCCCTCGAAGTTCATGCTGCGAGCTTCGGCCGGGTTGCCGAACACCGTGACATAGGCCGGAACATCCTTGCCGATCGCCGTTCCCATGCCGGAAAAGCTGTGCGCACCGATATGGCAGAACTGATGGACCAGGGTGAAACCGGACAGGATCGCCCAGTCGTCGACGTGTACATGACCTGCCAGCGCCGTGTTGTTGACCAGGATGCAATGATTGCCAATGACGCTGTCGTGACCGATATGGGCATAGGCCATGATCAGGTTGTGATCACCCAGCGTGGTCTCCGAGCGGTCTTGCACGGTGCCACGGTGGATCGTCACGCCTTCGCGAATCACATTGTGATCACCGATCACCAGGCGCGTGGCTTCACCCTTGTACTTGAGGTCAGGGGTGTCTTCACCTACCGAGGAGAACTGGTAGATGCGGTTGTGCTTACCAATACGGGTCGGGCCTTTGAGTATCACGTGCGGACCGATGATGGTCCCCTCGCCGATCTCAACCCCGGCACCGATGATAGACCAAGGGCCGACCTCGACGCCGTCGGCGAGCTTCGCCGATGGATCGATGATTGCCCGAGGGTCAATCAAACTCATAGTTTGCGTTCCGCGCAGATGATCTCGGCCGAGCATACCGGCTTGCCGTCGACCGACGCCTGGCACTCGAACTTCCAGATCTGGCGCTTGCAGCTGATGAACTTGGCTTCGAGGATCAGCTGGTCACCCGGCAGCACCGGCTGACGGAAGCGCAGTTTGTCGGAACCGACGAAATAGTACAGCGTACCGTCCGCAGGTTTCACGTCGAGCATCTTGAAGCCAAGGATACCGGCCGCCTGGGCCATGGCTTCGATGATCAGCACGCCCGGCATGATCGGGTGCGCCGGGAAGTGACCATTGAAGAAAGGTTCGTTGATGCTGACATTCTTGTAGGCACGAATGCGCTGGGCCTCGACGTCCAGTTCCACCACCCGGTCCACCAGCAGGAACGGGTAACGGTGAGGCAGGTATTCGCGAATCTCGTTGATGTCCATCATTTCGGGGGGAAGCCTGTAGTAAAGATAGGGAGCGCCCGTATTCGCCAGGCGCTCCTTTTGCAAAATCAAAGAGTCAGCCTGCGGCTATTCACTCTCGATCAGGAAATGGTATCAGCCTTCTGATGAAGGCTGGCTGCCTGAGGTCACGACCTCGACACGCTTTTCCAACTGTTGAAGGCGTTTCGCCATCTCGTCGAGCTGGCGAATCCGTGCGGCACTTTTACGCCACTCGCCCAGCGGCTGCATCGCCGTACCGGAAGAATAAGCCCCAGGTTCGGTGATCGAACGTGTGACCATGGTCATGCCGGATACGAAAACGCCGTCGCAGACATCGATATGCCCCACCATGCCAACACCGCCAGCGATGGTGCAATGCTTGCCGATCTTGGTACTGCCGGAAATGCCGACACAGGCCGCCATCGCCGTATGATCACCAATTTGTACGTTATGAGCGATCTGAATCTGGTTGTCGAGCTTGACGCCATCACCAATACGGGTGTCTGCCAGCGCACCGCGGTCGACAGCAGTGTTCACGCCGATCTCGACATCGTCACCGATACTGACCCCACCAATCTGGGCGATCTTCTGCCAGACGCCTTTCTCGTTGGCAAAGCCGAAGCCTTCGCCGCCGATAACCGCGCCCGACTGGATGACCACCCGCTTGCCGATGCGGACATCGTGGTACAGGGTTACTCGCGGGGCCAACCAACCGCCCTCGCCAATCACACAACGGGCACCGATGAAGCACTGCGCACCGATGGTGACGCCTGGGCCGATTTGCGCACCGCTTTCAATCACCGCACAAGCACCGATGCTAGCGCTGGCATCAACCTGGGCATCAGAAGCAACCACGGCGCTGGGATGAATTCCCGCTACAGCCCTGGGCTTTGGATCGAACAGGTGGGAGATGCGCGCGTAGGCGAGGTACGGATCGGGAACGATCAGGGCGTTACCGGCAAAACCCTCGGCGTCGGCCGGCTTGAGCAGGATCGCTGCCGCGTGGGTTTCAACCAGGTACTTGCGGTACTGCGGGTTGGCGAGAAAGCTCAACTGCCCCGGCCCGGCTTCCTGAAGGGTCGCCAGGCCAGTGATTTCCAGCTCCTCGGGGCCACTCAGGGTGGCGCCGAGGAACTCGGCCAACTGACCGAGTTTCATGGTCACAGTCATGTTCAACGGGACTGGTTCATGCGCTCGATGACTTGGCGAGTGATGTCGTACTGAGGTTTGACATCAATCACCGCGCCACGCTCGAGCACCAGGTCAAAGCCGCCCTTCTTGATCACTTCCTCAACGGCGCCATCAAGCTTGGGCTTGAGCTGCTTAAGCATTTCGCGGTCAGCCACAGCCTTGGACTCATTCAGCTCCTTGGACTGGAACTGGAAATCACGGGCTTTCTGCTTGTACTCAAGCTCCAGACGCTCGCGCTCTGGCTGGGCCATCTTGTCGCCACCGGCACGGATGCGGTCGGCAATGCCCTTGGCGCTGCTTTCCAGGTTCTTCAGCTTGGTCAGCTGCGGGCCGAACTTCTTCTCGGCAT
>RCUI01000669.1_pt1 | contig 10774 bp, 8 predicted proteins | sample 2166121 | NCBI WGS metagenome assembly RCUI01 (sample SAMN09932700, study PRJNA488358) | compost metagenome | feature: garden; material: soil; isolation source: compost soil in succinic acid-enriched culture | place: Germany: Experimental Botanical Garden Goettingen | collected 2016-01-27
CGCCACTACGTAACCAATATCCTGCCCAATGGCTACAAGGCGCAGGTGGTGGCGTACAGCCGTTTGGCGGCGACTCGTTATTTCGAAGCGTTGCGGGCCGCCCGCGATGAGCTGCTGCTTGAGGCGCAGGCTCTCTCGTCGGAGGACAAGGCGTTGGATGACGAAGCGCTGTGCCAGCGTCCGGCGAAAGTGCAGGCGGTGGTACAAGCATGGCGCTACCGCGACACGCTGGCCCGCATTGAATTCGCGCCCATCATCTCGGGCAGCAACAATGATGACCCGGCCTGGAAGCAGTGGACAGACGGCGCGGCGCACGAACAATTGATCAAGCGCTTCAAGAAGCCGTTGTTCAATGCTAAGCCAGAGAAGACCAACCCGCTGGCCTTCTTGGTCGTGAAGTCGATGCTGCTCACCGGCTTTGACGCGCCGATCGAAGGTGTTATGTACCTCGACCGCCCGATCCGCGAGGCGGAACTGCTGCAGGCGATTGCCCGCGTCAACCGTACCGGCTTCGGCAAGCGCTGCGGCATCGTGGTGGACTACTACGGCGTGGCGCAGCATTTGAAGGAGGCGCTGGCAGCCTACTCTGATGAGGACGTGGAAGGCACGCTGGCCAGCCTAAAGGACGAGGTGCCCGTACTACGCGACCGGCATCTGCGCGTGGTTGATCTGTTCCGGAAGCACGGCATCGAATCGCTGGATGACACCGAAGCCTGCGTCGAAGCCTTGGGCAGTGAACAGTTCCGCGCCGAGTTCGCCGTCAAGCTCAAGGCGTTCTTGGGCTCACTGGATACGGTGCTACCGCGCCCCGAGGGGTTGCCATACTCGGGCGATGCCAAGCGTCTGGCTTACATCTACGCCCGCGCTCGCAACCGCTACAAGGACACTCCGGTGCTGGGTAAGGACGTCGGCGCCAAGGTGCGCAAGCTGATCGACGACCACGTGATTTCGCTGGGAGTCGATCCGAAGATCCCGCCAATTCAACTGAGCGATGCCGAGTTTGATACACACGTTGCGCGGGCCGCAAACGACCGCGCCAAAGCATCTGAAATGGAGCACGCAATCCGTTCGCACATCAGCAAGCACACCGATGAAGACCCGGTGCTGTACCGCAAACTATCTGAGCGTTTGAGCGACATCCTGAAGACGTTGGGCGAACAGTGGAATGAGGTGATTGCGCAACTGCAGAAGCTCATCAATGAGCTGCGTGCTGGCAAGGCGGATAATGCAGATACACCGAGCGACTTGCCCGAACACTGCGCCCCCTTTCTCCGTACCGTCCTGGACGTAGTGTGTGCCGGCCACACATCAACGGCCGCCGAGCTGCTGCGCCTCAAGGATGTCACCGTGGAACTGGTAGACCTGCTGGTGCAGGAACTGCAAAGCAACCGTGATATCTGGAGCCCGCACAAGCGCGCAGCGCAGGAAGACCTGAATACGCAATTGTTCGAGCACTTGATGCGCCAGCGGCCACCGTTGGTGGATTCTGATAAGGCTGGTGTGCTCGCCGATAAGATGATGGATCAGGCGCGCGCCAGCCACGATAAGTTGATGCAGGTGTGACCAGATGCTTGCGCCTATGACTACTTCCTACCTCCAGCTGGACGATCTGCAATTCACAGTGAGATACAGTGCACGCCGCAGGACAATGCAGATCACGGTTGAACGCGACGGAAAACTGGTGTTGTCTGCTCCGCCGCAGGTAGATGAGGATCAGCTTCGAGCCTTCGTTCAAGAAAAACGCTTCTGGATCTACACCAAACTGGCCGAGAAAGATCACCTGCAAAGGCAGGTGCCACGCAAGGAATTTGTTGGTGGCGAAGGCTTTCTGTATCTCGGGCGCAGCTATCGGATGAAATTGGTTGATGACCAAAATGCGCCGTTAAAGCTAGTCAATGGTCGTTTTGCGTTGCGCCACGATGCACAAGCCAGTGCGCGAGAGCATTTCATTCGCTGGTATAGCGAGAGAGCTCGGGCCTGGCTGTCAGGCCGAGTGGCCGAATACCAGTCACGCATGGAAGTGGCACCTGCTGGCGTGAAGGTGCAGGACCTCGGTTATCGCTGGGGCTCTTGTGGAAAGGGAGATTGGTTGTACTTCCACTGGAAGACAATCCTGTTGCCATCGCGCATTGCCGAGTATGTGGTAGTGCATGAACTGGCGCATTTACATGAACCACATCACACCCCCGAATTCTGGCAGCGCGTAGAGCGGGTACTGCCCGATTTTGAACGACGCAAGATCTGGCTGGCCGAGCACGGCATGGACGTAGAAGGGATTTGAAACAATGCCACAGAACTATTTCACCAACGACTATTTCAAACTGCTGAACAAATGGCAGGGGACGATCTACGACAAGACCAACCCGGAACAGCAGCGCGTCTATGAGGAACTCGGGCAAGCCTACGACGTCACCAAGCAATGGGCCGAGGCGCTGCAACAACTCAGCTTTAAGAATGGTTGGACCAAAACAGTCCGAAAGCCTACCGACCGAAGTGGCAAGTTCACGGCCTACAACTGGGCTCGGATCTATCCAGAAAAAAACTCTCACAAAGGATTGGCCTATACAGTGGGTATCGAGGCTGAGTTGGGCTTTGTCGTCAAGATTGACCTGGTCGATACGCAAGTTGACGATCCTGCGTTGCGCAAGCAGTACGAACAGATTCAGGGCAGTTTCACATCCTCCCCGATCGTTGCCATCAAATCGATAGCTGATGGCTTGGCGATGGACTTCACCGCGCTCGTAGACTGGAGTGTGGATGCGATCAAGAGCTTTAAGATCACCTACGACGAAGTTGCCGAACAGCTAGGGCTTGCCGTCGAGGAAGATAACAAAAGCCTGTTGGCACACTTCCAAGTCCACCAGGATTTTGTCGAACGACAGCCACAGTGGAGCCGCACAACGACAAGGCTATTTTGTCAACTCGCTCGCGCCGTGAACGACATGGAGTTGGACTGGTGGTTCACCCTATCTACAAGCAATCAATTACGCTTTGGGCGCAAGGAGAAGGGGGCTATAAAAGGATCCCCCATCGGATGGTTAGCCTTGCGCAAGGATGGCATCCGGGTTAGTTGGACTGACTTTGCAGGCCAGGGGGAGCTTGAGCCGACCGATCTCAGCAGCGAACTCGTTCAGCGCTTCGAAACAGCAAACAGAGACACCAGCAGTTGGCCAGCTAAGTTGAAAACACTCTCAAAGCGTAACGGCTATTGGCCCGACGATTACGATATCGAAGAAGAGGAAGAAGATGAAATCAAATACGAGCGAGAAGATGAGCTAAAGAGCTCCCGAGCTCCCCGTAACATCATCTATTACGGCCCGCCTGGTACTGGCAAAACATTCGAACTGCAGGGCTTACTCAGTGCCGAATACACCGATGACGAGCACGGCGAATGCTACGAATTTGTCACCTTCCACCAGTCCTATGGATACGAGGAATTTGTGGAAGGCCTGCGCCCAGTCATCACCAAATGCGGCGAGAACGTGGCCGAAACCGACGCTCCTTCAAACGGTGAGGTACGCTACGAGATCAAGCCTGGCGCTTTCTTGAGGCTGTGTGACCGAGCGAGCAAGAACCCGTCACGACAGTACGCAATGGTGATCGATGAGATCAACCGCGGAAATATCAGCAAAATATTCGGTGAACTCATCACGCTAGTGGAAGTCGACAAGCGTGAGGGTGCCAAGTATCCCGTCACGGTGACGCTGCCGTATTCCGGAGAAGCATTCAGCGTTCCCTCGAATGTGGATGTGATCGGAACAATGAACACCGCAGACCGCTCGTTGGCGCTGATGGATACTGCGCTGCGCCGTCGCTTCGAATTCATTGAGTCGATGCCAAGGCCCTCGGTACTGGCGGGCACCATCGTCTCTCACAATGGTGTGGGCATCGACATCGAGCAGTTGCTGACCATGCTGAATCGAAGGATCGAGGCGCTGTACGACCGCGACCACACGGTGGGGCATGCCTACTTCACGCGCATTCAAGACCTGCCAGAGGTAGCTCGATTCAGCGAGCTGAAGATAGTGTTCAGGAACAAGATCATTCCGCTGCTAGAGGAGTATTTCTTCGAGGATTGGCAGAAGATTCGCCTGGTTCTGGGCGACAACCAGAAGCCAAGCCAAGATCATCAATTCGTGCACGAAATCGGCCGTGAGGAAGATCTGCTAGCGCTGTTTGGTCGTGAGCACGAGTTGGATCAATATGCGCTTCGCTCCCGATATCAATTGAACGCCATGGCACTGGATCAACCAGATGCCTACGTTGGCATTTATGCACCGAAATTCTCTGTAACCGCCGGATGAGTTCACTGACGATTTTTGAGTTCGACAAGGTTGTTGAAGCAAAGGCTGGGGCCATGGGGCTCACAGTGCCGAAGCGTGTCTTCGCGTGGCTGGAAGCGCAATGCCTAGGGAAGGACGAGGATGCACCTGGTTGGCTCAAGCCGGCACGGGTGCATGGACAGCACGCCATTCAAGTCTCCAGCTATGTTGGGGTGATCCGTGCCCCCTGCGGATTTCAGATCGAGGTCTTACCAAAGACGGGCAGGCATACCTCACCTGACGAAGCGCGCGCACTCCTCATCGAGATGCTGAAATGCCTGGCGGGGTTTCGCCACATCAAAACTGCCAACGCGGATTTGATCGCAGAACGGATGCCCCTCTTGGAGGTTTTCATCCAGCAATTTCTGTTGGCAGTGAACTCGCTGGTTAAGCGCGGCCTACGTAGTGACTATGTCGCACGACAGGACAACCTGTTTGTCTTGCGTGGCCGACTGTTGGTGGCTCGGCAGATCTCTCAGAATCTGGTCAGGCGAGACCGCTTCTTTACTGAGCATGATGAGTTTTCGCAAGATCGTGCGGAGAACCGCCTGATTCATACCGCGCTCCGCCATGTGCTCACCCTGTGCCGCTCACAGGAAAACCAGCGCGTCGCCCGCGAGCTCTGTTTCGTTTTCGCAGACGTTCCGCTTTCTGCCGATGTATCTCTCGACATCCAGCGAATCAGATTGGATCGAGGCATGAGCCATTATGAGTCCGCACTGGACTGGGCGAAGTTGATCCTGCTGGGACTCAGTCCAATCACTGGCACGGGGAAGCATCATGCTCCATCCCTTCTGTTCCCCATGGAGACTGTGTTTGAGGCCTATGTTGAGAAACACCTGGCAAGGCAGCTACGTAACGACTATTTCCTAAAGCCGCAGGCAAGCAGCCAGCACCTAGTTGCACACCAAGGTCAAAAATGGTTTCGATTAAAGCCTGACTTACTGATAAAGCATGGCCAAAGCACGCATCTGGTTTTGGACACAAAGTGGAAGCTGCTGGATGCGACAAAGCAGAACGGACGTGAGAAGTATCAGCTCAGTCAGGCCGACTTCTATCAGCTCTATGCCTATGGCCACCATTATCTAAACGGCACTGGCGACATCGTACTGATCTACCCGAAGACCGACGCCTTCACTGAACCATTGCCGGTCTTTGATTTTCACAAACCCAGAGGGATGCGGCTTTGGGTGCTGCCATTTTGCTTAAACAAACGGCAGTTGTTGCTACCCGCTCATTCCGGGTTAGATAAGTACCTCGTTCAGGCAGGAACGAGTGAATTCCTGGCCAGAGATCTACACATCGTTTCAGCCTAAGCACAATCATCAGGGGTGGTAGTTATTAACAGCTCCTGATGAAAAAACGTTCAGCCTATGATTGACGGGGTTCATAAGAACCTACTGCTGCACTTGAGGACCGTGACACTTTTTAAATTTTTTCCCGGAACCACAGTAACAAGGTTCGTTTCGCCCCAGTTGCGGAGTATTGGAAGCAGTACGCATAACAGTCATCCGCTGGCTCACACCGAGAGACTCTCTTTGGGATCAGGCCTGGTTTCGCTTTCAGGAAGAGGCATGATGCTCAACGAGTTCCCCACCACAGAACAGCAACTGTTTACGGTACTCGCCTTCAAGCGCCTCGATATGGGCAAGGTCTCGGCCATAAAACTCTATTCCCGTGAACGATGAGGTTTCTGTTTTTTCTTGCATCATGATGGTCCAGGTACCACAACGGGGATCATCGTCATTAACCAGTGCTACGAAACCCACCTGACTCCTGATTTTCAGCTGCTTATCGGGATCAGCACGTTGCTCGAGACGAGCGAGGCGGCCTGCCAAGGTTCTGCTGGTCATACTCTCTCTCCTACCAATAATGTTGCTTCCAGGATTGCCAACCTCTCTTCAACATCGTGCAGACTGCGGATCTTGAGGGTTAACAATTCGGCATCGATAGAGCCCTCAGGAGTAACGGGCTTGAGCGCCGGATAGGCCCGCTCGATGACCAACTTCACGGCATGCATGTCACCCACATCAACGGCAAGCCGCAGTTGCTTCAATGCCTCGGCGGTGAGGGTAGCCGGTAACTGATTGCGCTTGCCCAGTGCGCCTTTCGGTCGGCCAGCTGCGTTGCCACTTTCCCCAGGTTGATACTTCATTTTTCCGCTCCCGACACCTAACATTGACTGCTCACATTATAATCATGTGGCTGTATTTACATACAGTAAAATCTGTTAATCACCTGTTTTTTACAGGCTTCTAATCCTGTGGAGTAGGAGTGAGGGAGGCGGTTCGTTCTATACCGCTATAAGGCTCGTCGCTCCCAAAACCCGAAAAAGCACAAAACACACAAAAAAGCGCCAAACGCAGCAATGGTGCGGGTCTCGAGTTGTGTATCAAAAAACAGAAACACACAAAACACACAAATTCCCTTTGGCAAGCTCCTGTATTCTGTGTGTTTTGTGTATTCCTGTGTCTCGCACACACAGGCGCTATGTCTTGCTATGACTGCATTTAGCGCTTTATTTGTGCCTTTTGTGTGATTTTTTGGTTTCAAAAATGAAAAGGGGCATGCGCCCCCGTATGGATTCAAGTTGTATCAAAGGAGCCTGATTTTCTTGCGACCGTTGAAGCCAGCCTCGATGGTCACGATATTAGCTGCGGACAGTTTTTGTATGACCGTAGTAATCTGCTTGGTGTTTTTGCCTTTGAATGCGGCCTTCGAGCGCAGGCTGTTCTTGGCCTGCTCAAAGTCTTTACCGTTCGGAAACTTCTCCAGATACTCGATAACGGCGTCAGCCTCAGCACCAAAGCCAATGATCCGCTTGTTAACCAGGACTTGACGATACAGCTCCAGCAACTCATGACAGAGCTTGAGCGCAATCTCGAAGTCATCAATACCGATGTTAGGTGGAACTGGACGCCCCTCGCACAAGTGACGGCTAACATGCAGAATTGAGGCAATCTTCATCACCTGCATATCAAATTTGCCGGCAGCACCTCGAACGGCGTCATTACCGAAGCGCCCCTCATCGCCCAGTTCATTCTCGATCTGCTGCTTGGCTTGGCGCAGTTGATCCATCAGGATGACAGAGATTGACAGCGGGGTAAGGTTCTCAAGGGATGGACGTTCCGGGATCAGCTTAACCACTTCATCACACAGGCGGATAAAGGGTGCGTCGTTTGGCTTAATCCTCGGCGTCAAGTGATTGCGCTTGCCCAACTGGTGACCGTCACTCAACCACAGGAACCGCTCGGCAAGGCCAGTCCCCCCGCTTGCCTGCACAATTGACTCAATGCTGCCAGGCTGGGCGAAGCAAACTATTGAGCCATGAACCTCGCCATCGACCCCTTTCCTGGTAGCGCGAACGCTTGCGTAAGAGCCACCATCGAACCCTTTGAGTGCAGCATCCATGTTAACCGGGGAACCCTTGCCATAGAGCAAACCGAAAACGCTGTTTAATAACCCACGCTCATCAGAGGCCAATGCAAAATAGCCATGATTCGGCGCAATGGCCTCTTTTTCCAGCGCCTCCGGGGTCGCATTACTGATCCAGCCCTTTACCGGTTGCGGTTTGTGTGCGAGCTGCTCGAGCAATTCCCCTTTAACTGCTGAGTCGTCAGTAGCCTCAATTTGAGCTTGGATTGCATCCATGGCATTGTTGCGGTCGCCATTCATCCGGCGCAGTGCCCGGCGGAACGGTTTCTGGAACGCGCTCATCACACCCGATTTACCAGAACCGGGCGGCTGCTCTGCGGTTACATAGAGCCCCAACGGTAACTCAGCATCCCAAGGCGTTTTGACGCAATAGGCCATACCCACCACGGCAGATGTCAGGCCCAAGCCAATCATGAAGGTAGAGTCTCGGCTGATCTGGATCGAGTCAGCAACCTCGCGGGAATAGACGGCAAGTGGATGGTCGCCGGCCATGTTCAGCAGCGAAGTTGTGGCACTCTCAGGTTCATCACTGAGCTTGGAAGCGGCCACATCGGGCAGCTTCACGGGGTGCTCAACTAAGTAGTGTGCGACGATCTCCGGTTGCAGTCCTCCCCACAGTTCCGACTTACCACAGGGCTCGCCCTTAAAGATCTCAACATTGGGCGCTTGCTTGTAAATCTCTACGGCCAGCAGCCAGAGAGGAATACCAATCAGCTTGCCACCAGTGACTAACGTCACCCGGCGCGTAATTCCATCGTGGGCCAACTTAGGTACACTGCCAGTCATAATTGCGGCAGTGCTCACATAGAGGGTTTGCTCGGTACGCTCTGCATCAGGTACGAGCTCAACCTTGTGGGCGCGTTGGAGAATGGTGCGGGTGTCGCTGTTCTCGGCCATAGCATCACCAGCATAAACGACCACATTTACTGGGTCAGCCAGCTCTTCAAAGCCCATGTTTTTAGCAACAGCGGCCAATGGGGCAAAGGCAAGGCAGGGGGCGTTCATATATAATCGACCCTCAATTGATAGAGTTATTTGAGCCCACGCATCTGATGTGGGCTTTTTTCTTTTTATTCAAGGGGCTTGATTACGGGGAACGGACTGACGGCAAAGCCTTTGCTGCAAAGGTTGGGGTCGTGCCGTTCTGCGGTGCGGCCTTTTTTTTTTTGTTCATCGCTGCCCCCTACGCCACCACGTTGCGAGCGGCAATACGAGCCGCCATCCAGGCGTCAATCTCAGCCTCGACAAAAGCCACCGAACGCCCGCTGCAGAGGTTGACGGTTTTGGGGAACAGGCCTTTGGCCATCAGATCGTAAATGCTGGACTTGCTCAGGCCAGTTTTCTTGGTGGCCTCCCGCATGCGAATAAAGCGCAGTTCCGAATCAAAGCGGCGCTCGAAGCTATTGGGGATATAAGTTTCCATCTCAGTTCCTCATTAGTCGTTATTGACGGGAACATGGGAGCATATCTAACCACCCTCAGGGCAATAGCGTCAGGGCTGAGGGTAATTCATTTGGTTGGGGTAATGTCATCGCCAAACCCGCGTCATTACTGGGTTTGATACCCTCAGGGTTCTGGCTAACAGCCTTAGGATTCGGCATATAGCTGGGTGAGGCTATCATCAACCCCGCAACATTGCGGGGTTAGTTTCACTCATGGCCAGGGCTGACTGTGGGAGGGGAGACGGGAGATTGCTGTCGCCATCTTGGTAACTCTGTATATGTCCTCAGAGTTTGCCACGTCTGTGCGCAGCGCAGGCAATAATCTCGATTGCTATTGCCCGCCTCTTGGTACAACAATGTGGCGCCCCCATCAACCACTCGATGATGTCATTTTGCTTGGGATAGGAGTCAGGAATATCTCGATCCCAGTTATCCCCCCAATAACGCTCTTGGACCAGAAGTACCAGCGTAATCATCTGGGTTAGATGGCGAATCGTCGGCGTCTTTGCCCTGAGTTCGGCGTTCTCTTCCTCGACTTGCTGTACGCGTTTTGACAAAGCAGCTACTTGTTCAGCTAGGTCTCTCTCTCGCGCGCTTGATTTGATGTCATATGGGAGGGGGAGGCCGGTATGCTCGACTTTGGGACTACTATCTTGGAGATACCTTTCGACTAGGTATGCAAAGAGTTCAGGATTAACACCTTCTTCTTGAGCTAAGTTGTTAGCAATCCACCGCCATAATGAATCGGCTTTGAAGGTTGCATTGATAGGAGCACCTCTCTCCTTCAGAGCTGCCGCAATATCAGCAATACCTTTGTACTTGTCGTATGGATCGCCAATTAAACTAGGAATAGGGTGATACTCGATTGATGCTGGTTCTGGGTCCAAATGCCCCTTGCACAGATTGTTAATCAATACGCCCCTTATTTTTTCCGCAAGAGCCCCCCCGTGAGTTCCCATGTAACATGCGCGATACACGCAGTTATGAGCTTTTACAGGATCAATACCTGCGACCATTAGGGCCGCATCATCAACTGTCACAAACTGACGATGGTCTAAGTAGATCTTATTTATCATGCGTAACTTTTCGCGAAATGCCTTGCTAGGATTGTCTGGTCAGGCGGGCAAGGCTTTCCCACACTTCTCTCCGTCGAAATAGACCTGGCGGGGGTTCTGTTCGCTAATTGACCAGCTTGAGTGCTTTGGTGCCGCTAGCCAGGGACAGGTTTCCCTGGCTAGCCTGCTCAATGTGATTGCTCCACCAACTCATCATGATGACCCGCTGCTCGTAGTACTCCGCGTGGTTATAGGCGCTGCGAATCTCGTTATCGTCGGCGTGGGAAAGTGCCGCCTCAATCGCGTCAGGGTCGAATATTCGCTGCCCATTGATAGTTGCCTCGTTGAGCGTGGTGCTACCTATTGAGCGCAAGCCATGTGCCACTAACCGCCCACCATAGCCAAGGTGTTTCAGCGCAGCATTGGCAGTTTGGTCATTGATATGGCCAAGTGGGTCGCGGCGGCCAGGGAACACATAGGGGCGGTGGCCGCTGATCGGCTTCATATGCTCCAGTAGGGC
>RCUI01000671.1_pt1 | contig 10750 bp, 13 predicted proteins | sample 2166121 | NCBI WGS metagenome assembly RCUI01 (sample SAMN09932700, study PRJNA488358) | compost metagenome | feature: garden; material: soil; isolation source: compost soil in succinic acid-enriched culture | place: Germany: Experimental Botanical Garden Goettingen | collected 2016-01-27
TGCAGGCCCTGGCCCTGGCCCAGGTGTTGTTCGAGCGCTGGCATGACGCCGATGAGGCGGTGGCTGTGTGTGTCATTGCCCATCACAACCTGGCCGACCTGCATTTGCGCTTGAATCAGCCGCAGGAGAGCGCGGAGTACCTCTGCGCTATCCATCAGCGGCTTTTGCAGGCCATGCAGGACCAGCGCCTGGTGCCAGCGCTGCGCGAAGCGGCGCTGCGTCACAGCGGTAAAACCTACACCGAACTGCTCAACTTCATCAGCGAGTACGGCCAGTACCCGCGAACTGAACGCTTGCTCCATAGCCACGACCCGCAACCGGCAGCACTCGCCGTTAAGGAACGCGCCGGGTCTTCAGCACTTCATTACGGAATCCACTGACTATGCCTTACACCTTGCCTGCATTGCCCTACGCCTACGATGCGCTGGAACCGCACATCGACACCCAGACCATGCAGATTCACCACAGCAAGCACCACCAGACTTACATCAATAACCTCAATGCGGCGGTAGAAGGCACGGAGTTTGCCGAGTGGCCGGTGGAAAAACTGGTCGCCAGCGTCAAGCAACTGCCAGACACACTGCGCAATGCAGTGATCAACCAAGGGGGCGGTCACGCCAACCACTCACTGTTCTGGACAGTGATGTCGCCTAAGGGGGGTGGTCAACCTCAAGGTGCAACTGCCAAGGCAATCGAGGAGCAACTGGGAGGTTTCGAGGTCTTCAAGGATGCTTTCACCAAGGCCGCATTGACGCGTTTTGGCAGCGGCTGGGCCTGGCTGAGTGTGACCCCGGAGAAAAAGCTGATAGTAGAAAGCAGTGGCAACCAGGACAGCCCGCTGATGAACGGCAACACGCCGATTCTAGGTCTGGATGTCTGGGAGCATGCGTACTACTTGTTGTACCAGAACCGCCGTCCTGAATACATCAATGCCTTCTACAACGTGATCGACTGGTCCGAAGTCGAGCGCCGTTATCTAGCCGCCCTGGTGTGAGTCATTTCGGTATGCGCACAGATGTGATGTCCGTAAGTGGCGTACGCCTGTTTCGTCTGGCCCTTGGAACCCTGTTGCTGCTGGTGGGCAGTGCCTTGCTGGTGGCGCAGGGTATCGCCTGGCTGGACCTTGAGCCGCGCATGATGCGCGCGCTCGAAGGCGGTGCTCTGTGTGCATTGGGGACCGCGCTGGGCGCGGTGCCGGTGCTGGTGATCCGCAGCATGCCGGTAGCGTTGGCAGATACATTGCTGGGCTTTGGCGCTGGGGTGATGTTGGCGGCGATGGCCTTTTCTTTGATCATGCCCGGCCTGGATGCTGCGCAGGCCATTGGTTTGGATCAGTGGGGCGCAGGCGCGCTAATCAGCTTCGGCGTGTTGTTCGGGGCGTTCTGTCTGTACCTGGTCGATCTCAAGGTATCGGGTGCTTCGCCCGAAGCCTTGGTGGGCCCTGCCCAGCAACCGGTGATTGCGGCGCGGATATGGGTGTTTGTCATTGCCATCATCGCTCACAACATCCCAGAAGGTATGGCCATCGGGGTGTCGGCGGGTGGCGGTATGCCGGATGCCGACAGCTTGGCCATGGGTATTGCCTTGCAGGATGTACCCGAAGGTCTAGTTATTGCACTGGTGTTGGCCGGGGCAGGGATGGCCCGGTTCAAGGCCTTTGCCATTGGTGCAGCGTCTGGATTGGTCGAGCCGGTGGCGGCAGTGATATGTGCCTGGCTGGTGAGCGTAGCGCAGCTGTTGTTGCCGCTGGGCTTGGCCTGTGCGGCCGGAGCAATGTTGCTGGTAGTGACTCAGGAGATCATTCCCGAATCACGTAGCAACGGCCATCATCGTCTGGCGAGCCTGGGGCTGTGCATTGGCTTCTGTTTGATGATGGTGATGGATACGGCGTTGGCGTGAGGGGAAAGCGGGGGCGGTCATTCGCCTTCGTCAAAGTAGTTGTTGATCAGTTCGACCAGGGCATCGAGCGCTGCGTCTTCATCTTCGCCTTCGGTCTGCAGGTGTACCTGGGTGCCTTTGCCCGCCGCGAGCATCATCACGGCCATGATGCTCTTGCCGTCGATCAGCCGGTCCGGTGCGCGGCCTATACGTACCGTGCAGGGGAAGCGTCCGGCCACGCCAACGAACTTTGCCGCAGCCCGGGCGTGCAGCCCCAGCTTGTTGATGATGGTGATTTCACGAGCGGGCATCGCGGCGGTGGTCCTGTGGGCTAGAGGTCGCGGTGGCGAACCTGGACATTCTTCAAGGATTGCTGCAGCAACTGGCCCACGCGTTCGGTCAGGTAAACCGAACGGTGGTGTCCACCGGTACAGCCAATGGCAATAGTCACATAGGCGCGGTTGCTGGCGGCAAAGCGTGGCAACCATTTGAGCAGGTAGCTGGAGATGTCCTGGAACATGTCTTCGACATCAGGCTGTGCTGCCAGGTAGTCGATGACCGGTTGCTCCAAACCGGAGTGCTCGCGCAGCTCCGGCTTCCAGTAGGGGTTGGGCAGGCAGCGCACATCGAACACCAAGTCGGCGTCTACGGGCATGCCTCGCTTGAAACCGAAGGACTCAACCAGGAACGCGGTGCCAGGCTCCGGTTGGTTTAGCAGGCGTAGCTTGATCGAATCACGCAACTGATACAGGTTCAGGTTGGTGGTATCGATTTTAAGGTCGGCGAGGTCGGCGATCGGCCCCAACAGCTCAGTCTCGTCCTTGATCGCCTCGGCCAGCGAGCGATTGGCGTTGGTCAGCGGGTGGCGCCGACGGGTTTCCGAAAAGCGCTTGAGCAGGGTCTCTTCATCGGCATCCAGGTACAGCACATCACACTGGATATGACGGCCACGGGCTTCCTCAAGCAACTCCGGGAAGCGGCTGAGGTGGCTGGGCAGGTTGCGTGCATCAATTGATACCGCCACTTTGGGCTGCATCAGCTCGGTATTGATCAGGGCGTTCTCGGCCAGCTGCGGCAGCAACCCGGCAGGCAGGTTGTCGATGCAGTAGTAGCCGTTGTCCTCAAGGACCGCGAGAGCGGTACTTTTACCGGAGCCGGAGCGGCCGCTAACGATGATCAAGCGCATATTCAGTGCCCGTTCTGTGCTTCCAGAACGACCTGGTAGAGCGCGTCGTTGCTGGTGGCCGCACGCAGCTTTTCGCGTACGTCCTGGCGGTCGAGCATGCTGGCGATCTGGCGCAGCAGCTCCAGGTGAGCATCGGTGGCAGCTTCGGGGACCAGCAACACGAACAACAGGTCAACCGGAGCACCGTCGATGGCATCGAAGTCTATGGGGGCGTCAAGATGTAACAGCGCGCTGACCGGATCTTTGCAGCCTTTGAGGCGGCAATGGGGAATGGCGATACCGTTGCCAAAGCCGGTGGAGCCCAGTTTTTCACGGGCAATCAGGGCTTCGAACACGTCCTGGGTTTCCAGGTCGGGTACTTCTTTGCCGATCAGGTTGGCGATCTGTTCGAGTGCGCGCTTTTTACTGCCTCCCGGCACGTTCACCAGGGAACGGCCGGGGGTCAGGATGGTTTCAAGTCGGATCATGGATGAGGGGGATCAGCGGGCCGCTGCACCTTGCAGCAGGCTTTGCTGTTTTTCCTTGTGTTTTTTCAGTTGGCGGTCGAGCTTGTCGGTCAAGGCATCGATCGCTGCATACATGTCTGTGTGTTCGGCATTTGCAACCACTTCGCCGCCGGGAATAAACAGCGTCGCTTCAATTTTCTGCTGCAGCTTCTCGACCTTCATGATTACCGTCACATTGGTAATCTTGTCGAAGTGCCCCTCCAGTCGCTTCAGTTTCTGTTCGACATACTCACGCAGGGGCTGAGTGACTTCTACATGCTGTCCACTGATATTGACTTGCATACAGCTTCTCCTTTGTTGCCGGTGCATAAGAGGCAGGTGTTGCGCCTGCCACTGAACTGCGATGGCACACCTCAGGGGCCGTTACATCAATCGCTTGCGCTCGCTCGACGGTGCAATGCCGAGGGACTCGCGGTACTTGGCGACGGTGCGACGGGCTACCTGGATGCCTTGTGCCTCCAGTAAACCAGCGATCTTGCTGTCACTCAATGGCTTTTTCTGATTTTCCGCTGCAACCAGTTTTTTGATGATCGCGCGAATCGCTGTGGACGAGCATTCACCGCCTTCGGAGGTGCTGACGTGGCTGGAGAAAAAGTACTTCAGCTCGTAAATACCGCGTGGGGTATGCATGTACTTTTGCGTGGTGACCCGAGAAATGGTCGACTCGTGCATGCCTACCGCCTCGGCGATGTCATGCAGGACCAGCGGCTTCATTGCTTCGTCGCCGTGATCGAGGAAGCCGCGCTGATGCTCGACGATCTGGGTGGCGACCTTCATCAAGGTTTCGTTGCGGCTCTGCAGGCTCTTGATGAACCAGCGGGCTTCTTGCAACTGATTGCGCATGAAGGTGTTGTCGGCGCTGGTGTCAGCACGGCGGACAAACCCGGCGTATTGCGGATTGACCCGCAGACGCGGCACAGCCTCTTGGTTGAGCTCGACCAGCCAGCGATCGCTGTCCTTGCGTACGATCACGTCAGGCACCACGTACTCGGCTTCGCTTGACTCAATTTGTGAGCCAGGACGTGGGTTGAGGCTCTGAACCAGTTCGATGACCTGGCGCAGTTCATCTTCCTTGAGCTTCATCCGGCGCATTAGCTGGCTGTAATCGCGGCTACCGAGGAGGTCGATGTAATCGCGTACCAGGCGCTGGGCTTCGGCCATCCACGGGGTACTGGCAGACAGTTGGCGCAGTTGCAATAGCAGGCATTCGCTGAGATTGCGTGCGCCGATGCCGGCAGGTTCGAATTGCTGAATGCGGTGCAGTACGGCTTCGACTTCGTCGAGCTCGATGTCCAGCTCGGGGTCAAAGGATTCGCAGACTTCTTCGAGGGTTTCGTCGAGGTAGCCCTGGTTGTTGATGCAGTCGATCAGGGTGACCGCGATCAGCCGGTCGGTGTCGGACATCGGCGCCAGGTTCAACTGCCAGAGCAGGTGGCTTTGCAGGCTTTCGCCAGCCGAGGTGCGGGTGGTGAAGTCCCACTCGTCATCGTCGTTGCTGGGCAGGCTGCTGGCGCTGGTCTGGTAGATGTCTTCCCAGGCCGTATCGACCGGTAGCTCGTTGGGGATGCGCTCGTTCCATTCGCCGTCTTCCAGGCTGTCCACGGTCGGCGTGGTTTCCTGGAAACTGGTGTCCTGGACTTCGGCGACCGGCTTGCTTTCGGCGTTGTCCGCCATCGGGTCGCTGTTGTCGAAGTCGTCGCCTTCTTCCTGGCGTTCGAGCATCGGGTTCGATTCCAGCGCTTCCTGGATTTCCTGCTGGAGGTCCAGGGTAGAAAGCTGGAGCAGACGTATGGCCTGTTGCAACTGCGGGGTCATCGTCAGTTGCTGGCCCATTCTTAGGACGAGCGATGGTTTCATGGCAGGGGCTTAACACCTTATTTGCCGGCGCACATGCGCCATCCACTACAAGGGCACCGAAGCGCCAACTTTAAGCAAATTATATGCCTGAAATTGGAGCGTTTGCCTAGGGTGCTGTAACAATTAAGCCGGATTTCACCGGTACAGTTGCCCCTGGCAAGCGCTTTGTCGCCTCGAACTTACAAGCGGAACTCGTGGCCCAAGTACACCTCTTTGACCAGATCGTTGGCCAGGATGGTCTCTGCATCGCCTTCGGCAATCAGTTGGCCATCGTTGACGATGTAAGCGGTTTCGCAGATATCCAGGGTCTCACGGACGTTGTGGTCGGTGATCAGAACGCCAATGCCCTTGGCCTTCAGGTGGTGGATGATCTGCTTGATGTCGCCGACCGAAATCGGGTCGACACCGGCAAAGGGTTCGTCGAGCAGGATGAATTTCGGTGCGGTGGCCAGGGCGCGAGCGATCTCCACGCGGCGACGTTCGCCGCCGGACAGGCTCATGCCGAGGTTGTCGCGAATGTGGCTGATGTGAAATTCCTGCAGCAGGCTTTCCAGCTCTTTGCGTCGGCCATCGCGATCAAGGTCCTTGCGGGTCTCGAGGATCGCCATGATGTTGTCGGCAACCGACAGCTTGCGAAAGATCGACGCTTCCTGGGGCAGGTAGCCGATACCGGCACGGGCGCGGCCGTGCATCGGCTGGTGGCTGACATCCAGGTCGTCGATCAGGACACGGCCCTGATCGGCCTGGACCAGGCCGACGATCATGTAGAAGCAGGTGGTCTTGCCGGCGCCGTTAGGGCCGAGCAGGCCGACGATCTGGCCGCTGTCGATCGACAGGCTGACGTCGCGGACCACTTGTCGGCTCTTGTAGCTCTTGGCCAGGTGCTGGGCTTTGAGGGTCGCCATTTACTCGGCCTTCTTCTTCGGCTGGATCACCATGTCGATACGCTGGCGCGGTGAGGTCACATTGCCGCCACGACCGGCAGTCGCTACCTGGGACTTGGTGTTGTAGACGATCTTCTCGCCTTCGGTGGTATTGCCTTCGTTGACCACTTTGGCGCGGTCGGTCAGCACCACCAGGTCTTTTTGCGCCTGGTACTGGATGGTCACGGCGTAGCCTTGCATCTTGTCCGGCTTGGCAGCGCTCTGTTGCTGCTCGAAGTAGGCCAGGTTGCCCACCGAGGTCACCACATCGATGTCGCCGGAGTCGGCGCGGGTGATGGTCACGGTGTTGCCTTTGATCATCATCGAGCCTTGGGTGATGATGACGTCGCCGGTGTAGGTGGCGACCCCTTTCTTGTCATCCAGGTGCGCGTTGTCGGCCTGAATGCGGATAGGCTGGTCACGGTCGGTCGGCAGGGCCCAGGCGCTCGCGCTTCCCAGTGCTGCGCTCAGGCTGAGCAAAAAGGGGAGGGTTTTAACGAGCCTCATACTGTCCTCTTACGTTGGACAGCAGGTCCATCCTGCCGTCTTTCAAATACGCTTTCATTCCATTGCCCGTAGTGACGCCACCGGCGCCGTCGATTCTAACGGCTTGCTCGGTTTGCGCATATTGCTTCTGCGGGAATACCGTCATGCGGCTGGTGGTAATGATCATGGTGCGGTTCTTTTCATCGGTGCGGGCAACCCGTACCGAGTCAATCAATTCCACTTCCGAGCCGTCCGGGTTGACCTCGCCCTTTTCGCTCTGCACATGCCAGGGGTAGGTGGTGCCGCGGTACAGCTGCAGGTCCGGCTTGGTCAGCAGGGTCACTTCGCTGACCTTGAGGTGTTCGACCTTGTCGGCGGTCATCTCGTACTGCATCTTGCCGTCTGGCAGGAACTGTACGCTGTGGGCGTTGGTGGCGTAATAGTCGATAGCGTTGTTGTCGACGCTGACCACCGGCTTGTCGAGGAAGCTTTCGGGGCCGATGTTCCAGTAGCCGACTGCCGCCAGCAAGGCGGCAATCACACTGTACAGCGCAGCGGTGCGGAATTTTTTACTGAACATGTGGCGCTCTACAGGTAATGGGCATTGGCCGCGTCGAGATTGCCCTGGGCTTGCAGGATCAACTCGCAGAATTCGCGGGCTGCGCCTTCACCGCCACGGGCCTTGGTGATCCCGTGGGCGTGCTCGCGGACAAAGGCTGCGGCATTGGCCACTGCCATGCCCAGGCCGACGCGACGGATCACCGGCAGGTCAGGCAGGTCGTCGCCCAGATAGGCAACTTGTTCATAGCTTAGGTTGAGTTGGCTGAGTAGGCCGTCCAATACCACCAATTTATCTTCACGCCCCTGATACAGGTGCGGGATGCCGAGGTTCTTGGCCCGGCGCTCGACCACCGGGGTCTTGCGCCCGCTGATGATCGCCGTGGTCACGCCCGAGGCCATGAGCATCTTGATGCCCTGGCCGTCGAGGGTGTTGAAGGTCTTGAATTCGCTGCCATCTTCGAGGAAGTACAAGCGGCCGTCGGTCAGTACGCCGTCAACATCGAATACCGCAAGCTTGATCGCCTTGCCGCGCTGGAGCAGGTCCTGGCTCATTTACATCACTCCCGCACGCAACAGGTCGTGCATGTTCAGGGCGCCAACCGGGCGCTCGTCCTTGTCGATCACCACCAGGGCGCTGATCTTGTGGTCTTCCATGATTTTCAGGGCTTCGGCGGCGAGCATTTCGGCGCGGGCGGTCTTGCCGTGAGCGGTCATGACCTCTTCGATCAGGGTGGTGTGTACATCGATGTTGCGATCCAGGCTGCGGCGCAAGTCACCGTCGGTGAAGATCCCGGCCAACCGCCCGTCGGCTTCAAGCACCACGGTCATGCCCAAACCTTTGCGAGACATTTCAAGGAGTGCGTCCTTGAGCAGGGTTCCGCGCTGCACCTGCGGCAGCTCTTCACCGGCGTGCATGACGTTCTCGACTTTCAGCAGCAGGCGGCGGCCGAGGGCGCCACCAGGGTGCGAGAAAGCGAAGTCTTCAGCGGTAAAACCGCGTGCTTCGAGCAAGGCAATGGCCAGGGCGTCGCCCAGGACCAGTGCGGCGGTAGTCGAGGAGGTCGGTGCCAGGTTCAGTGGGCAGGCTTCCTGGGCAACGCGGGCATCGAGGTTGACTTCGGCGGCCTTGGCCAGCGGCGAGTCGGGGTTGCCGGTGAGGCTGATCAGCTGGATGCCCAGGCGCTTGATCAGCGGCAGCAGGGTAACGATCTCGGCGGTCGAGCCCGAGTTGGACAGGGCCAGGATCACGTCATCACGGGTGATCATGCCCATGTCGCCATGGCTGGCTTCGGCCGGGTGGACGAAAAACGCCGGCGTACCGGTGCTGGCCAGGGTGGCGGCGATTTTGTTGCCGATGTGCCCCGACTTGCCCATGCCGACCACCACTACCCGGCCTTTGCTGGCCAGGATCAGCTCGCATGCCTTGACGAAATCGGCGTCGATGTGGGCTAGCAAGCCCTCAACCGCCTCGAGTTCGAAACGGATGGTGCGTTGCGCGGATTGAATCAGGTCGCTGGACTGGCTCATGTCGAAAATCGGGTTGCCTGATGAAAAGGCGGCGATTATAGCGGTTATGCGCAAATCCCTCACCCTGTGATTGTCATACCATCGCTCTGTTACCTTAACCCTTGCTGAACAAGCACTGCAGTGGCCTTGGGGCGTAGCTATCAGCGATGCTATAGTTCGCCCCCTGTTCGGCCCGCTCAGGGCGTGCGTGCCTCCACGAAGGGGGCGCGCGTCTGAGTGAGAAGGCTGCATCGCAAGGAGTCTAGATGAGCGTTGATAACGCCTACGCGGTCGAGTTGAAGGGCGTGTCCTTCAAGCGCGGTTCGCGCAGCATCTTCAATAATGTCGATATACGCATTCCCCGCGGCAAGGTCACCGGCATCATGGGGCCTTCCGGGTGCGGCAAGACCACATTGTTGCGTCTGATGGGCGCACAGTTGCGCCCGGCCAGTGGTGAGGTCTGGGTGGCCGGGCAAAACCTGCCGACGTTGTCGCGCAGCGATCTGTTCGATGCCCGCAAACAGATGGGCGTGCTGTTCCAGAGCGGCGCGCTGTTCACGGACCTCGATGTGTTCGAAAACGTCGCGTTTCCGCTGCGCGTGCATACCCAGCTGACCGATGAAATGATCCGCGACATCGTGCTGATGAAACTGCAGGCCGTGGGCTTGCGCGGTGCCATCGAGCTGATGCCTGACGAGCTGTCCGGCGGCATGAAGCGCCGTGTCGCTTTGGCTCGGGCGATCGCCCTGGATCCGCAGATCCTCATGTACGACGAACCCTTCGTCGGCCAGGACCCAATCGCCATGGGCGTGCTCGTGCGTCTGATCCGCTTGCTCAACGATGCTTTGGGTATCACCAGCATCGTGGTCTCCCACGACCTGGCCGAAACCGCCAGCATTGCCGATTACATTTATGTGGTGGGTGATGGCCAAGTGTTGGGTCAGGGCACGCCGGACGAGCTGATGGGCTCCGATAACCCGCGCATTCGTCAATTTATGAAAGGCGATCCGGACGGTCCGGTGCCCTTTCACTTTCCTGCGCCGGATTACCGCGCCGATCTTCTGGGGAAGCGTTGATGCGCAGAAAATCCTTACTCGAACGAATTCGTCGCTTTGGCCGCTCGGCCATCGACGTGCTGGCTGTGCTCGGGCGCTCCTTTCTGTTTTTGCTGCACTCGCTGGTCGGGCGCAGCGGTACCGGCGGCGGCTTTCAGTTGCTGGTCAAACAGCTGTATTCGGTCGGTGTGCTGTCGCTGGCGATCATTGTCGTCTCCGGTGTGTTTATCGGTATGGTCCTGGCCTTGCAGGGTTTCAGCATCCTGACCAAGTACGGCTCGGAGCAAGCAGTGGGGCAGATGGTTGCCCTGACCTTGCTGCGTGAACTCGGCCCAGTGGTCACAGCATTGCTGTTTGCCGGACGTGCCGGCTCCGCATTGACGGCGGAAATCGGCAACATGAAGTCCACCGAGCAGTTGTCCAGCCTGGAAACGATCGGTGTCGACCCGCTCAAGTACATCATCGCCCCGCGCCTGTGGGCGGGCTTTATCTCGCTGCCGATGCTGGCGCTGATCTTCAGCGTGGTCGGTATCTGGGGTGGGTCTTGGGTCGCGGTGGACTGGCTGGGAGTCTATGAGGGCTCGTTCTGGGCCAACATGCAGAACAGCGTGTCGTTTACCGATGACGTGCTCAATGGCGTAATCAAAAGCGTGGTTTTTGCCTTTGTTGTGACCTGGATTGCCGTATTCCAAGGCTATGACTGTGAGCCCACTTCAGAGGGGATCAGTCGTGCCACTACCAAGACCGTGGTCTATGCCTCATTGGCAGTCCTGGGTCTGGACTTTATTCTGA
>RCUI01000672.1_pt1 | contig 10746 bp, 10 predicted proteins | sample 2166121 | NCBI WGS metagenome assembly RCUI01 (sample SAMN09932700, study PRJNA488358) | compost metagenome | feature: garden; material: soil; isolation source: compost soil in succinic acid-enriched culture | place: Germany: Experimental Botanical Garden Goettingen | collected 2016-01-27
AAGGCGGGGGACTCGAGTGCCGGGATGTGGCTGGTGGGGCCACCACCTGTTTCTGAAAATCAATAAGTTACAGCTAATAGCCCCCTTCAGACCTCTTGGTAATCCACTTTGTGTGGATGAATCAGGAGTCTTCATAGTGAATCTCTGGCTCAGTCCGCAAGGTATCTGGTACTACCGCAAGGTGACTATGCTTCCCTGTGGTCGCCGCAAAGACATCAAGAAATCTCTCCGTACTCGGGACAAGCTGGTCGCACGTGAAAAGGTGGCCCAGTTGCTCACTTGCGCGCGTTCTCTGGGAAAGCCTGTGACTGTCCAGCCAGAACCTCAGTCAAACTCCCTGCCGGAGCCCAATCAGCTACCGCAACAGACACTCTCAGCGGCCAATCCTGCCCCTAAGGCAGTCTCTGCGACTCCTTCTGCCATTTCATCCCCTGCACTCTCAGAACTCAGTGAGCGTTATCTGAAAGAGAAGGCGCTCTCGTGGGCCCCCAAAGAACTCAGCAACCAGAAGAACTACATCGGTTACTTCATCAAGTCGCTGGGGGATAGACCTCCCACGGCATACAGCAAGGCCGATGTGGTCAAGTTCAAGGACGAGTTACTGAACTCAGGCAAGAGTCCTACGACCATCAATAAGTATCTCCAAAAGCTATCTCTGCTGTTTGTCTGGCTGGGCAATCACCACGAGGGCATCGTGAATCACTTCGCTGGGCTCAAGTTGCAGCGGGTGAAAGAGGTCAATGCTCGAAGTGGATACACCGCAGAAGAGCGCCGCCAGTTCGTCGTGTGGGCAGGGCAGCAGCAGGTTTACCGCAAGTGGATAGCGTTACTCGGTATGTATACGGGAGCGAGAGCCAATGAGATCTGTCAGTTGTACGCTGACGATGTACAACAGGTGGATGGCGTATGGTGCTTGAACATTCGGGGCGGTCGTCCAGACCAGAAACTCAAAACGGCTAACAGTGCTCGCCTTGTGCCGATCCATTCATCGCTGATTGCGGCGGGCTTTATCGAGTTTGTGCTGGAGAGGGCAGGGGGACGGTTGTTTGCAGAACTACCCCATCGGCAAGATGGTTACAGCCACCTCTGGGGCCAGTGGTTCAGCCGTCATCGTCCTGTAGATAAAGACTTCCACAGCCTGCGGCATACCGTGGCAACAGCGTTAAAGGATCATGGTGTACCGCTACAGTACGCGGCAGCCATTCTAGGCCATACCAATGGTGCCATCAGTTATGACAGATACGGTGGTGGAGTAGCTGTCGAGAAGCTACAGGCAGCTATCGAAGTTACACTATGAACGCGTTACATTGGAGACCATGTCGTATGTATTTCAACTGAGCACAAGGAAGAGCGCGATTGGAACACCATAGAACTGACAAGGCACTACCTGATTTAAATGAATTAAAAGAGCAAATAGCGTTGGAGTACGGGCGATCTCTCCTCCAGTTGCAACAGTTTGAATTGACGCTCAAAGCAACCTTGCCCATTCTGAAGGTAAGCGGATTTTCCGATGAGTTGGCTGGTAATATAGAACGCGACCGCCAACTTCTGGGCGGAAAGACGCTGGGGCATTTGGTTAGTCAGTGGAGCCAAAGAACGACGTTGGAGAATGAACAAGAAATTGATGATGATACTCTGAACGGCCGAGCTTACTTCCGTTTCAGTTTTGGCCTGGAGAACGGGGAGTGGATGAACGAAAAGCTCAAACAGCTGGTCGAGTTGCGAAATGAGTTGGTGCATCATTTCCTGTCACGCTTTGCGTTGAACTCTGAGGCCAGTTGCCAGGAGGCAATCTGCTATCTGGCGAGTGCAGCCAACATAATAAAGGACAACAGAGATGCGTTACATTCCCTCCTGATTAATGCCGAAAAAGCCAAGAGTGAACTGTTTGAGTTTATGAACTCACCTGAGGGAGAGCATTTTTTAATCTCCGGACTCTTACCTGGTGAGCATGCTGAAAATAGGGAAAATACCACTATTATCCAACCACCGAAAGTGGAAGAATGCTCAATAAGTTCGCCATGTTTGACCCCCAGTACGTCACTAAAACATCCGAGGAAGGGGGGATAATGAGAATGCGTGAGAGATCCTACTGGTCGGTGAGTACCTGAAGGCTGACCGTATTCAGGGCAGGAAAGATGGCCTGAGGTTTAGCTGTCAAGATTCACATAATCCTTTCATTTTAATTGCGCCGTATTCAATAGTGGTGACATAATGCCAATTTGACTTTCACTAAATTGGTGTAGAGAGAATGGAAAAATTAAACATTGGTTATAATGGGCCAATGTATAAAGATTTTTATGACGAGTTTTCTGTACTATTAAATACAGCAATTGCTCTGTCTGTAAAATACAGCAGAATCCCTGCGCCTGAGGGGAAGCATTGGTACGCATCAGCATTGTTCACGAAATTATGTGTGACAGGCAAGTCAATGCAAAAAATCCTTCCAAACTCAAACCGTAAGCTCGAAATACAGCATTGGGATTTTTCATCTGTTGCATCCCTAAGTAGAGTGTTTCTTGAAAACTATCTGATGTTTTTCTACTTGTGTATCGATAATGTATCAAAGGACGAGTGGGATTTCAGGTGGCGACTTCTTAACCTGCACGACCATGTTTCACGGATTAAATTCACATGTGACTTGGAAGCAAATGAAGAGAAAAAAGCAGAATTATTAAAAGATAATGAAGTTCTGTTAATCTGTAAGAATGAGTTAAATGCTAATCCAATTTTTTCCGCATTACCTGAGAAGAAGAGAAATCACTATTTACGTGGGGTTGAAGCATTCAACATGTCCCAAGATGATCTTGTAACAAAAATAGGCATCTCAACTCCATCATTTAGAGCGATCTACCGATTTCTATCTTCTCAAGTCCATACGTTTCCAATGGCATTCTATCGGCTTGCAGAACATGAGAGAGGGAAAGGAGTTTATTGTGCTCAAGAATTGTACTATCACATTATGATTCTCGAATGGTTGGTTCCAATTTTTAGCATGGCAAATAACAACTTCTCTGTTCTTTTTAATGGTCTTGAGCATCTCAAAATTAAATAACCGTTAAAAAGACAATGTTGGTGACTTTTTTTAAAAAAAATCAATAGGCCCTTTTAAGGAATCACCAGCATTTCCATTTCCCCCCCTTGGGGACATGCTGGCGTGTCATCCATGAAACTTCCAGCTGTCTTCCCTGTCATGTGGCTCTAATGATCTGCCACCTTCACTCTGGGTTTATCTACAGATTTGTCTAACTCTACCTTCTATCAGCCCGACCGTCCCAATTGGTACACCCGGCATCACCGCATTCTGATCCGCCAGCATGTTGCTCATGCGCCGACGCTGCACAGCGATGGCAGGGCCAGGGAGGCCATAGTGCGGCGTCACCGCCAGCTGTTTTTGTCTCGCTTTCCCGAACTCGGGGAGGTGGCCTTCGCCCACAGCTGGTCCGGGCTCATCAGCGTGAGTCGCAACGGGGCGCCGTTGTGGGGCCAGTTCGGAGCAGATCTCTACGCTGCGTTGGGATGCAACGGTGCCGGGATCAGCAAGCAGACCATGGCGGGCAAGGCGCTGGCCGATCTGGTGTGCGGGGTGGAGAGCCCCTGGGGCGAGCAGATGCGCGCCCTGGGCACGGCAAACTATCTCCCGCCACGGCCCTTGCTGGATCTGGGGGTGCAGGGCTATCTCTGGAAAGAACGGCTGCTGGGGGCGGGGGAATACTAGCGCCTGGCCACCATAAAGGCGTGTTATCGCGGGGCCTGTGCCTGGGTTGACCGGGCCCAGGCCCCGCGATGTATTCACTCAAGGGGGGTGACGGGGACCTGCCGCTTGAAGGGGGTGGCTTTGTTGGCCTTGCGGTGTTCCGAGACCAGGATCAGCAGGCGCTGCAGGGCGATGAAGCAAAACAGCAGCAGGCCTATGATGATCTTGGTCCACCAGGAGCTGAGGGTGCCGTCGAAGTTGATGTAGGTCTGGATCAACCCCTGGATCAGCACCCCGAACAGGGAGCCGAAGACGGTGCCCACCCCGCCGCTCAGCAGGGTGCCGCCGATCACCACGGCGGCGATGGCATCGAGCTCCACCCCGACGGCGGCGAGCGGATAGCCCGCCGAGGTGTAGAGCGCGAATACGATGCCCGCCAGGGTCGCCAGTGTGGTGGAGAGCAGGTAGATGCGGATGGTGGTGTGGCGCACCGAGATCCCCATCAGGGCCGCCGAGGTGGCGTTGCCGCCGATGGCGTAGACGTTGTTGCCAAAGCGGGTGCGGTTGGCGAGCAGTATGCCAAGCACCACCACCGCCAGCATGATGAGGGCCAGCAGGCTCAGGCGCCCGCCTCCCGGTATCTTCCACGACAGGCTCGACAGGTAGGTGAAGCTGGGGTGATCGATGGGCAGGGACTGCTCCGAGATGAGGAAGCTGGCCCCTCTCAGGAAGAACATGCCCGCCAGTGTGATGATGAAGGCGGGGATCTTCAGGGTGTCGATGAGCCAGCCCATCAGGGCGCCGAAGCCGGCTCCGAGCACCAGCACCAGGGGGATGGCCAGCAGCGGGCTGACCCCCAGATCCCCGATGAGCTTGGCCAGCAGCACGCCGGTGAAGGCGATGACGGCTCCCACCGACAGATCTATGCCCCCCGAGAGGATGACGAAGGTCATGCCCACCGCCACTATGCCGAGGAAGGCGTTGTCCGTCAGTATGTTGCAGATGATGCGGGTGGACATGAAGGCGGGGAAGGAGGCCAGGCAGAGCAGATAGCCCAGCACGAAGACCATGATGGTCACCATCAGGGGCAGGTTGCGTTTAAACATGGCGAGTCCCTCGCTGGAACAGGTGGTTGAGGGCCGGCGACTGCATGACGAGCACCGCCAGCACCACCATGGCCTTGACGATCTGGTTCCACTGGGGCTGGTAGCCGGAGAGCAGGATACCTGTGTTCACCCCCTGGATGATCAGTATGCCGATCAGGGAGAGCGCCAGGTTGAAGCGCCCCCCCATCAGGGAGGTGCCTCCTATCACCACCGCCAGGATGGCGTCCATCTCCAGCCAGAGCCCGGCGTTGTTGGCATCGGCCCCGCGGATGTCGGCGGCGACTATCATGCCGGCGACGGCGGCCATGAGGCCGCTCAGCAGGTAGGTGGCGATCACCACCATGGGGGTGTTGAGGCCGGCGTTCTTGGCGGCCTTGATGTTGATCCCCACCGCCTCGATGAAGAGGCCGAGGGCGGTGCGCTTGGTCAGCAGCCAGAGCAGCAGCGCCATTCCCAGGGTGATGATGACAGGGGTGGGCAGATAGCAGAGGGCGCCGCTGCCGATCCAGGCCAGGGCCTCGTTGTTGAAGGTGATGATCTGCCCCTCGGTAATGAGCTGGGCTATGCCCCGGCCCGCCACCATGAGGATCAGGGTGGCGACTATGGGCTGGATCTTGAACACCGCCACCAGCAGGCCGTTCCACAGGCCGCACAACAAGCCCACCCCAAGCACTGAGGCGACGATGACCGGCAGGCTGTGACCGCCGGTGGCCAGGCTGGCCATGGTGGCCCCGCTGATGGCCATCACGGCCCCCACCGACAGATCGATGCCGCCGGTGGCGATCACCAGCGTCATGCCGAGGGAGAGCAGGGCCACAGGGGCGCAGCGGTTGAGTATGTCGATGAGGCTGCCAAACAGCCGCCCATCCTGGACATGGATGGCGAAGAAGTTGTCGGCGACCAGGGCGTTGATGAGCAGCACGCACACCAGGGCGGCGCATTGGGCGGAGCCCGTGGGCAGGGCTCTGCGGGGGCGCGCCGGCCCGCCAGGAAGGGGGAGGGTGGATGACGTCATATCAGGCCTCGCATGCAATGGCGTTCATGATGGCAGGGACGCTGAGGGCGTCCGTCGCAAGCTCTGCCACCTGTTTTCTGTCGCGCAGGACTATCACCCGATCGGCATAGCCCACCAGCTCCTCGAGCTCAGAGGAGATGACCAGCAGGGCCAGCCCGTTGGCGCAGAGGGATTCGATGAGGCGGATGATCTCGGCATGGGCCCCCACGTCTATGCCCCGGGTGGGTTCGTCCAGGATCAGGAACTGCGGCTTGGTCAGCAGCCAGCGGGCCAGCAACACCTTCTGCTGGTTCCCCCCTGACAGAAACTGGATGGGCTGCTCCGGCCCCGGGGTCTTGATCGCCAGCTGCTCGATGAGGCGGGCGGTGATCTCGTCCTGCTCCTTGCGGGGCAAGGGGCGCAGCCAGCCCCGCTGGGCTTGCAGGGCCAGCATCATGTTCTCGCGCACCGAGGCCGAGGCAATGATGCCGGCACTCTTGCGATCCTCCGGGCAGAAGCCAAAGCCGTTGGCGGCGGCCTGACGCGCACTGCGGATGGTCACCGGCTTGCCCCGCACCCGGCACTCGCCACTGTCCCTTGGCACTATGCCGAACATCAGCTCGGCGGTCTCGGTGCGACCCGAGCCGAGCAGGCCGGCCAGACCCACTATCTCCCCGGGCATGACGTCGAGACTGAAGGGGGCTATGACCCCGCGCTTGCCATAACCCCTGAACGACACCGTGGGCTGGTTGCTGCGCAGTGTCTTGCCCGCCCGCTTGAGGGCGTTTTCGTCAAGCTCATGCCCCAGCATCATCTTGACCAGATCCAGTTGCGGCAGCGCGGCCGTGTCGCGGGTGCCGACCAGCTCGCCGTTGCGCAGCACTGTGATGCGATCGCTGATGGCGTAGACCTGATCGAGAAAATGGGTGATGAAGATGAGGCTCACCCCCTGATCTCGCAGGTTCCCCATGAGGGAGAAGAGCATCTGCACCTCGCTGGCATCCAGGCTGGCGGTGGGTTCATCGAGGATGAGGATCTTGGCCGACAGTGAGATGGCCCTGGCGATGGCCACTATCTGCTGCATGGCGACCGAATAGTGGCCGAGGGGCAGGGAGACATCCATCTCGAAGCCGTATCCCGCCATGATGGTCTGGGCCTGCCGGGCCATGGCGGCTCTGTCGATGAGCCCGAAACGGCGGGGCTCGTGGCCGATGAAGAGGTTGTCTGCCACCGACATGTTGGGCAGCAGGTTGACCTCCTGATAGACGGTGCCAATCCCCAGGCGCTGGGCATGGGCGGTGTCCGTGGGGGAGATGGGGACGCCATCGAGTTCGATGCGCCCGCCGTCGGGCTGATAGACGCCGGTGAGGGTCTTGACCAGGGTGGACTTGCCGGCGCCGTTCTCGCCGAGCAGCGCCATGATCTCCCCCCTTCGCAGGGAGAAGTCCACCTGATGCAGGGCACGCACCCCGGGAAAGGTCTTGCAGATCCCGCGGGCGTTCAACAGGACATCCTGAGTGTTTTCTGACATGAATAGGGGCTCTCCGATATAAGACGCCATATCGCAACCCAGCCGATATGGCGTCTTATTCAACTGGCAGGCTCAGCGGGCGAGCGGCATTAATATCCCATGTCTTTTTTCAGCTCGAGCTGGGCTTCGGCACTGGCAGGCTCGAACAGAATAGACTCCGTCTTGATATGTTTGGGGGGCAGGGCGCCATCCTTCTTATAGGCCAGCAGGGCATCGAAGGCTGGGCCTGCCATATTTGGCGTCAATTCCACCGAGGCATTGGCTTCGCCGGCCATCATCGCCTTGAAAATATCCGGCACCCCATCGATGGAGATGATCTTGATATCCGTGCCCGGTTTCAGCCCGGCCTCTTTAATGGCCTGGATGGCGCCTATGGCCATGTCGTCGTTGTGGGCGTAGACGGCGCAAATATTCTTGCCGTTATTTTCCGCCTTGATGAAGCTCTCCATCACCTCCTTGCCCTTGCTGCGGGTGAAGTCGCCAGACTGGGTGCGGATGATCTTGATGGTGGGCACGGCCGCGACGGTGTCGAGGAAGCCCTTCTTGCGATCCAGCGCCACGCTGGCCCCCACTGTGCCCTGCAATTCCACCACGTTGCAGGCCTTGCCATCCTGCTGCTTGATGAGCCACTGGGCCGCCACTGCCCCTTCGTGGACGCTGTCTGCGGCGACCCCGGTCATGAAGAGGGCGTCATCTTTCACCGTGATGTTGCGATCCAGCAGGAACACCGGGATCTCGGCCTCTTTCGCCTCCTGCAATACCGGATCCCAGCCGGTCTGCACCACGGGGGCAATAAAGATGGCATCCACCCCCTGGGCAATGAAGGAGCGAATGGCCTTGATCTGGTTCTCCTGTTTTTGCTGGGCATCGGCAATTTTCAGGGTGATGCCGCGTTTCTGCGCTTCCGTCTTGGCGACCGAGGTTTCCGCTGCCCGCCAACCGGATTCAGAGCCTATTTGAGAGAAGCCCACCGTCATCTCGGCAGAATATGCAGAGGCAGAGAGAATAAGGGTGCTGATAATGCCCGCCAGTTTCACTTTTTTATACATGTGACACTCCTTTGTGATGCATGGTGAAATAAACCGGAACGCGTCAGGTTTTTATTGTACGGGTCAAGGTTATAGGCTCTTGGGTTTAACGACGGGAGGTGGCTCACAGAAAAATTTCAGCAGCATGATGCTTCATACAAACAGCAGACAAGTTCATATATGGCGCAATGCATATACTGATTTTTATGCATATTTATTCCAGAAGCCATGGTGTCCAGAGTCATGCCGCTTTGTCGTCGACATTTACCCGCAGACGGGAGTGCCTGTCAGCTGTCTGGGGCGCGGTGGCCAGGTGAGGCGGCAGTGGGCGGGTCATCTCCCCTGAGGTGGGCAGCCAGTGCGGCTGCTCACCTCAGGCCCCGGCTTCGGTGAGAAAGGCCCGCATGGCGGGGGTGACGCTGTGCTTGCGGGTGATAAAGGCGATGGTGCCGGCGCTCGCATCGCTCAAGGAGTGGCAGGGCAGCTTGAAGAGCTGATGGGCGGTGGCGGCGATGCCGGCACTGACCACGGCGCAGCCGAGGCCGTGGCTCACCCCGTTGGCCAGGTGGAACAGGGAGTCTGTCTCCAGCACCACCCGCAGGCTGAGCTGCTGGCGGGCGGCGGCCTCGTCGAGATAGCGGCGAAACTGCATGGTGGCGCTCGGCAGGATCAGGGGGAGATCCTGCAAGTCCGCCAGCCTCAGGGGCTGGCTCGGGGAGAGGTGCGGGGGCAGGGGCCCCAGCAGCGCCATGGGATTGGGGTGGCGCAACTGGACGTCGAGGGCGCGGCGCTGATGCTCGGTGAGCAGCTCGTCAAAGCCGAGGCCGATGTCGGTCTGGTGCAGATCCAGCTGCTCGAGCAGGGTGCCGTGGGTCATCACCGACAGGCGCAGGCTGACCTTGGGGAAGGCGTCGTTGAAGCGCTTGAGCAGCGGCATGATGTCGATGCTCGACTGGGGCACCATGCCGATGCGCAGGACCCCTGAGAGCGCGCCGCCAAACAGGCTCAGCTCCTGGCGCATGGCGTCCTGCTCCAGCAGCATGCGCTCTGCGTGGCGCAGCACCACTTCCCCCGCCTGGGTCAGCGCCACGAACTGGCTGTTGCGCACCACCAGCTCGGTGCCGAGGGATTTTTCCAGCGCCGTGATGCTGGCGGACAGGGTCGGCTGGGTGATGAAGCAGGCCTTGGCCGCCTTGGCGAAGTGGCGGTGCTGGGCCAGTTCGTAGAAATAGTGCAACTGCTTGATGTTCATCGAAGAGGAAGCGCCTGGCGTGGAGGATGGCTGACAAAGTTAATCAATCGACATCGCCATGGCAATAGAGGTTTTCTATCGGTGAATAGATTTGTTTCATTGGTTTTGGGGGAGCGACTTATCTAAACTTGAGGCCCGAATACACGTTATAAGCGTCTCGTATGATCCCATTCAATTCACGGTTGCCCAGGCTGGATGAGCTGGTGGAAGAGGTGGCCGTGTCCGTCAACATCAATGGCATCAACCACGCCGTCATGATGGCCACCCCGGATGATCTCGACGACTTCGCCATCGGCTTCCTGTTTGGCGAGGGCATCATTGGGGGCAATCACGATGTGCACGACATCCAGATCACCCCCTCTGAATACGGCGTGGTGCTCGACATCACCATAGCCAACCGCTGCCTTGCTGCGCTGGGCCAGCGCAAGCGTCGCCTGGCCGGGGCGAGCGGCTGCGGCATCTGCGGGGTGGAGGCCATAGAGCATGCGCTTCCCGAGTTGACCCCGCTGACCCCGGGCGCCCCCTTGGATACCACGCGTCTGCGGGACTTGCGGGATCGCATCGCCCCCTGGCAGAGCAAGGCTCGCCAGAGCGGCGCCCTCCATGCCGCCCTGGCGCTGGATGAGGGCGGCGAGATCCTGGCCTGCCGGGAAGACATAGGCCGCCACAATGCCCTGGACAAGCTCATCGGCATGCAACTGCGCCAGCCCGCGCAGGCCGCCACCCTGGTCATCACCAGCCGCTGCGGCAGCGAACTCATTCACAAGGCGGTGCAATTTGGCGCCGCCCACCTCATCAGCCTTGCTTCTCCCAGCCAGCTCGCGGTGCGACTGGCCCTGAAATACAACCTGACCCTCATTCATGTGCCCAGATCCGATGCCCCGGTCTGCTATGCCAGCCCCCGCGCCCAGGATCAGTTCGGAGACTCCCATGTCCAGTCATATTGAGAAACCGGCAAAGGCCGGCGGCTTTTCCTCCCTGCAGTCCACCTTCAAGCAGGTGCTGCAGAGCCAGAAGACCCGACAGAACATCAAGAACCTGCTGCGGGTCAACCAGACCGACGGCTTCGACTGCCCGGGCTGCGCCTGGGGTGACAACAAGCAGGGGGCCTTCCAGTTCTGCGAGAACGGCGCCAAGG
>RCUI01000674.1_pt1 | contig 10726 bp, 6 predicted proteins | sample 2166121 | NCBI WGS metagenome assembly RCUI01 (sample SAMN09932700, study PRJNA488358) | compost metagenome | feature: garden; material: soil; isolation source: compost soil in succinic acid-enriched culture | place: Germany: Experimental Botanical Garden Goettingen | collected 2016-01-27
TCAAGGATCGCCTGACCCGCTGGTATGTACTGGTGGGCGGGCTTGCCGTGCTGGCAGCGATCACCTTGATCTTCTTCTACCTGGCCTATGTGGTCGTGCCGCTGTTCCAGGGCGCCACGCTGACCAGCAAGAAAGCGCTGGAGCCGACCTGGCTGAGCCAGGATGCCGGCAAGCCGCTGATGATTGCTCTGGAAGAGCAGAATTTGGTCGGTATGCGTGTGTCCGACAAGGGGCAGGCGCTGTTCTTCGACACCAAGACGGGTGCTGAACTCAAGCGCGTTGACCTGCCGGTGCCTGCAGGTACTCAGGTAACTTCTATTGGCACCGACCAGCCGGGCAACCCGCTGGTGGTGCTGGGCTTGTCCAATGGTCAGGCACTGGCGTTCAGCCACAGCTACAAGATCACCTACCCGGACAACAAGAAGACCATCAGCCCGGCCATCGACTTCCCGTATGGTCAGGAACCGTTCGTACTCGACGAGCAGGGCCGTGCGCTTGAGCATGTCAGCCTCAATGTGAACGGTGAAACCCTGGTGGTTGCCGGTTCCACTGGCGCGCACCTGCAGGTGATTTCGCTGAGCCGCGAAGAAAACATGATGACCGGTGAGGTCACCAGCGAGCAGAACCGTATCGACTTGCCGCAAATGACCGAGCCGGTCAAAGCGATCTTCATCGATCCGCGTCAGCAGTGGCTGTATGTGATCAACGGCCGGGCCCAGGCGGATGTCTTCAGCCTGCGTGAAAAGAGCCTCAATGGCCGTTACAAACTGCTCGACGACGGTAATGCCGAAGTCACCGCCAGCAATCAGCTGGTGGGTGGTATCTCGCTGATCATCGGCGACTCCAAAGGCGGCCTGGCCCAGTGGTTCATGGCCCGCGATCCGGATGGCGAGCAGCGCTTCAAGCGCATTCGCGAGTTCCAGATGGGCACTGCACCGATCGTGCAGATCGATGCCGAAGAGCGCCGCAAGGGCTTCGTTGCCCTGGATGCCGCCGGCAAGCTTGGTGTGTTCCACAGTACCGCGCACCGTACCCTGCTGGTCGAGCCGGTAGCCGAAGGCGCAGGCGTTCTGGCGCTGTCGCCACGGGCCAACCGCATCATCGTCGAAGAGGGCGGCAAGCTGCTGCCACTGACGCTGAAGAACCCGCACCCGGAAGTGTCCTGGAGCGCGTTGTGGAGCAAGGTCTGGTACGAGAACTATGACGAGCCGAAGTATGTCTGGCAGTCGACCGCCTCGAACACCGACTTCGAACCCAAGCTGAGCCTTTCGCCTCTGACCTTCGGCACCTTGAAAGCGGCGTTCTACGCCATGATCCTGGCTGCACCGCTGGCCATTGCCGCAGCCATCTACACCGCCTACTTCATGGCCCCGGGCATGCGCCGCAAGGTCAAGCCGGTGATCGAGCTGATGGAAGCGATGCCAACGGTCATCCTCGGCTTCTTCGCCGGTCTGTTCCTGGCACCGTACCTGGAAGGGCACTTGCCGGGTGTGTTCAGCCTGTTCCTGCTGATGCCGATCGGCATCCTGGTCGCCGGCTTCACCTGGAGCCGCCTGCCCGAGTCGCTGCGCCTGCGGGTGCCCGATGGCTGGGAAGCGGCCATCCTGATTCCGGTGATCCTGTTCACCGGCTGGTTCGCCCTGTACATGAGCCCGTTCCTTGAAACCTGGTTCTTCGGCGGTGACATGCGCCTGTGGATCACCAATGACCTGGGCATCACCTACGACCAGCGCAACGCCCTGGTCGTCGGTATCGCCATGGGCTTCGCGGTGATTCCGAACATCTACTCGATTGCCGAAGACGCCGTGTTCAGCGTGCCGCGCAGCCTGACCCTGGGCTCCCTGGCACTGGGCGCGACCCCATGGCAGACCCTGACCCGCGTGGTCATCCTGACCGCCAGCCCGGGTATTTTCTCGGCGCTGATGATCGGTATGGGCCGTGCGGTAGGTGAAACCATGATCGTCCTGATGGCCACCGGCAACACCCCGGTCATGGAAATGAACCTGTTCGAAGGTATGCGCACCCTGGCGGCCAACGTTGCGGTGGAGATGCCCGAGTCGGAAGTCGGTGGCAGTCATTACCGCGTGCTGTTCCTCGCCGCGCTGGTGCTGCTGATGTTCACCTTCGTGATGAACACCTTGGCCGAGCTGATTCGCCAGCGTCTGCGCAAGAAATACTCGTCGCTTTGATAGAAAGGTAGAGATCCGTGAAAAAGGATTCCCTCAAAAGCTGGTTCAAGAGCGGCGCCCCTGGCGTCTGGATCAGCGGTGGCGCCGTCGCCATCGCTGTGATCATGACCATTGGTCTGCTCTCGGTGATCGCCGTACGCGGTCTGGGCCACTTCTGGCCGGCTGACCTGATTCAGGCCAGCTACAACGTACCGGGCCAGGCGAATCATATCGTCGTCGGCGAAGTGGTGCAGAAGGAAGAAGTGCCACGCGCGCGTCTCAAAGGTGCCGGCTTGCCGGTGCCGGACGAGGGTCCGGAGTTCATGACCCGTGAGCTGATCAAGGTCGGCAACCGTGACCTCAATGGCAGCGACTTCACTTGGGTGGTTGGCGAATGGCTGATCGATCAACAAAAGCCGGTCGACCTGATTGCACTGGAGCGTCGTGAGTGGGGTAACTTCTACGGCTACCTGGTCAGCGTCAAGGAAAACGGCAAGGTTGTCGCTGAGGGCCAGGCTGCGTGGACCGAGCTGCAGGCGCGCCTCAAACGTGCTGACAAGCTGGCTGGCGAGCTGCAACAGCTTGAGAAGAAGGACATCGGCGCCATCAACTACGGCCTTGAGCGTTTGCGCCTGCAGGCCCGTAAGCTGGAACTTGCCGGTAAGCTCGATGCGGCTGCCCAGGCAGACATGGATGCCGAACGCGCCGAGCTGAACAACCGCTACAAGGCCATCGAAGAGCGTCTTGGTAGCCTGCACCAGGACTTCGGTCGTGACAGCCTGGTTGCAAAGGATGGCAACGGCCGTGAGGTCGAGATCAACCTGAGCAAGGTGGTTCACGCCTACCAGCCTAATGGCATGGGCTTTTTCACCAAGATGGGTGTGTACTTCGCCAAGGTCTGGGAGTTCCTCAGCGACGACCCGCGTGAAGCCAATACCGAAGGCGGGATCTTCCCGGCCATCTTCGGTACCGTGATGATGACCCTGATCATGGCCGTGATCGTCACCCCGTTCGGCGTGCTGGCGGCGGTGTACCTGCGTGAGTATGCGCGTCAGGGGCCGGTCACTCGTTTGATTCGTATCGCGGTGAACAACCTCGCCGGTGTTCCGGCCATCGTATACGGTGTGTTTGGTCTGGGCTTCTTTGTCTATGTACTGGGTGGCTCGCTTGACCAGCTGTTCTTCCCTGAGGCATTACCTGCGCCGACCCTTGGCACTCCGGGCCTGCTCTGGGCCTCGCTGACCCTGGCGTTGCTGGCGGTACCGGTGGTGATTGTGGCCACTGAAGAAGGTTTGGCGCGTATCCCGCGTACAGTCCGCGAAGGTTCGTTGGCACTGGGTGCGACCAAGGCGGAGACGCTGTGGAAGATCGTCCTGCCAATGGCCAGCCCGGCGATGATGACCGGCATGATTCTCGCCGTGGCTCGTGCCGCAGGTGAAGTGGCACCGCTGATGCTGGTGGGTGTAGTGAAACTGGCGCCATCGCTGCCTGTGGACGGCAACTACCCGTACCTGCACCTGGACCAGAAGATCATGCACCTGGGCTTCCACATCTACGACGTCGGCTTCCAGAGCCCCAACGTCGAGGCTGCGCGGCCGCTGGTTTATGCCACTGCGTTGCTGCTGGTGCTGGTAATCGCCACGCTCAACCTGTCGGCGGTATGGATTCGTAACCACCTGCGCGAGAAGTACAAAGCGCTGGATCATTGATCGATACAACATTTTGCAAGTGCCGCCTGTGTGTTGTGCCGGGCGGTTCGATGAAACGAAATTGATAGCGTATGGAGTCTGACCATGCAGCATGAATCCCACGCCCACGGCATCGATATGTCGGCCCTGGGTCGCACCAAGCAGAGCCTGCAATTGGCTGATGAAACCGTGGCCATCGAAGTGCCGGGTCTGAGCCTGTACTACGGCGAAAAACAAGCCTTGTTCGACGTCAGTATGAACATCCCGAAACAGCGCGTGACAGCCTTCATCGGCCCGTCCGGCTGCGGTAAGTCGACCTTGCTGCGTACCTTCAACCGCATGAACGACCTGGTTGACGGCTGCCGCGTGGAAGGCGCGATCAACCTCTACGGCAACAACATCTACCGCAAGGGCGAAGACGTTGCCGAGCTGCGCCGCCGGGTCGGCATGGTGTTCCAGAAGCCCAACCCGTTCCCCAAGACCATCTACGAGAACGTGGTCTATGGTCTGCGCATCCAGGGCATCAACAAGAAGCGTGTGCTCGACGAAGCCGTTGAGTGGGCACTCAAGGGCGCGGCGTTGTGGGACGAGGTCAAGGACCGCCTGCACGAGTCGGCACTGGGCCTGTCCGGTGGTCAGCAGCAGCGTCTGGTGATTGCCCGTACCATCGCCGTGGAGCCGGAAGTCCTGCTGCTCGACGAGCCGTGCTCGGCACTGGACCCGATCTCGACCCTGAAGGTCGAAGAGCTGATCTACGAGCTGAAGTCCAAGTACACCATCGTTATCGTTACCCACAACATGCAACAGGCGGCGCGGGTTTCCGACTACACCGCGTTCATGTACATGGGCAAGCTGATCGAGTTTGGTGATACCGACACGCTGTTCACCAACCCGGCGAAGAAGCAGACCGAAGATTACATCACCGGTCGGTATGGCTAGGATTCAACGACTGAACGCCGCCTGACAGCACTTACCGGACGCTCCAAGGATTTCTCATGATCAATAAAGACAGCCTTACCCACCATATCTCCCAGCAGTTCAACGCCGAACTCGAAGAGGTTCGCAGCCACCTCCTGGCGATGGGCGGCCTGGTCGAGAAGCAGGTTAACGACGCAGTCACTGCGCTGATCGAGGCCGACTCCGGCCTTGCCCAGCAGGTGCGGGAAGTCGATGAGCAGATCAACCAGATGGAGCGCAACATCGACGAGGAATGTGTGCGCATTCTCGCTCGTCGTCAGCCTGCCGCTTCCGACCTGCGTCTGATCATCAGCATTTCCAAGTCGGTAATCGACCTGGAGCGTATTGGTGACGAGTCGACCAAGATCGCCCGCCGGGCCATTCAGTTGTGCGAAGAAGGCGAGTCGCCACGTGGTTACGTCGAAGTCCGGCACATCGGTGATCAGGTGCGCAACATGGTGCGTGATGCCCTGGATGCCTTTGCCCGTTTCGATGCCGATCTGGCGCTGTCGGTAGCACAGTACGACAAGACTATCGACCGCGAGTACAAGACCGCGCTGCGCGAGCTGGTCACCTACATGATGGAAGATCCGCGTTCGATCTCGCGGGTACTCAGCGTGATCTGGGCCTTGCGTTCACTGGAGCGGATCGGCGACCACGCACGCAACATCTCCGAGCTGGTGATCTACCTGGTGCGCGGTACCGATGTGCGTCACCTGGGCCTCAAGCGCATGAAAGAAGAGGTCGAGGGTGGCAGCGAAAAGGCTAATGTTCCGGCTGAAACTGACGATAAGTAAGACTGCCCCGAGAACGAACGCCCGGCCCTGGCCGGGCGTTTTCGTTTGCGGTCGAGCACCTCAAGGCAGCCGCGAACGAAACCACGAGTCCCGGCGTGAGCCAATGTTTGGCAAATGGCCATCAGTCAGCGTTATGCTAGTCGGGATTCAATAGGAGTGGCGATGAGTAAAGTCAGTGTGTTGGTTGTGGATGATGCGCCGTTCATTCGCGACCTGGTGAAGAAGTGCCTGCGCAACTATTTCCCGGGGATTGTCATTGAGGACGCGGTCAACGGCCGCAAGGCCCAGACTTTGCTGACTCGCGAAGCCTTTGACCTGGTCCTGTGCGACTGGGAAATGCCGGAAATGTCCGGGCTGGAGCTGCTGACCTGGTGCCGACAGCAGGAGTCGATGAAGACCCTGCCGTTCATCATGGTGACCAGCCGTGGTGACAAGGAGAATGTGGTTCAGGCGATCCAGGCGGGCGTCTCCGACTTTGTCGGCAAGCCGTTCACCAATGAGCAACTGCTGACCAAGGTGAAGAAAGCTCTGACCAAGGTTGGCAAGCTCGATACCTTGCTGGCCAGTGCGCCGACCCGGGCTAATTCAGCCTTTGCCAACGACTCGCTGAGCGCCCTGACCGGCGGGCGGGCCGAAACGGTAAAACCTGCGGTGTCGGCGGCGCCCGTGGCAGCGGCCAAGCCGCTGGTCAATGCGCCCAAGCCTGCTGCTGCCGCACCTGCGGGGCGTGGCCAGGGGCAGTTGCGCCTGCCAAGCGGTGTTCAACCCTGCGTGATCAAGGCACTGAGTCTCAAGGAGGCGCTGCTGGTGGTACGCCGTGGCGAAACCCTGCCTCAGGTACTCGAGGGGGCGGTGCTCGACCTGGAGCAGGGCGAGAACGCCGAGATCGCCCGTCTCAACGGTTATCTGCATGCGATTGCAGCGCTGGAGCCCAAGCCGGACAGTGATTGGTTGCAGTTGACCTTCAAATTCGTTGACCAGGATGCGCAGAAGCTCGATTACCTGTCGCGGCTGATTGCCCGCGGGACGGCACAGAAGCACTTTGTGCCCGGAGCCTGATCGGCTTCTCAATTGCTCGCATTGGCCTCATCGCTGGCAATGCCGGCCCCCACAATAATTTGCAGTTCCTCCTGTGGGAGCCGGCATTGCCGGCGATGGGGTCGCCGCTCGTCTTCTGGTACAGCGCGGAAACACTCGCAGCATCCCCCCAGCAAAATCTGCTGCTAGGCTTCGACAGATCACTAACTGTCAAAAAGCCACTATTCATGCCAGCACGCTCGCTGCTGTTCTACGCCTTGCTCTTGGCCTGCGGGCCCGTGCTGGCTACGACGATTTACAAAAGTACCGATGCCTACGGCGTTGTTTCCTATTCGGATCGGCCAATGGTCGGCGCCAAGGCTTTAGTCTTTCGTGATCGTATGCTCGAAACGCTAGAAGGCCAGGTGCAGCTACAAGCCAACCAGGTGGCAACAGGCGTGCGCTTCAGTGCGCGTAACGATACCTATGCACCGGTAGAGGTGGAGTTGCGCCTGGAGCGCTTGAGCAATGCTCAGGGTGGTACATCACGGCTTGTCCGGCGCGTGGTGCCCGCACGCTCGACAGTGGAGCTTACGGTCGTCAGTGCCCGGCAATCGGGCAAGCCGGTGGGCTATCAAGAGAAATTCAAGTACGCCTTGGGTAACCCCGCACAACGCCACAACGCTTTCCGTTACCCCTTACCATGGCGCGGTGGACCGTTTCGCTTGACCCAAGGGGCAAACGGACGCTACAGCCACTTTGGGCCCAAAGGGCGCTACGCCATGGACATTGCCATGCCTGAAGGCACACCGATCATTGCCTCTCGCGCGGGCATCGTGATCAAGACCGAGAACAGTCAGAGTGGGCGCGGGACGCACCCGGCGGGCAATTTCGTGCGGATTCTGCATGACGACGGCACTATGGGCGTCTATCTGCACTTGATGCGTGGTTCAGTGGTAGTCGGCGAGGGCCAGCGCGTGGTGTATGGGACACCGCTGGCGAAATCCGGCAACACTGGCAACAGTACCGGTCCACATCTGCATTTTGTCGTGCAGCGCAACGTGGGGTTGGCGCTGGAGTCGATTCCTTACCAGTTCAACCAGTCGCTCGATGGGTTGCCGAACTTTACTGCCGGCAACCCATGAAGCGTATCAATCGAGCTTGAGAACCTTGGCCAGGACGATTTTCGGGCCTTTCATCTTCTTGATGATAATGCGCAAGCCTTCAACTTCCAGGAGCTCTTCTTCTTCCGGTACCCGTTTGAGAGTCTCGTAGACCAGGCCGGCAAGGGTTTCCGCCTCGATATGATCGAGGTCCACGCCAAGCAGACGCTCGACCTTGAACAGCGGCGTGTCGCCACGTACCAGCAGCTTGCCAGGCTGATAGGCGAGGATGCCACGTTCAGCTTTACGGTGTTCGTCCTGGATATCACCTACCAGTACTTCCAGCACGTCTTCCATGGTCAGGTAGCCAATCACCTTGCCATCTGCTTCTTCGACCAGGGCGAAATGCGCGCCGCCTTTGCGGAACTGCTCCAGCAGGTGGGCCAGGGGCATATGGCGAGATACGCGTTCCAGCGGCCGGGTCAGTTCAGCAAGGTTGAAGGACTCCGGAATATGGTCGAGGTCAGCCAGTTCCAGCAGCAGGTCTTTGATGTGCAGCAGGCCAACGAACTCGCCGCGTTCGGCATCGAATACCGGGTAACGGCTGAATTTGTGCCGACGGAACATCGCCAGGATTTCCTTGAGCGGCGCATGGGCGTCCAGGCAGACCATGTCTTCACGGGAGTTGGCCCAGTCGACCACTTCCAGTTCGCCCATTTCCACGGCCGAGGCCAACACACGCATGCCTTGGTCGCTGGGGTCCTGGCCACGGCTGGAGTGCAGGATGAGTTTCAGTTCATCGCGGCTGTAATGGTGTTCGTGGTGCGGGCCTGGCTCACCCTGGCCGGCGATACGCAAAATCGCGTTGGCGCTGGCGTTGAGCAGGTAGATGGCCGGGTACATCATCCAGTAGAAGAGGTACAGCGGTACGGCGGTCCACAGCGACAGCAGTTCTGGTTTACGGATTGCCCAGGATTTGGGCGCCAGTTCACCGACCACAATGTGCAGGTAGGAGATCACAAAGAAGGCGCTGAAGAACGATACCGCTTTGATCACCTCCGGTGATTGCACGCCGACAGCGGCCAGCAAGGGTTCGAGCAGGTGCGCGAAGGCTGGTTCACCGACCCAGCCCAGGCCCAGGGAGGCCAGGGTGATACCCAGCTGGCAGGCAGATAGGTAGGCGTCTAGCTGATTGTGTACGGTGCGCAGGATCTGCCCACGCCAGCCATGCTGCACAGCAATCGACTCGACCTTGGTCGAGCGCAATTTGACCATGGCGAACTCGGCGGCAACGAAAAAGCCGTTGAGCAGCACCAGCAGCAGAGCAAAAAGAATCATGCCGAAATCGGCGAAAAGTGAGGCGAAGCTAATACCAGGGGAAGGGTCCATGATGGGGTTTTACGGGGTCCGTCATCTGAAAAAAGAGAGAAATACGGTGCCAGCATTCGCTGGCACAAGTCCGCCAATGTAGCGGGTGAGGGCGCGATTGCCTAGGGGCGAGCCTTCACGAGGCTAGACGCTGGGCAATCTGCATGGGGGCGAAATGGCAGGTAAAGGTGCTGCCATGACCGGGTACGCTACTGATTTCCAGGCGCGCTCGATGGCGCAAAAGTACGTGCTTGACGATCGCCAGGCCCAGGCCGGTGCCGCCGGTGTTGGAGGCGCGGCTGGAGTCGACCCGGTAGAAGCGCTCGGTCAGGCGTGGCAGGTGCTTGGCGTCGATACCGATGCCTGAGTCCTGCACGCTAAGGTGCGCGCCCTGTTCGTCGGCCCACCAGCGAATGCGGATCTGCCCTTCGTCCGGGGTGTACTTGACCGCGTTGAAGATCAGGTTGGAGAACGCGCTCCGTAGCTCCGCTTCGCTGCCCTTGAGGTAAATACCTGGCGTGGCTTCCAAGGTGATGCGCTGGTTACGCTGCCCGGACAAGGCCTGGGCATCACCTTTAATCGATTGCAGCAGGGCGTCGACCGCTACCGGCTGGTTATCCGAGGGGTAGTCGGTGGCTTCAAGCTTGGCCAGCAACAGCAGGTCGTTGAGCAACGTTTGCATACGTCCGCCTTGCTGCTGCATCTGCTGCAGCGCCCGCACCCAGCGTGGATTTACCTCTTCGACGTTGTCGAGCAGGGTTTCCAGGTAGCCAGCAATTACCGTCAGTGGTGTACGTAGTTCGTGCGAGACGTTGGCAACGAAATCCTTGCGCATCTGTTCCAGCTGATGGATGCGGGTAACGTCGCGCACCAACATCAGGTGTTCGTTATTGCCATAGCGGGTGATGTGCAACTGCACACGCAGGCGATCATTGATCGGTGAGGGGATCTCCAGCGGTTCGAGGTAGTTCTCCTGTTCGAAGTACTCCTTGAAACGTGGGTGGCGAACCAGGTTGGTGACAGGCTGGCCGCTATCCTGTGGGGTTTTCAGGCCCAGCAGGGTTTCGGCGGCACGGTTCCACCATTCCAGATTGCCGTCGCTGTCGAGCATGATCACCGCGTCCTTGAGCGCAGCGGTGGACTCTTGCACCCGATCGATCACTGCTTGCAGGCGGCCGCGCACACGTTGGTCGCGACGTTGCAGGTGATAAATGCTGTCGAACACCTCGCCCCACAGACCATAACCGTCAGGTGGTGCCTCATCGGGCTTGTGCAGGCGCAGCCACTCATGCAAGCGCAGCAATTGCTTGAGGGTCCAACCCAGGTAGAGCGCCAGGCCCACGGCCAGACTCCAACCGTAGTAGCCGCTGATCAAGCCAACCAGCAGGCAGGCGGTAATCAGCAATAGCATGTGGCGAATCAGGGTGCCATGCCAGTTCTGGTTCAATTAACGACGCGTCCTTTCCAATACTTCGGCGTAGATAGCGGTTCAGCTCTTGGTGGAAAAGCGATAACCGGTGCCACGGACGGTTTGTACCAGATTTTCGTAAGCCTCACCCAGCGCCTTGCGCAGGCGGCGGATGTGCACGTCGACCGTGCGCTCCTCGACATAGACATTGCCGCCCCAC
>RCUI01000675.1_pt1 | contig 10724 bp, 9 predicted proteins | sample 2166121 | NCBI WGS metagenome assembly RCUI01 (sample SAMN09932700, study PRJNA488358) | compost metagenome | feature: garden; material: soil; isolation source: compost soil in succinic acid-enriched culture | place: Germany: Experimental Botanical Garden Goettingen | collected 2016-01-27
GGGTGCCGCCCATCCAGGGCAGTCAGCACCACGAGTGCTTCGTCTATCGCACCATAGAGGATCTGAAAGCCATCCGCAGCGCCGCCAAGAGCGGCAAGAGTGGTGTTGTGATCGGGGGCGGCCTGCTTGGCCTGGAGGCGGCCGGTGCCCTCAAGGCGCTGGGCCTCGAGACCCATGTGGTGGAGTTTGCCCCGGTATTGATGGCGGAGCAGCTCGACGGCCAGGGCGGCCAGCTGCTGCGCCGCAAGATCGAGTCCATGGGGGTGCAGGTGCACACCAGCAAGAGCACCAGCGAGATCCTGATGCACGGCGGTGAGCAGGCGAAACACCGCCTCGCCTTCGCCGACGGCAGCGCCCTTGACGTGGATGTGGTGGTCTTCTCCACCGGCATACGCCCGCAGGACACCCTGGGCCGTTACTCTGAGCTGGCCATCGCCGAGCGCGGCGGTGTGCTGATCGACGATCACTGCCTCACCTCAGACCCCGACATCTATGCCATCGGCGAGTGCGCCGCCTGGCAGGGTCGCTTCTTCGGCCTAGTGGCACCGGGCTACAAGATGGCCCAGGTCACCGTCGATCACCTGCTCGGCGGCGACAACCGCTTCGAGGGGGCGGACATGAGCGCCAAGCTCAAGCTGCTAGGCGTCTCTGTCGGCTCCATCGGCGATGCCCATGGCCGCACCCCTGGCAGCCACAGCTATGTATTCCAGGATGACCAGGCCGGCGTCTACAAGAAGATAGTGGTGAGCGAAGACAACAGCCGTCTGCTTGGCGCCGTGCTGGTGGGTGACGTGGATGACTACGGCAACCTGCTGCAGCTGATGCTCAACGCCCTGCCGCTGCCGAGCCACCCGGACACCCTGATCCTGCCCGCCTACGCCGGTGCCAAGCCGACCCTGGGGGTGGATGCCCTGCCTTCAACCGCCCAGATCTGCTCCTGCTTCGACGTCTCCAAGGGCGACATCGCCCAGGCGGTGGCCGAGGGTCACACCACGCTGGCCGCCATCAAGCAGCACACCAAGGCCGGTACCGGCTGTGGCGGCTGCGTGCCGCTCATCAGCCAGGTGCTCAACGCCGAGCTGGTGAAGCAGGGCATCGAGGTCAACAACCACCTCTGCGCCCACTTCCCCTACTCCCGTCAGGAGCTGTTCCACCTGGTCAAGGTGGAGGGGATCAAGAGCTTCGACGAGCTGCTGGCCAAGCACGGTCACGGCCATGGCTGCGAGGTGTGCAAACCGACCGTCGGCTCCATCCTCGCCTCCTGCTGGAACGACTATGTGCTGAGCCCGCTCAATACCCAGCTGCAGGACACCAACGACATCTTCCTCGGCAACATGCAAAAGGACGGCAGCTACTCCGTCATCCCGCGCATGGCCGGTGGCGAAGTGACCCCGGAAGGGCTGCTGGCGGTGGCCGAAGTGGCCCGCGACTACAAGCTCTACACCAAGATCACCGGTGCCCAGCGCATCGGCCTGTTCGGTGCCCAGAAGGATGATCTGCCCGCCATCTGGCGCAAACTGCTGGCCGCGGGCTTCGAAACCGGTCAGGCCTACGCCAAGGCGCTGCGCATGGCCAAGACCTGCGTCGGCAGCACCTGGTGCCGCTTCGGCGTGCAGGACAGCGTCGGCCTCGGGGTCTTCCTCGAGAACCGCTACAAGGGCATTCGCACCCCCCACAAGATGAAGTTCGGCGTCTCCGGCTGTACCCGCGAATGTGCGGAAGCCCAGGGCAAGGACGTCGGCATCATAGCCACGGACGCGGGCTGGAACCTCTATGTGGGCGGCAACGGCGGCATGAAACCGCGCCACGCCGACCTGCTGGCCTCCGATCTCGATCGCGAGAGCCTCATCAAACTGATCGACCGTTTCATGATGTTCTACGTCACCAGCGCCGACAAACTGCAGCGCACCTCGGTCTGGCTCGGCAATCTGGAAGGGGGCGTCGACTACCTGCGCGAGGTGATAGTCCACGACAAGCTGGGGCTGGCCGAGACCCTGGAGCGCGACATCCAGGTACTTATCGACAGCTACGAGTGCGAGTGGTCGCGCACCCTGAATGAAGAGGAAGCGCTCAAGCGCTTCAGCCACTTCATCAACAGCGACAAGCGCGACCCGGACGTTCAGTTCGTCGCCGAGCGCGACCAGCATCGACCGGCGACCCCGGCCGAGCGCATCCCCGTCTACCAGATCGAGGTGGAGACCAAATAATGAAACTTGCCTGCCAACTCAACGACATCCTGCCGGGAACCGGTGTCTGCGCTCTGATCGAGGGGCGCCAGATCGCCCTGTTCCGCCCGAGCGCGGCCGCCGAGGTGTTCGCCATCGACAACCGGGATCCCTTCTTCGCCGCCAACGTGCTGTCGCGCGGCATCGTAGGTGAACACGAGGGTGAGCTCTGGGTCGCCAGCCCGCTCAAGAAGCAGCACTTTCGCCTGAGCGACGGCCACTGCCTCGAAAATGCCGCCATGTCGGTACAGAGCTATCCCGTTGAAGTGCGCGACCAGCAAGTCTGGGTCGCCGTCTAACATAAGACCCCACCCCGGCCCTCCCCTTCGCAAGGGGAGGGAACAAAAAGCACCTCCCCCTTGACAAGGGGGAGGCAGGGAGGGGGTAACACATTGTCAGGGCTGCCTGCGGGCGGCCCGTTTAGAGAGAACCAGCATGTATACCGACACCATCAACAAGTGCGCCGCCAACGCGGCCCGCATCAACCGCTTCGAGCGCAGCGACAAGCTCGGCTTCTGGCTCAGCTCCGCCATGGCGGGGGCCTATGTGGGCCTCGGCATCATCCTCATCTTCACCCTGGGCAACCTGGTGGATCCCGCCATCCGTCCGCTGGTGATGGGGGCCACCTTCGGCATCGCCCTGACCCTGGTCATCATCGCCGGCTCCGAGCTGTTCACCGGCCACACCATGTTCCTCACCTTCGGGGTGAAGACCGGCAGGATCTCCATGGCCGACCTGCTGCGCATCCTGCCCCAGACCTGGGCCGGCAACCTGCTCGGCTCCATCTTCGTCGCGCTGATCTACTCCTACGGCGGCAGCCTGCTGCCGGACGCGGGCAGCCTGGCCCACAAGGTGGCGCTGGCCAAGACCCAGGCACCGGCGCTGACCCTGTTCATGAAGGGCGTGCTGTGCAACTGGCTGGTCTGCCTCGCCATCTGGATGGCGCTGCGCACCGAGGGTGCCGCCAAGTTCATCGCCATCTGGTGGTGCCTGCTGGCCTTCATCGCCTCCGGCTACGAGCACTCGGTCGCCAACATGACCCTGTTCGCCCTCTCCTGGTTCGGCGCCCACTCCGAGGCCTACACCCTGGGCGGCATAGGCCACAACCTGCTGTGGGTCACCCTCGGCAACACAGTCTCCGGCGCCCTCTTCATGGGGCTGGGCTACTGGTATGCCACCCCCAAGGCGGAGCGCCCGGTCGCGGCTATCGACGCCAGCACCACCACCAGCCAGACCCAAACCGCCTGATCCGGAGGCCCCATGGACTACTTGCCCATCTTTTGCCGACTCGACAACAAACCCGTGCTGCTGGTGGGTGGCGGTGAGGTGGCGGCGCGCAAGGCGCGCCTGCTGCTGGATGCCGGTGCCCGGCTGACCCTAGTCGCGCCCGAGCTCGATCCCGAGCTGGCAGCCCTTGCCGCAACCGGTGAAATCGAATGGCTGGCCGGTGAATTTGCGCCGGAGCAGCTGGCGGGCAAGTGGCTGGTGGTGGCCGCAACCGATCGGCGCGAGGTCAACGCCCTGGTCTACCAGAGCGCGAACCTGGCGAGGATCTTCGCCAACGTGGTGGATGACCCCAAGCGCTCCAGCTTCATCATGCCGTCCATCATCGACCGCTCACCCCTGATGGTGGCCATCTCCTCCGGCGGCAAGGCCCCTGTGCTGGCCCGGCTGCTGCGGGAAAAACTCGAAGCCCTGCTGCCCCAGCATCTCGGCGCGGTGGCGGCCTTTGCCGGCGGCCTGAGAGACAGGGTCAAGGCCCGCTTTGCCAGCATGGGGGAGCGGCGCCAGTTCTGGGAGCGGTTGCTCGGCGCCGACCGCCTCGGTCAGGCGCTGGCGCGCGGCGACAAGGCCGCCGCCAACCAGCTGGCCGACGCGCTCTTTGCCGAGGATGCCGCTGCCAAGGGCGAGGTGATCCTGGTGGGCGCAGGCCCGGGGGATCCCGGCCTGCTCACCCTGCACGCCCTGCGCCAGATGCAGCAGGCGGACGTGGTGGTCTATGACCGGCTGGTCTCGAACGAGGTGATGGCGCTGGTGCGACGGGATGCCAGACGCATCTTCGTCGGCAAGCTGGCGGGCAACCACTGCGTGCCCCAGGAAGGGATCAACCAGCTCTTGCTGGACGAGGCGAAGAAGGGGCAACGGGTGGTGCGGCTCAAGGGGGGCGACCCCTTCATCTTCGGTCGCGGCGGCGAGGAACTGGAGACGCTGGTCGGCAGCGGCGTGGGCTTTCAGGTGGTGCCGGGGATCACGGCGGCGAGTGGCTGCGCCGCCTACGCGGGCATCCCTCTCACCCACCGGGATCACGCCCAGAGCGTGCGCTTCGTCACCGCCCACGGCAAAGGGGGCGCCCAGGATCTCGACTGGCCCCTGCTGGCCAAGGACAAACAGACCCTGGTGTTCTATATGGGGCTTTCATCCTGCGCCGTGATCCGCGAGCAACTGCTGGCCCACGGCAAGGGGGGCGACACCCCGGTGGCGCTGATCGAGCGCGGCACCCAGCCGAGCCAGCGGGTCATCCGTGGCACCCTGGACCAGTTGCCGGAGCTGGCCATCGGCGTCGAGAGCCCGGCCCTCATCATGGTGGGTTCAGTGGTGACGCTGGCGGACAAGCTCGCCTGGTTCGGCCAGGGCAATGACGCAGCGCGGATCGCGGCATCGGCCTGAGACTAGGCCCAACGCCAGTATTGAAAGCGCCACCTTGGGGTGGCGTTTCTTTATCCTGCATTTACTGTCATAACCTCTTGTTTTGAATTTGGTATCCTATGGAGCAAGGCCATCCGGCCAACCGAATTCAGGAATCTTGCTGCATGTCTCTCCCCCCCAAGAACAGCGCCAAACAGCGTGAACACGACAGAGCCCGCATCCTCACCCTGCTGCTGGCCGACGATGCCCTCACCGACAGCCTGCTCGATCCCCAAGGGGTGCAGGACGCCGAGCTGCGGGATCAGACCAGCGAGCTGACGCGCCTGGTCAACAGCCTGCCGGCCGCCGACGTCGCCGATGCCCTGGAGTCCCTGCCGCCGGACGAGCGCCATGTGCTGTGGCAGCAGGTAGACCCGGAGCGCCACGGCCAGATCCTGGTCGAGGCGTCCGAGACGGTGTGGGACAGCCTGATCAGCGGCATGAGCGACAAGGCGCTGCTGCACGCCCTGCGCACCCTCGACATCGACGATCAGATCTACCTCGGCCAATACCTGCCCCGCAACCTGATGGGCCGGCTGCTCACCTCCATGGCCCCCGACCAGCGCGACCGGGTGCGGGAGGTGATCCGCTACGGCAAGCACACGGTCGGCGCCATGATGGACTTCGAGCTGATCACGGTGCGGGCGGACATAAGCCTGGCGACTGTGCAGCGCTATCTGCGCCAGCTCGGCAAGATCCCCGCCAACACCGACAAGCTGTTCGTCACCGACAGGCGCAACCGGCTGCAGGGGGAGCTGCCGCTCACCACAGTGCTGCTGCACAAGCCCGATACCAAGGTGGGGGACGTGATGGAGCGCAACCCCGTCACCTTCGATCCGGAAGACAACGACGAGGCGGCGGCTCGCACCTTCGAGCGGGATGATCTCGTCTCCGCCGCCGTGGTGGATGGCAAGGGCAAGCTGATGGGACGGCTCACCGTCGCCGAGGTGGTGGACCTGGTCTATGAGGAGAGCGACACCGATCTGCGCCGCATGGGGGGGATCAGCGAGGAAGAAGACGTGTTCGCCCCTGTCGCCAAGGCGGTCAAGACCCGCTGGGCCTGGCTCGCCCTCAACCTCTGTACCGCCTTCGTGGCCTCCCGGGTCATAGGCCTGTTCGAGCACAGCATCTCGCAGCTGGTAGCCCTGGCGGCCCTGATGCCCATCGTCGCAGGGATTGGCGGCAACACGGGCAACCAGACCATCACCATGATAGTGCGGGCCTTGGCGCTGCAGCACATCCAGCCGGGCAACGTCTCCTTCCTGCTGTGGCGGGAGCTGGGGGTGGCGCTGATCAACGGCCTGGTGTGGGGCGGCACCATGGGGGTCGCTACCTACTTCCTCTATCAGGATGCGGCCCTGGGCGCCGTCATGACGCTCGCCATGGTGCTGAACCTGCTGGTGGCGGCCCTGATGGGGGTCATCATCCCCATGACCATGAGTCGGCTGGGGCGGGATCCAGCGGTGGGGGCCAGTGTGATGATCACCGCCATCACCGACACCGGCGGCTTCTTCATCTTCCTCGGTCTGGCGACCCTGTTCCTGCTCTAGTACCGGATCGGCGCCAATACGAAGGGGCCTGATGGCCCCTTTGCTTTTCAGCCGGGAGGACGAGCACATGCCCCTGACCCGCAAGGCGGGTGATGAAAGTCCCCTATGCAGCTCGATGCTCTGAGCCTCTCGACGACCCGGCGATGGGCTGCAGGGAATCCATGTGCAGTCTCTTATCCCCATGCTTGTTCAAGGAATATTCATTGAAATGCCAGTCCCACTCCTTATACTGGATCCACCTGTTTCCAGCGGTGGATTTGACTCAATGGAATACAACACTTCAGAACTGTGCGACATCTATCAGGACATGGTGGATGTACTCGAACCCATGCTCTGCTCCTTCGGCGGCCGTGCCTCTTTCGGCGGCGTCATCACCACGGTCAAATGCTTCGAATCGAACGGTCTCATCCGTGAAGTCGTCAAAGAGAACGGCGTCGGCCGCGTGCTGCTGATCGACGGCGGCGGCTCCATGCGCCGGGCCCTGATCGACAGCGAGATCGCCACCACGGCGGCGGAGAACGAGTGGGAAGGCATCGTCTGCTACGGCTGCGTGCGCGAGGTCGACATCCTGGAGGATCTGGATATCGGCATTCAGGCCCTGGCCGCCATCCCGGTCGGTGCCGACCACAAGGATGTGGGAGAGACGGATCTGCCGGTCAACTTCGGCGGTGTCACCTTCCTGCCGGATGATCACCTCTACGCGGACACCACGGGGGTGATCCTCTCCCCCGATGCCCTCGACATCGAATGAGCGGACACAGTCTGAAGATGGGAGCCCTGGCTCCCATTTTTTATGGCCGCCATTTGGCTACAAGCTGCTGAAAAAAGACAAAAAAAGAGGGCCAGTAAACAACTGGCCCCTTAACTGGAAGCAATGTGAGCAATGTCGTGCCTTCACAAGAAGTCCATCACGTTGGAACGAATGAAGTCTTTCCCGGAAAACAAGGTAACAATAATCATTCTCATTTAACTGTGCAAGCCTTATTTGTAAAAAGTGCAAAAAAAATGACCACCGCGCGGGTGGTCATTCTCGTCAGGCTTGTCGTGTGGCCGTTTGCAGACCGGCCAGGCCGGCCTCCCCCACCAGCTTGCGGCTGAGGTAGCGCAGCAGCACGCCGTAGAGTGGTACAAACAATCCCAGGCTTATCAGCAGCTTGAATACGTAATCCACGGTCGCGATCTCGACCCAGTGCTCGGCCATGAAGGGATCCGTGCTGCGCCAGAAGGCGATGCTGAAGAAGGCGATGGTATCCACCAGGTTGCCGAACAGGGTCGAGGCGGCCGGTGCCACCCACCAGGCCCTGAGCAGCCGCAGGCGGTTGAACACCACCACATCCATGAACTGGCCCACCAGATAGGCCATAAAGCTGGCCAGGGCGATGCGCGCCACGAAGAGGTTGAACTCCGCCAGATTGCCCATGCCCTGATAACTGCCTTCGAAGAAGAGCACGGAGAGCACATAGGAAACGGCCAGGGCCGGCAGCATCACGGTCTGGATGATCTTGCGGGCCAGTCCGGCGCCGAAGATCCGCACCGTCAGATCGGTGGCCAGGAAGATGAACGGGAAGCTGAAGGCACCCCAGGTGGTGTGGAAGCCAAAGATGGTGATCGGCAGCTGCACCAGGTAGTTGCTGCTGGCGATGATCAGGATGTGGAACAACGAGAGACGCACCAGCGCCGTCTGGTGCTGAGCAGGGGTCAGATTCATATTGTGACCTTTTTGGTTAATGGGGTTAGGGAACCCATACCGCCACCATGGCGATAATTGAGGGGCGAGATTATACGCCCCGACACGGATAGTTCAATCCTTATGCTGCTGGTTCAGCCTGCGGCAATCATGGTCGAAGGGCGACGCCACAGACCCCCAGGCCGGTCATTCAATGCTTGTGCGACGGACCCGGCAACCACCATCGGGACTCATGCCCCATATTGCCGACCCAGCCAGAGCACCACTTCTCGATCATCCGGGCGCAGCGCCTCCAACCAGCAGCCGCCGTGGTGATCGAACTCCAGCCTGAGCTGGCTTCCCTCAAATGCCAGCAGCCAGCTGTGGCGATCCGCCCCCCACTCCCGCTCCAGCACATCGAGCTCCCACTCCTGCAGCAAGGCGTCGGCCAGGGCCGGGAAGTTGTCCCAGCAGAGCCCGGGACAGGTCAGCAGCAGCACAGCCGACTCGGCATCCACCTGCGTTACCCGCCAGTTCATCCTTCACTCCTCAACTGCTGCAAGAGAGCTCGCCACCGCAATACCACTGGGGAACCGGGGTCGCCAGATCCTCGTATTCCGGCTGCTCGTCATAGGGGCGCTGCAGGGCGGCAAACAGCCGCTCGAACGGCGCCATGTTCCCCGTCTCGGCGGCGTCGATGACCTGCTGGGCCAGGGCATTGCGCAGCACGTACTTGGGATTGACGGCGTCCATCCGCGCCTTGCGTGCCGCATCCTGGCTCCCTTCCCGGGCCAGCCGGGCCCGATAGGCGTCGAGCCATCCCTGCCAGGGGGCGGGATCCGGCAGCAGCGCCAGCAGGGAGGCGGGCCACTCTCCCTGAGACGTCAGCTCACCCAGGCGGCGCAGGAAGAGGTGATAGTCCACCCGATGTGCCGCCAGCAGCTGGAACAGCTGGCGGAACAGGGCCGGGTCTTCATCCTCCCAGGTTTCCAGGCCGAGTCGGGCCCGCATCAGTTCGGAGTAGTGCAACATCAGCTGATGCTCGTACTGGGCCAGGGCCGCCGCCAGGGCCTCGCCATCCACCTGATCCGCCAGCGCCTGGGCCAGCTTCTGCAAGTTCCAGTAACCCACCGCCGGCTGCTGATCCAGGGCGTAGCGACCACCCGGATCCGAGTGGTTGCAGACAAAGTCGGGCACATAGGCGTCGATGAAGCCGTAGGGGCCGTAATCCAGGGTCAGCCCGAGCAGGGACATGTTGTCTGTGTTCATCACCCCGTGGCAGAAGCCCGCCGCCTGCCACTTGGCGATGAGGCGCGCGGTGCGCCGCACCACCTCGGCGAACAACTCGGCACCGCTCTCCAGTTCGGGGAAGTGGTGACGCAGCAGATAATCGATGAGCTGCGGGATCTTCTCCCCCTGGCCGCTCCAGGCGAAATACTCGAAGTGACCGAAGCGCAGGTGGCTAGGCGCTGTGCGCAGCACTGTCGCCCCGCTCTCGACCTGCTCCCGGTAGACCGGCTCGTCACTGCCCACCAGCACCAGGGCCCGGGTGGTCGGGATGCCGAGGGCATGGAGCGCCTCTGAGGCGAGGTATTCGCGGATGCTGGAGCGCAGCACGGCGCGGCCGTCGCCGAAGCGGGAAAACGGCGTCTTGCCCGCCCCCTTCAGGTGCAGATCCCAGCGCTGGCCATCCGGCGCCTGCTGCTCCCCCAGCAGCAGGGCACGACCATCACCGAGCCGGGGGCTGTAGCCACCGAACTGGTGCCCCGCATAGACCTGGGCCACCGGCTGCATGCCCGGCAACGGCTGCCCCAGCCCGCAGCAGGCGAGCCAGTCAGCCTCACCGACCCCGTCCAGCCCCAGCTCCCGCAGCAGCTCCTGATTGAGGTGCAGCAGCCTGGGCTCACGCAGGGGCTGAGGGGCCACGGGCTCGCAGGCCCAGGGCAGTTCGGTGGCGAAAGTGTTGATCAACTTCATGGTGGCGTGATTCGTCCCTGCGTATGCTCGTGTCACTCTTTATACCGCCGTCTGCCCGCACAGGCTAACAGGCGATCGCGCTATTTCATTTCACGGAGAAAACAATGCAAAAATGGATATATGCCCTGCCCCTGCTGGCACTGGCCTGGGGACATCAGGCCAAGGCCGCCGACATCGAAGCGGGCAAGGCCAAGGCGGCTGTCTGTGCCGCCTGTCACGGGGTGGATGGCAAGGCGACCGTCCCCGTCTATCCCCATCTGGCCGGCCAGAACGCTGCCTATCTGCTGAAACAGATGAAAGCCTTCAAGGAGGGCAGCCGCACAGAGCCGCTGATGGCCCCCTTCATGGCGATGCTGACCGAGGCGGACATGGAGAACCTGGCGGCCTATTACGCCAGCCTGAAGTGACCTTGTGCGCCCGGTAGACGGGCGCCTCATCCCTGCCGCCACGTCAATCAGGCCCGGAACTTTTGCGGTCGATTACGCTGCGCTAATCGACCCTACCGGCGGCAATACTCGATGATAAGGTCCATAAAGGCTTCACCGAAGCGCTCCAGCTTGCGGTGGCCGACACCGTTGATGGCCAGCATCTCGTCCTCGGTCATCGGCATCAGCTGGGCCA